>ERZ1031540.163-NODE-163-length-14933-cov-4.923444_pt1 | contig 14933 bp, 10 predicted proteins | sample MGYA00519031_ERZ1031540 | MGnify/ENA primary metagenome ERZ1031540 (study PRJEB33719, sample SAMN04261166) | wastewater metagenome | biome: rural village; feature: human; material: feces | host: Homo sapiens | place: El Salvador | collected 2013-01-07 ... | reverse complement strand
TGTTACTCCTTACTTTCCGCTGCTGTCTGCGACAGCCTGCAGGAATCCTTTTGCCAGACGGTACAACTGTTCCGTATCGATCCGACTCTCTATGGTATCTGCATTTTTTGTCTCTCCGGCTGCCATCCTTGTCATATCCCGGGAGCTGACGATAGGAAGCTTTTCCGCTTTCCAGTCTGCAGAAGTATCTGTCTGAATCCGTTCAAGGAATATATCGGAGGTCTTCTCTAATTTCGTAACCTCTTCCGGTGTATTTCCTACGAGATAGCCATCGATGGTGTCTCCCTTTACCTGTAAATGTGCCTCCAACTCCATATCTCCGGCATTCACCCGGATTTCCACAGCTCCTACAGCTCCGGCTCTCTGCTGTAAGATAAGATGGACTCCCGCCAGCTGCTCACCCAGGAACATCGGAAGAAAATATTCCTGCTTCGCCTGAAGGCTCTCCGCAAGGCGCAGCTGCTTGTGTACCAGCTGCAGCTGTTTTACATCCAGATGTTCATCCGCCTGTTCCAGACTTATGGTCTCCACATCTTCTGCCGTATTCTGAAGCATGGACCGATAATCCTCTGCAAAATTCTGCTGATCCAGCTGTTCCCACAGTTCGGAAGTTTCTGTCCCGGCAGGCACTTCGCTGCCTGCTGTCTGCAGCATTTCTTTTTCCTGCCGATACTTTTCTCTGTATCTGCGCAGATTGCCAAACATCTCCGCCGGATCATCCATAAGTGCCTGGGCCGCCAAAAGATTCGACGCGCTGATGGAAACTTCTCCTTTTTGCAGTAGTTCTGCGGCTTCCGGCGTTGTATTTCCCGCCTCACGCATCTGCTGCAGTCCTTCCCGGTCATACGCTGCTCTGCTTTCGCCATCATCTGACACCTCTGTCAGAACCTCTTTTGCCATACCCATCCGAATCTGTTCAGATATATTATTCTCGGACAAATGAATCGCCTGTGTCAGCCCGGTATCCTCCGACACTTTCCAGTCCATATGAGAAGCCCTTCTGCTCCTGGCTGCCGTCAGCAGAGTGGAAAACTGCAACTCTGCACCGGTATTTACTACCGCGCCTACCGCTGCGCCATCCTCTCTCTCGACCTGATACACCATTCGATAAATTCCAATATACGCTTTTCGTTCCTCTTCTGTAACATCCTTTTTCCGCTCCAACTGATATAGGAAACGGCTGTAGTCCTCCACTTCTTCCTCATAGCTTTGGGGGTTCTGTGAAAAATAGGACTCCAGTTCGTCAAAGGTCTTCTCCAGAGGATTTACACCATCCCGGATCATCTGTAACACATTTTTCGGTGTCAGTCTGTCCACTACTGCGCTGACCTGTCTGTCAGCTTCCTTGACCTTCTCGATATTTTCCGGTGTAATTTCCATATTGTTATATGCCAGAATCCGGACAGCCCGCTGATTTTCCGATGTTTTTTCTAATGACATATCTGTCAGAATATCATCTACATTAGAAAATGCTTTCCGGATGCTGTCTCCCAGATCGCTTCTCGGTGCCGTCATCAGAGTCTCATAACGTTCGCCCGCTTCCTCATAGGCTTTCTGCATTGCAACGCCTTCCTTATGGAAGTCAGAAACTGTCTCTGTGGCAGCATTCTGTTCCAGGCTATAGGGTCCCAGTACTCCGGCAGGCAATCCCGGCAATTCGGAAGCCACTTGCACTGCCTGGGTATAAGTCTCATATTTCGTCACTGCCTGAGACTCACCGGGAAAATATTTTCCGGCAACCTCTGCCTCCGCCTTTCGCAGCGCTTCGATCAGCTGCTCCATGGGGGCTGTATCAATAGAAAAATCACTCTGTAAAAGCTTTACGTTCACTTCTGCCGTCATGCGAAGGCGAATCTCTTCCAGCTGTTTTCTTGCTGCCAGATTCTCTGCCGTGGCATCCCACTTTGCATCTGAGAACCAGTCCTGCAGCATTTTATCTGCTTTTTCATAAATCGTATCCTGTCTTCCCAGGTTCGCATACATCGGGGATTTTCCCTCCGCAATTGCCACCGCTGCTGCCTGCGCAAAAGTGTCCTCCGTGACAGGATAGGAAATACCATCCAGTTCCACAAGCTGCTGCAGCGTATCCGTGGTCAGCGGAAGGTCGGCACTTACCAGCCACTGTGCCTTCTGTCTGTTCTCATCGTTTACCGTCAATCCCGCATCCGCAATTACCTTGTCCATCTGCTCCTGCAGTTCCTGCGGAACATTATTATTCTGTACTTTCGCACCGCTGTTCTCTGCCACATAGAGGTTCCAGATCTCCGGTTCCAGTCCGTTATCCACCAGGTAGCTGACAGCTCCTTCCTCCGGTTCCCTCAGGGAAGCTGCCATATCCCAGGCGTTTTTCAGTTCATTTATATTTTCCTGCGTCAAAGGAAGATCCGCGGAACGGAACTGCTCTTCGATGCTTCGGGCTAAAGTATCACTTCCTACCGCTGCCGCCAGGGTATCCATGTCGATATCATCCGTATATCCTGCGATCTGCTGTCCGGAACGCACCAGCTCTGCCTTGATCTTATCCACGATGGTGACCGCTGTATCCTGATCTAATTCTCTAGGATCAAATCCATCCTCACAGGCCTTCGCATAGTCCTCCTGTGACATGGTATGCGACATCAATGTCATATAGTCCTGCTGCAACGCCACATTAGCATTCCCGGCATCCTGCTGCAGCTCCATCAGAGATTTTCCTTTGTTGTTCTCTTCCTTTTCCAAAGAAGACATGGGCACTGCGGCCTGTCCACTCTCGTATACCGCCCCGAAATTCACATTTACGCTCTTTTTACTGCGCCATGTCTTGTCCTTGCCCCAGCTGCTTTTCTCTGTCCGGTTACTTTCTGTTCTATTGTCATTTTCATTGATCGTCTGATTCTGAAATGTTATCTTCACGCCTGTCGTCCTTTAAATCCTCTTACGAATGCAATCATTTAAAGAGGTCTTAGTGATATCTACATGTCTCTGAATAGTTATGAAAAAAGATGAGTGCACTTTGGGTCACACTCATCTTTTATTTCGGTTGTTTTATATGATTTCTTAACCTGACCTAGAACAGAAATACCGCAGCGCCGTAGGGTGGCAGATCAAAGCTGATGGAGTAATCCTTATAATGATAAGGCTTTTTCTCCGCCATAATCTCTGCGGGAATCTCATTTCCCCAGCCGCCGAACCGTTCCTCATCACTGTTCAGCAGAAGCTTATATTTTTTCTTCTTAGGCACGGGAACAGTATAGTTCTCCCATTTCATCGGGGTCATGTTAAGTACAAACAGCAGATTATTCTTGCCACTGGAACATTTCCGGACAAAGGAGTAAGTGCTGTGTTCCGCATCATCCGCGTTCATCCATTCAAAGCCGTCCCAGTTATTGTCAATCTCGTACAGAGCAGGGTATTTACGATACAGCTTTAACAGCTCCTTTACATAAGTATGTACGCCCTGATTCAGCTTCTCACCTAACAGATACCAGTCAAGCTCACGCTCTTCGCTCCACTCTCGCTCCTGTCCGAAATCCTGTCCCATAAATAATAATTTCTTGCCGGAATGCCCGAACATGTAGCTATACCCCACACGAAGGTTGGCATATTTATCTGCCGGATATCCGGGCATTTTATTCACCATGGAGCACTTCAGATGTACCACTTCATCATGAGATAATGGCAGAATATAATTCTCGCTGTCGTTATAGCTCATAGCAAAGGTCATGGCGTAATGATCGCCTTTCCGGTACAGCGGATCCAGCTTCATATACTCGCAGAAATCATGCATCCAGCCCATATTCCACTTGAAGGAAAATCCTAAGCCTTCCTCCCCGATACCACTGGTAACATTAGGCCATGCGGTAGATTCCTCGGCAATCGTCAAAAATCCCGGATAAGTTCCGCGGATCACTGAATTCAGATGATGGAAGAACTCAATGGCTTCCAGGTTCTTATTACCGCCAAATTTATTCGGCAGCCATTGTCCTTCTTTTTTACCGTAATCCAGATACAGCATGGAGGCTACTGCATCTACACGGATACCGTCTACATGAAACTCTCTCAGCCAGAACAGAGCATTGGCTACCAGGAAGTTTTTTACTTCATTTTTGCCATAATTAAATATCTTCGTTCCCCATTCAGGATGCTCTCCCAAACGAGGATCGGGATGTTCAAAGATGCACTGTCCGTCAAATTCTGCCAGTCCGTGTGCATCGGTTGCAAAATGTGCCGGTACCCAGTCCAAAATAACTCCAACGCCTGCCTTATGCAGTTCATTGACCAGATACATAAAATCCTTAGGCGTTCCGTAACGGGACGTAGGCGCATAGTATCCGGTCACCTGATACCCCCAGGAGCCATCATATGGATGCTCTGCGATTCCCATAAGCTCTACATGGGTGTATTTCATCTCTTTCAGATATTCCACGATCCGGTCGGCAAACTCCCGATAATTATAGAATCCTTCCGCAGTACCGTTATTCGGATGCTTCATGAAAGAACCGATATGACACTCATAGATCGCCATGGGCTCCTTGTTCATATCTTTTTTATCCCGGGCTTCCATCCACTTGGAATCCTTCCAGTCGAATCCCGTGATATCCGTAACGATGGACGCTGTTCCGGGTCTGTATTCCGCATAATTTGCAAAAGGGTCGGCTTTATACAGTCTTCTGCCATCTCTCGCATAGATCAGGAACTTATACATTGTTCCTTCTTCCACGCCGGGAACGAACAACCCCCAGATACCACCTTCTCCCAGCTTCTGCATGGGATGAGACTCCTCGTTCCATTCATTGAATGTGCCGATGACATTCACCTGTGCTGCATTTGGTGCCCATACCCCGAAATAGACTCCCTGCACACCATCTTCCGTCGACAGATGCGCGCCCAGTTTTTTATAAATATCATAGTGCGTTCCCTGGGCAAAAAGGTACTGATCTGCTTCGGAAATAAATACCTTCTCCTTCGTCATAGCTGCGCCTCCCGCTATATATTTTTAACTATTCAGAACCCCATTCGCAAAATCGCATTTTCAATGCTTTCCTTTTGCTCATGTGGTTACTTCGCCCTATAAACATTGATAAATGTTCTTACGAATGCAAGCATTCGACGCCCATTCGTCAATGTTTACATGGCTCTGAATAGTTATACAAAATCTTTCTCCGTGAGGATGATCATATCCTCATCATCATATCTCTTGGCAAACAGAACATCAAAGAAATGCTTTAATGTCTTTTTATTCGCATGCGCAATTGCCTCATCCACGATTTCTTTTACATCCACCACGGTAACTACATGATCTATCGTCTGCATATCCTCGATTCTGGTATGCAGTGCCAGAACACCCAGTTCATCGATGGAATATTCCCTCTCCCGTGCATACTGCCTTCCGAACGCTACCAGTGTATCATTGCTGAGTGCTTCGACATCCATGCGGGAAGTGAAGCTTTCCTGCAATTTCTCATACTTTTCCAGAAAACGATCTATCTCTTTCCTGGTATCTTCCAATATAATGACAATGCCCTGATTCTCCTGCTGCAGCGCTTTGTACATCGTGTCCACAGTTTTATTATTCATTTCCGATGCCTTACAGATGATAAGTGCACCGTTCTGCAGTCTGTTCAGGGTCTCGGCTGCATCTTTTTTGTTCAGCGCATGGCCGGAGATTTTGGCAACTTTTCCGGAGAAATTGCTGTCGGTAGCCTGAATCTCCCGGATCATATTTTTCGCAAGAGATAAGGTATCCATGCCTTCTTCACCGGTGATGATCACATTGCCGGTATAGGCAGCCAGGCTGATATTATCAATGGCTTTGACTAACTGTTCTCTTGCGGACTTACTCTGAATAAAGGGAGCATACAGCTCGCGCTCTTCTCTGGTAAGCGCACGGACTTTTGCCTTGTCTCTCTCCACTACGGGAGGCTCCGGGGTCTGTGGCTGCTCATCCTCATGGACTTCTTCTACCGCTTCTTCCGGCTCCTCTTCAGCCACTGCTACGGATTCCTCCGATGCTTCCTCGGTCTCTGCTGTGGTTTCTTCCGATGCTTCTTCGGTCTCTGCTGTGGTTTCTTCCGGCACTTCTGGGATTTCTGCAGCCGGCTCCTGCGTCACTTCCATATCGACGACAGCGTCCGGTTCCTCTGTTGCGGATTCTTCTTCATATTCCGCTACGGCAGGTTCCTCTTCAAGTTCTTCTACCTCTTCAGTGTCAACGATATCCGTATCAGCAGGTTCCCGCTCTGGCTCTTCTTCAGAAACTTCCGCAGGAGCTTTTTCTGTTTCATCGGTTACATCCGCAATCTCTTCCAGTTCTTCAACTTCATCTGTATCCGTAACCGTATCAGCATCCGCCGCTTTTTCTTTTTCCAGTTTTTCTAACAGGCCATCTCTTACCGCCTGTTCAAATTCCGTGAACATGGCACCAGTCTGCTGTAGTACATGCTGGCGGACTTCTTCTTCTCTCTTTTCGAGGTTTTCTTTCTTTTTACGCTCCCACTCTGCCAGAATGTCTTCAATATTGATCTGACCGGTAATCTGCTTCTCAATGCTTTCTGCCTCGGGCATTACCAGGCTGATCTGTCCGTCGGATTCCTGTGCCAGTACATTCGCCAGCTCCTTGGGAGGTTCCACCGGTGTAGTCGCTTCCGGCTCCACTTCTGCTTTCGATAATTCCGGCACAACATCCTGTTTCTTAAGAGATGCGGGTTCCTCCGGCAGGATTTCCTCGGTCTCTACCTCCGGAACCTGAGACAGGTCACCGATCTCTCCGGTCTCACCAAAGAATACCTCGGAACCTTCGATCTGCTCGGTCTCCGGCTCCAGATCATCCTCACTGACCTCTGCAATCTCCGGATAATCCAGAGATTCTGTATCGGAATCCATCATAGGTGCTACGATAGAACGGGTAATGGAGTCCGATGTCGCTTTTGCGGTATCTCCTTTTGGCTCCTCACCGAGGACTTCACGAAGTCCCGCTGCAAGTTCTGCCTGCAGATTGATGGTATTATACTGCCCCACATCCATGGTCTTCACATGAATATCGTAATCATCCTGTACCGGCTGTGTCGGTGTCTCCTGCTGTGCGGGTTGCACCGGATCATATATCTGTGTATCTCCGTTCACCTGATCATAACCGGAATCCTGTACGTAGCTCTGGTTCTGATCATAGCTGCTATCCTGTGCATAACTCTGATCCTGATCATAGCTGCCGTCCTGTGCATAACCCTGCTCTTGATCGTAGCTTCCGTCCTTGGCGTAACCTTGCTCATAACTTTCATTCCCGCTATACCCGTTATCCTGCACAGAGTTCTGCGACGGGATATGGCTTCCGGGCGCGTCGAACCGATGATCGTATTTTTCCTGCTGCTCCGGTGTCAACGGCTGATGGAGCATTTTCAGTTCCATTGCCTTAATAACGTATTTTCCCTCGCCAAACCAGAGGATCAGTTCATCACATTCCTCTACGCATCTGGCTGCCAGTCCGACTCTATGATACAAATAGGCCAGTTCATATGCCCATTTTTCCCTATAGTCTCTCTTCTTGAGTTCCTCCAGAACAGCAATTCGTTCTTCCAGGCTCACATCCTGCGCCTCATATAATTTATACTGCAAAATGTACCTTCCCGGATCCTTGGGCGCCACCTGCACAAATTCCTTATAATATTCTATCGCCTGCACATATTCTTCCATTTTAATGGAAAGCTCGCACAGAGAATAGCAGATGGTCCTTCCGCCGGGACGTCGCTCGTATGCTAAAAGCAACATATCTCTGGCATCCTCATATCTGCGATTGATCTTATAGAGGTCGCTGATCGTACACAACATCATGACACTTTTTACACGACGCCAGTCAATCGTGTCGGCAATTTCAGCCGCCTGTGCATATTCTCCCCGGCTGATCAGGTCTTTGATTTCTTCCGCTCTTAATTTATATTCACTCTTATCCAAGGTATTTCGCTCCCTTAACCTTTTCTTGTCCTAAGTCCCTTATTTCATCAAAGCAGACTGTCCCACTTTTTTCTTATTCAGTGTATCATAGTCACTATACGTATGTCAAAATCAAACTGGGGAAATTGTAGTGGAAATTACACGAACAATGAACCGCGCATAGGCATAAGGAAAGACAGCGATGGACGCTCGCGCACACATCGTTGTCTTTAATCACAGATATTTTCCCGTAATGCTGTCTGCATTGGTTGCGATCTGCTCCGGAGTTCCCACAGCAACGACCCTGCCACCGTCTTCTCCGCCGCCGGGTCCCATATCAATGATATAATCGGCATTGCGGATCACATCCAGATCATGTTCAATGACAAGTACCGTTGCCCCATTGTCTACCAGCGCCTGAAATACCTGCAACAGGGTCTGTACATCTAACGGATGCAGTCCGATCGTCGGTTCGTCGAATACAAATACGGAATCTGATTGTCCTCTGCCCATTTCACTGGCCAGCTTCAGCCGCTGGGCCTCTCCACCGGAGAGGCTTGGTGTCTCTTCGCCTAATGTTAAATATCCCAGTCCCAGATTTTTCAGGACTTCCAGCCGCTGATGCACGACTTTCCAATCCTCTGTCGCCTGCAATGCCGTTGTTACATCCATCTCCATCATCTGCGGCAGAGAATAACGTTTCCCCCGTTTGTTCTCATAGCAAATGTCCCATGATTCTCTGGCATAGCGGGAGCCGCCGCACTCCGGGCAGGGCACATCCACATCCGGCAGGAACTGTACGTCCAGACTGATCTGTCCGGTACCGTCGCAGACCGGGCATCTTAATTTTCCGGTATTGTAGGAAAAATCTCCCGCCTTATATTTCTTATTTTTCGCATCCGCGGTTTTTGCATAAATTTTCCGTAGTTCGTCATGCACATTGGCATAAGTGGCTACCGTGGACCGCACATTGATGCCGATGGGGGATGCATCGATCAGTTTTACATGGGCGATGCCCTCTGCGGTGATACTTTTTACATGGCCGGGCAAATGTTCGCCGTTTAACTTTGCTTCCAGTCCGGGAATCAGGCTTTCCAGCACCATGGTGGTCTTACCGGAGCCGGAGACACCGGTAACGACCGTAAGTCTTCCTTTGGGAATGTCTATTTCCAGAGGTTTTACCGTATGGATGGCATCTGTGGACAGATGGAGCTTTCCCAGTGCAAATATTTCCTCCCGAGCGATGGGCTTACGGATACGCATATCCGCAGTCTGCGCCAGAAAAGGACCGATCATGGACTCCTTTTTGGCGATTACCTGTGGAATCGTACCCTGTGTGATCACATAGCCGCCTCCGGCACCGGCTTCCGGTCCCATCTCGATCAGCCAGTCCGCTTCGGACAGAATCTGGGTATCATGGTCTACCAAAATAATAGAGTTGCCGTCAGCGATCAGGTCATGCATCACCGCATTCAACCCCACAATATTCGAAGGATGCAGACCGATGGAAGGCTCATCCAGCACATAGAGCACTCCTGTGGTACGGTTCCGCACTGCACGGGCCAGCTGCATCCGCTGTCTCTCCCCGGTGGACAGAGAGGCTGCCGCACGATCCAGAGACAGGTAAGTAAGTCCCAGATCCATCAGCCTTTTGGCCACAGTTTGGAAGGATTCGCAAATAGATTCCGCCATAGGCCGCATCTCTTCGGGCAAAGAATCCGGCACTCCCGCTACCCAGTCCACCAGTTCTTTCAGGGGCATCTGACAGGCCTGTGCAAGCCCTATGCCCCGAAGTCTCGGTGCTCTGGCCGCATCCGAAAGTCTGCTGCCGCCGCATTCCGGACAGATGTCCTCCTTTAAGAATTTTTCCACACGTTTCATGCCCTTTTCGTCTTTCACTTTTGCCAGGGCATTTTCTACCGTGTATACCGCATTGAAATATGTAAAATCCAGTTCTCCCGCCTGATTGGTCTTTTTCGCCTTATAAAAAATATGTTTCTTCTCCGCGGGACCGTGATAGACGATCTCTTTTTCCCGATCTGTAAGTTCCCGGAAAGGCACATCCGTCCGCACTCCCATTTCCCGACAGACATCTGTCATTAAAGACCACATGAGACTGTTCCAGGGTGCCACCGCTCCCTCGTCAATACTCAGGGAATCATCCGGCACAAGAGAATCCAGGTCCACAGTCCGCACACTTCCCGTACCGCCGCATTTCGGGCAGGCTCCCTGAGAATTGAATGCCAGTTCCTCTGCGCTAGGAGCATGTACCTTCGCTCCGCATTCCGGGCACAGGATCTCCTGCTCCGCCGCTACTTTCAGGGTCGGAGGCACATAATGTCCGTTAGGGCAACGGTGGGATGCCAGTCTGGAATACATCAGACGCAGACTGTTCAAAAGCTCCGTTCCGGTTCCAAAGGTACTGCGGATCCCGGGAATTCCGGGGCGCTGATGCAGTGCCAGAGCAGCTGGAACATAGAGGACTTCATCCACCTGCGCTTTCGCCGCACCAGTCATACGTCTTCTCGTATATGTGGACAGGGATTCCAGATAACGTCTGGAGCCCTCTGCATAGAGGACACCCAGTGCCAGCGAAGATTTCCCCGAACCGGATACACCGGCGATCCCCACAATTTTGTGCAGGGGAACATCCACATCTATATTTTTCAGGTTATGAACCCTTGCACCTCTTACCTTGATATGCTTTGGTTCATTGGTTTCGTATTCCATGACAGCATTCCTCATCTTTTGATTTCATTTATTAAAACAGATCCAGCATATTGTCCAGATAGATTTCTTCTCTGACCTGCAGCTGGTACTCCGGTTTCGTCATATAATACAGTAAAAATTCCAGAACCAGTGCACTGCCCAGTCCCCGGCCTTCGATCTTATAATTGGAAAATCCCATAGGCAGATAGATCTTCTGAATGTCTTCCACGCTGATAAATCCGGGATTTTTCATGGCTTTGGAGAAACGATAGCCCTCCTCCGCCCCCGGCGAAGTACAGCTAAAATCCGACTCCTCTCCCAGATTCCTGCGACTGACGGCTTCGTAGCATTCCTTCCTGTCCTTGCAGCCAAAATAGCAGCACTCATTGCACAAAAACTCCACTTTGTCTTTCTGTGATTCTGTCAGCGTATTTAATTTCTCATAAGCCTTGTTCAGGCGGAAATCCGGTACAACATAGCGAAAATCGTCTCTGTCGATCTCCTTTTTTAACGCTTCCAAATCCGTCAGGACTTTCGTAGTGGAGGATACCGGATAAAGCTCCGGATAATGACTTTTCAAATACTGTAACAGCAGCTCCGAGTGGACGATCACGCCGTTCTCCGGAGTTGCATTTTCCGCGAACAGAACACAGAGTTCATTGCATTTTCTGTCCGAAAGATGTTCCTCGCAAAGAAGGGAATTACTGAAGGTCAGACGGGCTGAAATGCCATATTCCTGTAGCAACGTCAGCACTTCTCCTGCATCGTGATCCTCCAGTGAGATGCGGCCGCCTCCCCAGATGCAGTCCGGCGGTGCTCCGTAGATGGAACCGATGTCACACCAGTCGTAAAAATATTCCCGGTGTTCCCGGAATAATGGCAGAAATATCCGGTATAGTTCGTAAAATTCAAACAGACCGGGAAGATGGTAATGGGCTGTTTGTTTATTCATGTTTCTGCTTCCTCCGTATTATTTTTCATACTCAAAATATTTCAAAAATCCCCATTTAGAAAATGTTAAACAGGGATAACCATAGGTATATTATAGCCTATCCAGAAAAATGAGACAATTGAATATAATTAAAATTCCGGCGACCACCTCTCTGGTAATCGCCGGAACCACGTTTATTTATTTTCCCCAGACTTCCTCCGCCACCTCTTTCACAAGTCGGAGTTTTGCCCACTGTTCTTCCTCGGTCAGCTTGTTGCCGATCTCGCAGGAAGCAAATCCGCACTGGGGGCTTAAGTATAATCTTTCCAGTGGAATATATTTTGCCGCATCATGGATTCTGTCAATGACAAGCTGTTTGTCCTCCAGTACGGGAGACTTGGTAGTGATCAGTCCCAGAACGACCTTTTTCTCCCCGGATACCTTGGCCAAAGGTGCGAAACCGCCGGATCTCTCATCATCAAACTCCAGGAAATAGGCATTCACATTCTCTTCGCCGAACAGGATATCCGCTACGGAATCATAGGCACCCTCGCTTGCGTAGGTGGAATGGAAATTACCGCGGCATACATGGGTGTTGATGATCATATCCTTCGGTGCATTGGCGATCACCTTATCGTTAATATCCTTGTGGGCTTTCTGGAACTCCACAATTCCCTCTCTGGTGGTTCCGTACAGGGTATGACCGATCTTGTCTGCGAACATGCCCCAGGTGCAGTCATCCAGCTGTAAGTTCCGGCATCCTGCCGCATAGAAATCATCGATCACTTTTCCGTAGGCCGCCACGATGTCATTTACCAGTTCCTGCTCATTCGGATAATGCTTCTCTGTGCAGCCTCGGTTAAAGGGCATGGTAAACTGTGCCAGAAACTGGGCGGGAGAAGGTATGGTCTGCTTTGCTACGGTATTTTCATCCTCTAATGCTTTTACAAACCGGAAATGATCTACAAAAGGATGCTCCCCGGTCAGTCCGATCTTGCCTACAATATAGGTATCATCCACCATGGCCGCCTCGCCGTGGAACGGAAGTCCCGTCTTGGTAGGGGTATGGCCGATGCCGTCGAATCCCCACATGAAATCCAGATGCCAGGTGGCTCTGCGGAATTCACCGTCTGTGATCACATGATAGCCCAGCTCTTTGATCTTGCTCACAAGCTCTGTGATGGCTTCATCTTCCACTTTCTTCAGTGCCGCAGCATCGATCTTTCCTTCATTGAACTGTCTTCTTGCTTTCTTCAACTTCTCCGGTCTTAAAAAACTTCCTACGAAATCATAGCGAAAAGGTGTCTGTAAATTGCTCATTGTCATTCTCTCCATTTCTTTGTCGTTTTTTGAATTGTCCTCATTATAAGAGAAATGATGAAATCCGCAAAATACGTAAAAATAAGGGTTGTCCATAGTTTAAAGCTATGGGCAACCCATTCATCCTAAATACTTCTGCAGTGCTTCCAGGTAGGTAGTACCCAGTCTGCTGAGCATTCCTTTTCTGTGTGTGATATAACCGATCCGCATGTCACTCTCATCTGCCAGTGGCACGGCGATAATATCTTTTCCGTTTAATTTTTTATCGATCACGCCGCTGCACACGGTGTAACCGTTCAGGCCGATCAGCAGATTGAACAGTGTCGCTCTGTCCCGCACACGGATATTTTTCCTGCGTTCAAAATCAGAGAAGATTTCCTCTGAAAAATAAAAGGAATTGTGCTCTCCCTGTTCAAAAGACAGGTACGGGTATTCTTCCAGTTCTTCGTTCGTAATTATGCTGTTACCCGCCAGCGGATGTTTTCTGCTGATAAATACATGGGGACTGGCAACAAACAACTGGTGGAATTCCAGATCATGGGATTTCAACAGCTTGCTGAGTACCGCTTCATTGAAATCATTCAAAAACAGGATTCCGATCTCGCTGCGCAGACGCGCCACATCTTCTATGATCTCATAGGTCTGTGTCTCCCGCAGGCTGAAATCGTATTCTTCCTGCCCGTACTGTTTGATCAGGTCCACGAATGCGTTGACGGCAAAGGAATAATGCTGGGTGGATACGCAGAACTGTTTTTTGCCCCCGGGATTTCCCTTGTATTTATCCTCAAGGATCGCCGCCTGCTCCAGCACCTGTCTCGCATATCCCAAAAAGTCATCTCCCTCTTTGGAAAGCGTGATCCCCTTGTTGGTCCGGTTGAAAATAACAATATTCATTTCCTTTTCCAACTCGTGGATCGCGTTGGTTAAACTAGGCTGTGAAACATATAGCCTGTTGGCTGCTTCCGTGATGGTGCCGGTCTCTGCTACCGTTATTACATACTTTAATTGCTGAAGTGTCATTCTTTTCCCTATTTTTTATCCTTTTTACTTTCACCGTAAATGGCGACAGCAACGCACAGGATCGCTGCTGCAATCGCCAGCCAGAATGCCAGATCCATATATTGTCACTCCCAAAGTTTTCAAAATCTCTTCCTAAGGTTAGTACTCGCTAACCTCCGTGTCAATCATTCTTCCTTTGGGAAACAGGATTTATTCTCAGACAATATCTTTCAGTTCTTCCTCTTCCTGGCATTTCATTTTCTCGATTTCTTTTTTATTGATTTTCTCTGCCATAACAGAAATTACCGCCGTTCCGATGATAAGTATCGCAGCCTCTAATCCGGTATTTTCATAATCCACAAATAAGGATACTACAAACATGATAAGTGAGGTAACGATCAGACCAGCCTCTATGTATTTTAATTTTTCCCGCCAGCGCTGCATCATAAGATCAGTCCCTCCCTTGCATCCACACCAGTCTCCCTGCGGTTCAGGTAATCAAACGAAATCATCTTATGTTTCACATAGAGCCGCTCGAGTGTCATAATGGGAATCTTGTAAGAATCTCCCCGTTCTTCCCAATATCCCACGCCGTCTTCTCTCTCCTGCTCGATCAGCATGTGAATGTACGGATCTTTGTCGGTGTAGCAGATGTAGAACTTTTTCAGGCTTCCCATAGTAGGCGTGACTGCGATCTCCACATGGCCCGTCCGGTATTTCGCCAGCCACTTGATGGCATATTCGATCTGGGAAAAATCCGTGACGGTCTCCACCTTATCCCCGTAAGTTAAGGTGAATGTGTAGGTCAGAGACTTGTCGATCTTATACTTGGTGTATTTCGTTTTCTCCTTGTGGTATTTGACAGAAAAGTGAACACTAATCACAAAGATCACCAGACCCAGCAGAAACATGATAAGCGGCGGCAGGATCTGCTTCTCCTTTGTCGCACCGCAGAAATAAATAACCGGGAACACCATAAATACCAGTCCCACCATAATAAGACCGGAATAAAAGGATTCCCAACTCCTTTTTGTAAACATATTCTCCCCACTCCTTTGTATTATTTTCC
>ERZ1031540.156-NODE-156-length-15169-cov-4.461890_pt1 | contig 15169 bp, 14 predicted proteins | sample MGYA00519031_ERZ1031540 | MGnify/ENA primary metagenome ERZ1031540 (study PRJEB33719, sample SAMN04261166) | wastewater metagenome | biome: rural village; feature: human; material: feces | host: Homo sapiens | place: El Salvador | collected 2013-01-07 ... | reverse complement strand
ATACTTTATATCCTTTGTCATGCCAAAAAACAGCGCCCGGAGCATATTCCGGCTCAAAATGGAACAAATCCATTTCCTTGCCGATTTTACGATGGTCGCGCTTAGCGGCTTCTTCAAGCATAGTCAAATAAGCGTCCAATTCTTTTTTTGTCGGCCAAGCGGTTGCATACAAACGCTGCAGCATTTCATTTTTGGCATCACCGCGCCAATAAGCGCCGGCAACTTTAGTAATTTTGAATGCATCGCCGATTTTACCGGTTGACGGAACGTGCGGACCGCGGCACAAATCGGTGTAATTGCCTTGACGATACAAAGTGATTGTTTCATCTTCAGGCAAATCTTCGATAATCTGCACTTTATAGTGTTCGCCAAGCTTTTTGAAAAATTCAATAGCTTCCTGACGTGACATTACAATACGTTCAATTTTTTCATCACGTTTAACAATTTCGTGCATTTTAGCTTCTATCTTAGCAAAATCTTCCGTTGTAAAGTTTTCTTTGCACGAAAAATCATAGTAAAAACCGTTTTCAATAGCCGGACCGATTGTTACTTGAGCATCTGGCCACAGTTCTTTAACAGCTTGAGCCATAACGTGAGAGCAAGAGTGACGCAAAATTTGTAAACCGTCTTTGTCTTTGGCGGTGATAATAGTGACTGTAGAATCGGTGGTTATCGGAGCGGTTAAGTCCTGCAATTTGTCATTAACGGAAACTGCCAAAGCGGCCTTTCCCAAACTTGTGCTTATTTTATTGGCGATTTCCAAGCCGGAAACGCCGTCTTTTTCATCTAATATACTGCCATCTGGCAATTTAATTTTAACCATTTTATCTACCTTTTCACTATTAAAAAGTTCATTATAAGTTTATTAGTTCTTTATAAACCTCAATTGTTTTATCACACATAATTTGTTTTGTAAAATGTTCTTTTACATTTTTTATACCGGCAGCACCAATTTTTTCTCTCTCTTCGGTTGAAAGATGCAATGCCCACTCGATAGCCTCGGCCAGAGCCTTGGCGCTGGTGCTTTCATAAAGCCTACCGGTCACGCCGTCAATAACGGTTTCTACTGAACCACCGATATTTGAGGCCACAACGACTCGCCCCATTGCCTGCCCCTCTATGGCAATGCGTCCAAAAGCTTCCGGCTCTATGGAAGTGGACAGGACAACATCTGAAACCATCATCGCTGCCGGAATATCCTTAACATTGCGAATAAATAAAAAGCGGTCGGTCATATTATAGTTGTCAATCATTTTGCGCAATTCCGCCGAATATTTTTTGCGTCCTTGGTCGTCACCAATCATCACGCAGAAAAAATCTTCATTTTCAAGCAGATGCAAAGCTTCAATCAGCAGTTTTTGCCCTTTCCAATTGGTCAGACGGCCAATCAAAGTTATAATAGGTTTATCTTCCGGAATATTATTATCCTCAAGATATTTAATCATCCGCTCGGCAGAAGTCGTTTCTACATTAAAGTTTTCCATATTCACACAGCGATGAATCAAACGAATCTTGCTTTCATCTGTTTTATAATTTTTCAAAATATGCTGTTTGATATGGTTAGAAATGGCTATCACACGTTCACCATAGGTCATAATTTTATTATAAAACTTTTTGATACCCCACGGTCCTAAACCATATGTACCATGAAAAGTTGTCACGAAATGCACGCCGCAACGCTTTGCCGCCCAATATGCGCTCCACGCCGGAGCTCGCGAACGCGCATGCACAATAGTGATGCCGTATTTTTTGATAATTTTTGCCAAACGCAGCGAATTTAAATACATTTTGAAAATATTTTTCGTTTTCAGCGGCAATGTAAAATGTTTAACCTTGATACGGTCCAAATTATATTCCATGCGGCCGCCTTCGGAAGCAACATAGTTTTCAATGCCTTGTTTTTGCAATTCCGAAGCAATTTCAATAGTTCCAAGCTCAACTCCGCCTTGTCCTAATTCCGGCAAAACTTGCAGCACTACTATTTTTTTGTTTTCTTGATTTTCCATACTTTTCACCTGTACAGTCCAATTAAAATTTGTCGCATTATACAATAAACACTGTATTTTTCAAAAATTTACGACAGGTTATACACATCAGCACACAAAAAAACACTGTTACCTTTTACAAGATAACAGCGTTTTTTAGGTTATTCATCAGTTTCATCAAGCGTACAACCTTTATCCGGCTCGGCGATACTTTTGAACCAGGTAACGATACGCTCATCTGTTGTTGCGGCAATAATTCCGCTAAACATACTGGCAACTAAGCAGGCTGCAACACCGGCAAAAAGCGGAGGAATTACAGCAAACACAATAAACATAATACATCTTTTGCGGTTGCTGCCGAAATAACAAGCAGCACAAAGAGACATAATCACCGAAACTATGCTATAAAAAGCATATTCAATGCCTTCTCCGCTTTCCAGATTAATTACTGTACCGTTAGCCTTGGCGCCAACAATCATTATTGCAAAAAATGCCACTACAAGAATGATAACACTAACCAAAGTTCTTTTCATAATCTTATAAATTAAAGAGTACAACATTCAGATAAAACAATAAGTTTATGGATATTTTCTCTTAGAGAAAGATTTGAAAACAACTATAAAAAGCCATAATTTTCTCCATAATACTTATAATTACAACTTTATTGTACGTCTATTTGACAAATTTTGCAAGAACTATTTAAAAAAAGCCGGCTGCTAAAAAACAGGCGGCTTTAATCAATCTTAAAAAAAACAAATCTACAAATAAACGACAAAGCGCGATTTTATCGGCGTGTCGTCATCTTTAGCAAAAGCTAAAGCTCCCGGCTCTGGCAAAAAATTGCTTAATATGCCTTTGGCGGACAAATACATGACTTCTGTCTGTAAATCATCGGCTTTTATGCCATGTTTACGCAACACAAACATCATATTATTAAACTCCGTCATATGTGCAAACATCTGTTCCCAATTTCCTAAACTAGGAAAATTACGAAAACGAGAATATTTGCTGCATTGAATATTTTCTTTATGCAAGACCTCATGCAGACTTTTGTACGTATTTGCAGCCACATCTTGTTTATGCACCAACAAACCATTAAACGAAATGCCCCACACTTTATCTTTTTGATTTAGATCCAAGTATGGCAACACTCGCAATTTTTTTCTTTTTGTTTCATAAACAATAGACATTGGCAGAAATATACGGTCTGGACTTTCTGTTTGTTCTTGCAGCCCAAAATACTCCTCGGCTTCTTCTTCTGTCAAAGCAATCTTTTGCAAGAGATTAAATTTAGATTGTTTATCCATAATGCTAATAATTTAGAGAATAATTTTTATTACTCTCTTGTTATATCTGACAGACAACCAATCGTCAACTTCTATTTTTTGGACTTATCTTCATCATTTGATATTTCGGCTTTAGTTTCGTGGTATGTATCTGAAATTATACGTTTAGCATTTGCCGAAACTTCGGAACCGACTTCACTGACTGTTGAAGATTTGGTGATGCTTCCATTATAAAAACCTGCAACCACCAAATATATGATAAAAATTATCGCAAAATAAAACGCATATTTTAAAAATGTTCCCATAGTTTATCTCCTTTGTTATCTGTAAAAGAGATATACGCGTTTTACACTTTTTCAAGTAAAAGCTTCTAGCGACGTTCAAAGAGTTTTTCGACATCCGCTAATTTGATTTTTACATAAGTCGGACGACCATGGTTACATTGGCCAGAATGCTCGGTCTTTTCCATATCACGCAGCAAGCGGTTCATTTCTTCTATATTCAGCGGACGCCCTGCCCGCACCGAACCATGACAGGCAATCGTGGCACAAATATGATGAATTTTATCACTCAGAGCATATTCTCCGCCCCACTCAGAAATTTCTGCCGCTATATCCTTAACCAGCTTTTTAACATCTGTATCACCCAGCAAGGCCGGAATCTCTCGCACTAACACTGCCGAAGCGTCAAATTCTTCCAGCATCAAACCAAGCTGCGCCAACTGTGGAGCATATTCCAAAATATTTTCCTTTTCTGACAGACTTAAATCCACAACTTCCGGTAACAAAAGCATTTGCGTTGGCATTTGCTCGTGCTTAGCCATGCTCTGCTTCATTTTTTCCATTGTTATACGCTCATGAGCAGCATGCTGGTCAATAATGACAATACTGTCTTCGGTTTGCGAGATAATGTAGGTATTATGAAACTGCGCCTTAGCCAAACCAAGTTCGCCGACTTTTTCTAATGTTTCCGCAGTCGGTTCTTCGGCCACACGCACCGAAAATTTGCTTTCCAGCTCTGGAATAGACATTGTGGAAGCTGCGCTTTTACCTCTGCCGCCGCCAAAATTATGCACATGATTAAAAGGAGTTGAGGCAAAACTTGCTGCCCGTTCTCGCAACATATAACTGTTTGAAGAAAGAACGGCATTATTGCTCTGCGGCTCGTTTTGATTTTCTTCTCCCTCAATTGTACGTTCCAACAAATGTTCCAGCCCGCCGGTTTCGGCGCTTTTTTGCCCGCCAAAACTCAAAGCATGACGAATACTACCTACCAGCAGACCACGGATAGCCCCGTTGTCATAAAAACGCACTTCCGCTTTAGTTGGATGCACATTCACGTCAACATACATCGGTTCTACTTCAATAAACACCACACAGGCCGGATATCGCCCCGCCGTCATCATATCTTGATATGCGCCTTTGATTGCTCCCAAAATGAGTTTATCCCGCACCGGACGGTTATTGACAAATAAAAATTCCGATAAAGAATTGGCTTTATTATAAGTTGGAACGCCGATAAAGCCGCTGATTTTGCAAAAATCATTGCCAGCATCAATTGCCACAGAATTTTCTTCAAACTCGCCGCCCATAACATCTGCCACGCGCCGCTGCCGGCAATCAAACAATTCTCCCTGACAAGCGTTTAGCGCTACTTTCTTTTTGCCATCGCTGCTCAAATAAAATGAAATCTGCGGATTGGCCAAAGCTATGCGCTGCAGCATATCCACACACTGCGCCGCCTCTGAAGCGTCAGACTTCATAAATTTTAAACGCGCCGGTGTCGTATAAAACAAATCGCGCACCTCAATTTTGGTTCCCAAAGGAACGGCCGCCGGTCTGACATCGCTTTTTTCACCACCGTTGACGCTGATTTGCCAGCCGCTATCCGCGTTTTGCTGACGTGAACTGATTGTTAATTTGGCAACAGAAGCAATAGACGGCAGCGCCTCGCCTCTGAACCCCAAAAAATTTATATTGAACAAATCATTATCCGGTAATTTTGAAGTGGCGTGACGTTCCACAGCCAAAGGCAGCTCTTCAACGCTGATACCTTTACCATTATCAACAACCGTAATCAGGTTTTTTCCGCCGCCTTCCAGCGTAACCTCTATTTTTGAGGCTCCGGCATCAATTGCGTTTTCTACCAATTCTTTTATCACCGAAGCCGGACGCTCTATCACCTCTCCGGCGGCTATTTGATTGACTAAATTAGACGGTAAAACGCGAATTGGCATAATTCAAACTACTTTCGGATTTTTTTGATATAATTGATTAACGCCGTTGTGGAGCTGTCATGTTCAACGCCAAAGGCGGTTCCTTCAATCTCCGGCAATATATTCAAAGCCAGTTTTTTACCAAGCTCAACGCCGAATTGGTCAAAAGAGTTAATATTCCAAATAACTCCTTGCACATAAATTTTGTGTTCATACATAGCAACCAGCATACCCAAGGTATATGGGTCCAGCTTTTTAACCACAATGGTATTGGACGGACGATTGCCGGAAAAGCTCTTATATTTTTTCAGAGCTTCAATTTCGTCTTTACTCTTTCCGGCTTTTTCCAGTTCCAAAGCCGCTTCTTCTACGGTTTTACCCTGCATCAAAGCTTCGCCTTGAGCCAAAACATTTGATAGCAAAATTTGATGATGATTACCGATTTCATTGTGAGAAATTGCCGGAATTATAAAGTCTACCGGCACAATTTCGGTTCCTTGGTGCAAAAGTTGGAAAAACGAGTGCTGCACGTCGGTTCCGGCACCGCCAAACAAAGCCGGTCCGGTCGCGTAACTAACCGGTTTGTTATCCAAGCCAATTGATTTACCGTTGCTTTCCATATCCAGCTGCTGCAAATAAGCCGGCAGATATTGTAAATATTGGTCATACGGCACAACACAATAGCGATGTATACCATAAAAATTGTTATACCAAATTCCCAACAAAGCCAAAACAACCGGAATATTATGTTCCAATTCAGTTTCGGCAAAATGCTTGTCCATAGCATTTGCGCCTTTGAGCATACGTTCAAAATTTTCAAAACCCACGGCAATGGAGATAATCATACCAATGGCAGACCACATAGAATAGCGGCCACCGACAAAGTCCCAAAATTCAAACATATTATCGGAATTGATACCAAATTTTTCCACTTCGGCTTTGTTGGTTGAAAGCGCTATAAAATGCTTAGCAACGGCATGTTCACCCAAAGCGTCTACCAGCCATTTGCGGCAGGTTTTGGCGTTAGTAAGAGTTTCTATGGTAGTAAATGTTTTTGAAGCCACAATAAAAAGAGTTGTTTCCGGATCAATTTTATTCAAAACCTCGGCGCAAGCTGTGCCGTCAATATTCGAAATAAAATAACATTTGATATCTTTTGCCCAATACGGACGCAAAGCCTCAACCGCCATACGAGGTCCCAAATCCGAGCCACCAATGCCGATATTGACAATATTAGTCAGTTTTTTGCCGGTATAGCCGGTAAATCTTCCCAGACGAACAGCTTCGGAAAAATCTTTCATTCGAGCTAAAACTTCGCGGATTTTTGGCATAACATCGCGGCCATCGACATAAATCGGAGTATTATCCTGATGACGCAAAGCCACATGCAAAACCGCACGGTTTTCAGTTTTATTAATTTTTTCTCCGCTGAACATTGATTTTATGCGTCCGCACACGTCACGTTCTTTAGCCAAATCAAACAAAGCCGACATCACGCTGTCATCAATTCTGTTCTTAGAATAATCAAGCAGTAAATTTTCTAACTTTAAAGAATATTTATCAGCTCTGTTTTCATCAGCTGCAAATAAATCTTTCATTTGTGTTTTTTTGAAACGACGGTAAACACTGTCTAATTTACCCCATGATTTTAATTTATTTCTTCCGAACATTTTTTTATTTTTCCTCCTCACTATCAACTCCGATATTCACAAAATCCGGAATTGAACTAAAATATTTTTTTGCCGCTTCATTAGCATCTTTCAACGACACATTGCGGACATAATCATTGCGCTTATCTAAAAAATCAAGACCTAAATTATATTTTTGCATTGAAACCAGCATTCCCGAAACGCCATCTATGTTGGCAAAACGCAAATAAAACGAATTTATCAAAGAGTTTTTAGCCTCGTTTAACTCTTTATTGCTTAGGCCTTTTTCACCTAATCTCAGCCATTCTTCTTTCAGCATTTGCTGCGCTTTGGCAAAATTTTCGTGTGTTGCAGAAAAACCTCCGCCGATTAGCGCCGCCGCATCACTAATTGAAAGATAGGTATAAACGCCATAAGTTAAACCCTCTTTTTCTCTGATTTTTTTGGAAAGACGAGAACTCAAACCGGATTCGCCAAAAATATAGTTGACCAGATATAAAGGATAAAAATCGGCACTATCGCGAAATGTTCCTTTTGCCGCCAATCGTGTCAAAGCCTGCGCGGAACTGCGTTCGGTGTTATACTCCACACCATCGGCCGAAAAATCAATTTTAGGCAGCGGCTTTGTCAAACTTTCTTTCGGCAGTTTTATAAATAAATCTTCCAGTAGCTTTTTAGCTTCAGCGGCAGATAAATCGCCGGCTATGCCAACAATTAAATTATCCTGAGCCAAATTCTGCGCCAGATAAGTTCTGATATCATCAGCTGTAAATGTTTTTATATCTTCCGCCTTGCCCAAAGTATTGCGGGCGTAGGGATGACCTGCAAAAATATCCTCTTTAAATTTATTTGCCAAAACTTGCTGAGGATTTTCATTTTGCATTTGCAAAACAGTCAAAAGTTGTTGTTTTTTCAAATAAATTGAATTTTCATCTAATCTCGGGCGCTCTAAAACTTCTTGCAACAAAGATACTGCTGTTTTTATATTTTCGACCGGAAAAGCCAGCTGCCCCTCAAAATCATCAGCCGAAACAGAAAATCCAAGCTTGATACCGTTTTCTTCCACAATTTCTTTAAACTTTTGACTATCAAAATCGCCAGCGCCTTCCGTCAGCAATAAAGCAGAAAAATTGGCTAATCCTTGTTTATTTTCGGCATCGTGAGCAGTTCCGGAATTTCTGAACAAAAAGCTAACACTAACAATCGGCGTTGAATGCTCTTCCATAAAATATGCCGAAAGTCCATCTTGAGAAATAACTTTAATTTTTGTTTTTAACCCTTTGTTTTTTAATTCTGAATTTTCTAAAATATTTTCAATATTCAGCGAGGAGTAATGTTTATACATCACCGAAAGCTGCCAGCAGCAAAAAACAATGGCCGCCGCCAAAAACAAACGTTTTAGATAATAAATCAAATTTTTTGGTTTTGCGTGTTTAATCATTTTTTTCCGCTCCTTCCGGCAGAGGCAACAACACACCTTCTAAAGTTGCAGAATGCAAAAAAACTTCTTTAGCTGCTTGAATAACTCCCTCTAAAGTTACGTTTTTTATTTCATTTTCATAATTTTGCGCTTCGGACAAACTAAACCCACTAATCAACATAGACCCCAGCCAATAAGCAGCATCTTCCGGGTTGTCATTAGCAAAAACCAAATCAGCAATCATTTTTTTCTTAACTTTTTCGAGTTTAGCAACTGTCAAATCCTGCAGTGCTTGAGCTCTAGCTTCACGCAAAGCAATTCTAGCCGCAATAATAGTCACATTTTCAGCCGGCAGCAAAGACAAAGAAAACACACTGTTGCTTTGCGCATTAAAACTATATCCGGCCGAAACGCCAACAGCAATTTTTCTATTTTCAACCAATTCTTGATACAGTGCAGAAGTTTGGCTGCCGCCCAAGTATTCTGCCAACACAATATAATCATAAACAGAACCTTTTACTGCCGAATAATTTGGCAAACGATATTTTTCTACCAATTTGGGCGTAGAAATAAGTGGCAACTTCATTTGTAATTTTTCTCTATAAGAATCTGTTTCCGGCTCAATATTTTTTTTAGCAACGTTCCGCACCGGAATGTTTCCATAGTATTTTTCCGCCAATTTTTTAGCTGTCGGCACATCTATATCGCCGGCCAAAACCAAAATAGCATTGTTAGGGGCATAATAACGCTGATAAAAATCTCTGATATCCTGTGAGTTCAAATCCATAATTTCATCTGCCAAACCTGATACCGGACGACCATAGGCAGAATTACCCCACAGCAGCAAACTCAGTCTTTCGGCAAACGGTGCCGCAGGATTATTTTCTATAACCTGCTTGCGCTCTTGATAAACTATTTTGCGTTCGGCCTCAAAAGCATCTTCATCAAAGTTCAAATTTTGCATTCTGTCGGCTTCAAGCGCCATCAAAGCCTCTAGCTTGCTAATGTCAGCAAACTGGTGATAAACCGTCATATCCTGACTGGTAAAAGCATTGCTGTCAGCTCCGTTTTCATGCACAATTTGATTGAATTCATCGCCTTTTATCTTTTTGGTTCCGCGAAACATTAGATGTTCCAACAAATGCGCGCTTCCGCCCTTGCCTTTAACTTCATCAACCGCGCCGGCATTATACCAAACCATATGCTTTATCAGCGGCGCTTTATGATTTTCTACCACCACAACCCGCAAACCGTTATCCAAGGTAAACTCATCGGCTTTAAATAAATCTGCAGCCGCTGTCAAAGGCAACAGCAGCAAAACAGCGGTCAAAATCTGACTCAAATTATTCTTCGTCTTCAAAATTTTCATCTGTTACAATCACTTTTGGACGAACGTTGTATTCCGGCGGCAAAATTAAAGGCTGTTTAGTCACTACTTTGGTTTCATCTGGGCTCTGACGGGCAAATCCCAAATCTTTTTTAGTTAAACCGCAAGCAGAAATTCCGCAGATTATTATACCTAAAAACAATATAAGACCTAGTTTTTTCATCTTACACCTTATCTAACCCTTTCTTTTTATTGCAAAAAATTTCCATAGCAATCAAAATAAACACTCCGATGCAAATAAAGCTATCTGCCAAATTAAACGCCGGCCAATGCATATTTTTATAATGAAAATCCAAAAAATCCAACACAGCGCCAAAACGCACTCTATCTATCACATTACCGATTGCCCCGCCTATTATGCAAGCCAATGCGGCAATTTTCAGCTTATTTGTTTCTTGCAGCAGCCAATAAAACAAAAACGCCGCTACACCAAGCGCAAACACGCTTAAAACAATGGCTCCGGTTTGTCCATAATTATTAAACATAGAAAAACTAACACCGGTATTCCAGACTTTTACCCAATTAAAAAAGCTTGTGCAGGCTAGAGGCTGGCTTTCAACAAAATGTTCAGCAGCAAAAAATTTACTGATTTGATCAGCCGCCACGGTTAAAACAATTACAATCAGACCAAGCCACACAAAATTTCTCCTCAAATTTTAAATACATTTAAGAATATACCAAAATGATTTAATATGATAAAGTGTGAATTTAAATAGTCTACAGATTTTTTTATCAAAACATACCTTTTTTGCGAAAATAAATAATCACAATCAAAGTTGCAAACACTGAAAGCGACAGCACAATCCAAAAGCCATATTGCATATTAGCCGCCGGAACAGCCACGTTCATTCCCCAAAAGCTGGCCAACATGGTTGGAATAGAAAGCACAATCGTGATAGCGGCCAAAAATTTCATTACCAAATTCACATTATTATTAATAATTGAGGCAAAACCATCCATCATACCTTCTAAAATTGAACGGTGCATATCCACCATTTCTATAGCTTGTTTATTTTCCACAATCACATCTTCAAGCAAGTCAATATCATCTTCAGTAAAAGCCAACAGTTTTGAGGTTGCCGGAGATTTTATCATACGCAAAATTTTTTCCAACACCAAATGATTATCGCGCAAAGCCGTGGTAAAATAAACCAAAGATTTTTGAATTTCTATCAACTGGAACAGCTCTTGATTGTTGGTTGTTTGTTTCAAAGCGTCTTCAATATGCACGGTTTTACGGTTGATAATCGCCAAATAGCGCAAATAAAACTGAGTAATTTTGTATAGTATCAACAGCATAAAACGAGTACGCTCGCGTGTGTCAAAAGTTTTTGCCGTATTTTTATTAAAAGCTCCCAAAATTCGGTTGTCTTTAGAACAAATGGTCAAAAAGTTTTTAGCTGAAAAAACCAAACCGCAAGGCAAAGTATCAAAATTACCTTCTTCATCAAGCAAAGGCAGATTGATAATAGCCGAAAAAATGCCGTCATCAACCTCTGTGCGAGAGCGTTCATCAGCATCCAAAGAATTTTTCAAAATATCCGGATCAACCTTCAGCATAGAAGAAACATGTTCAATTTCTTCACCTGACGGGTTTATAAGATTAAACCATGCTTGAGAGACATTACGAGACTGTTTGAGTTTAATTAACTTTCCGCCGTTTTCTGTTTTATAAATTTTCAACATAGCCAGCTCTCCTTTGACGTCTCGATTGCAAAGTAAGTTTCAAAATGGTGCGGCCAAGAAGACTTGAACTTCCATGAACTTAGTTCATAACGACCTCAACGTTACGCGTCTACCAATTTCGCCATGGCCGCACATTCAAAACAACATACAAATATTATAATCTTTTCAAATAATCAAGCATTTTTTTCAACTGTGTAAAAAAAATAAAAAAAAACTTGACAAAATAAACAGAACGAGTTATACAATAGACATATTTTAATTATTCTGATTATTTTTAACTTAAACTTTTATGCCTTATGAAGAAGATTTTTTCCGTTATGGTTGTCGCAATCGTAGCATTGTGCTCCATAGTTTTGACATCTTGCAACAGCAACAAGTCAAACAGCGCTAGTGATGGTGAGGTTGAAAACAAGTACACCGAGTCTCCGCTGATTGATGATTTTGTTTTGTTGAGCACCGTTAACGACGACGGAACAGCAGTCACAGGTTTGAAGAAAGGCAACGATGTTGTTATCGAACCTCAGTACAAAGAAATCACGTACGATGCTGTTGATGGTACTTTTGAGTGCCTCGTTTCTGATGACGGTGCCCACAGAAAGTTTACTCTTGCTGATACCGATGGTCGCATTATGCGCCCAGGTGAATACGAAAAAGTCACTAAAGATGAGTATGGATACTATCATTTCTTCAATGATGAAGGTGAAGCGATTTATTCGCCTAAAGCCAAAACATCTCAGGGAATGTACCAGAAAATTATTATTGGCGGTCCAAACCATGAATTTATCTTCTGCAAAAAAGAGGGAAAGTGGGGCGTGTTCTCATTTGAAGGTCTCTATGTAGAGAAGATGTATGACAATGTTTATATTGTCAACTACAAAAGCGATAAAAGCTTTGTAGTTATCACCAACAAAAATGGTGAATGGGAAATGTATGAGCGAACTGATAAGGAGAAGCTTTACTATGATGTAACCGCTGCCGAAATCAAGAAGCTCATAAAAACCAGCGAACCTAGTGGTTTTTTGGACGTAAAGTTCTAAACTCTTGATAAAAAACACCCTCTTTTCAGGGTGTTTTTTTACTTAGTTGCAAATTATTATTAATTTTTAAATTTTTAATTATGACTGAACACAAAACTGTTGAAAAACAAAGTGCCGGCTTGTATGATCCTTACGATTTTTTGGGTCAGGGTGTAAAGGGCAACAAAAACTTTACTCAAAAGCAACACCAACAAAACAACAAGTCGTTCAAAATCAAAAATGATGATTCTCTTTAATGAGCTTAAAAAAATCTGCTGCTAAGCCAGCAGATTTTTTTTGTAACGACTAAAACATTTATTAACAAAGTGGTTATATAATTCCGCTTGAAAGGATTATACTTTGTTAGAATATCAAATATATAAAACTCCCGCTGACGTGCAAAAACTGATATTTTTTCTGCATGGTTACAATGATAGCCCCGCTAATCATGAAAAAACTATGGAATGGCTGCAAACAAAACTGCATAATGCTTATATTATTATGCCGCAAGCACCTGAAATTTGCGATAAAAATCCTAAACAACGGCAATGGTTCGGAATGCTGCAACCAGATCCGGAAAATAAGCGTATCAATCCGCAAACTTCGGTAGCGCAAATCTTTGCCATCTATCAAAAAGCCGCCCCAAATATTGATTTCTGCGCTAAACAGATAAATTCTTTTATTGACGACATTCAAAATAAATACGGTATTGATGATAAACATACTTATATTGTTGGTTTTTCGCAAGGCGCCATGCTGGCAATTTATACGGCAATAAGCCGAAAATCAACAATCGGAGGCGCATTCAGCCTTTCGGGTTTAGTTGCAGGACGCAAATTTTTAGCTAAACAACTAAACTCATTTCCGCCAATATATCTATTTCATGGCCGAGATGATTTAAAAGTTCAATACAAAACGCTGCAACCAACCGTTCAATGGCTAAAACGCCGCGGATTGACGGTAAAAACTTTTACCTACCCCAAATTAACCCACCATATTATAGAATCTGAAATTGAAAAATTAGCAGACATTATAAACTGCTATTAAGATTAGTCCGCACGTTGCCAATTTTCAGATATTTTTAACACAATCAACATACCACCTGTGCAAAACCAGCATACAAACCAAATAATAGCATAAACGCCAGCACTTCTTCTTGTCTGCCACTTTGCGGCGGCTCATCACCTTCACAAATTCGGCATTAGCCTTGAGTTCGGGGCTTGCCTTGGCTTCAATCTCGTCGAGTTCGGCTGCCGAGAGATTGCGCCAGAACGATGGCAGCTCAATGGCAGGAAGCACATTGTCGAGGTTGGAGAATATGAATTCGCGCTCCATGGGGTACATTTCAGCCGAATACTTGTTGTATTCAGCCTCCAACTGCTTCATCTTAGCCGAGTCGGCAGGCATGTTCAGCTTCGAAGCTTCGCCCATAACGCGATACATCTCAAGGTTGCACGGACGCTTGCGGGCGTTGAATGCAGCCAGTCGGGCATTGAGTGGAGCACCCCCTGTAGTGGCATCGGCAAGCGAAGCCTCTACAGTTCCGTTCTCGATGATTACCTTCAGCGCAGCACCGGCAGCTGTTATGTAAGCCACTTTGCGCATGTCGGTCTCGCCCTTGAAGTGGAACTTGCCGTTCTTTACGACTGTGCTGTCTACGGGAATCGAACCTTGGTCGAGGAAGGTAAGGTAAACCTTGGCTCCTTCAATCTGATTGCGTGTGTCGCCATTGATGTTGTACTTCACCTGAGCGGAAGCCGCAAGCGACAGCATTGCTGCCGCAAGCGAAATGAATATTCTTCTCATTTTGATTTCTATCAGTATTGTTCTTTAGTTGTAACTAATTGCTGTCTGATTGTTATTTGGCATCCTTAACGCATCTTACGCTGAACGCTACGCTGCGATAACCGTTCTCGATGCGTGTGTCGCCACGCCAAATCTTGGGCGAGAACAGTGTGAGGATGCGATACTTTGCTACCTTTGCGATGCTCGACTTGTCGTCGTCGCCGTTGGGATCGTCGTCATCTGCACGTGTAGTAGTGCCTTCCGTTGAGCCCGATACGTCCACTTCGCGAATGTCGCTTGTCCAGAAGTAGGCACCTTCCTGCTTCTTTATGTAGTTCATACCGTTGGTCTTGGGTACGTAAGCGTTGCATCCGGCAAACAGAGCGTTGAATCCTGAGGCTCCACCCTGCTTCAGATAATCGCCTGCATTGATTCCGCGCCATGAGTTGTCGAGGTCGATCTGCGACTGCTCCATGCCCAATGCTGCCTCCAATTTCTTCCAGTCTTCGTCAGAAGGGAGGCGCCAACCCTCGGGTACGGCAGCCAATGCGGCTTCGTAAGTGTACAGATAACCGTACTCCGACGAGTAGTTGCCGTTCTCCTTATCGGTCTTCTCCGACTGCTCCTTGGCAAGTTTCTTGCCCTCACGCTCACCCTTTTCCTTCTCGGCAACGGTGACACGGGCTTTCATTACATCCTTGAAGTCAGTAGCGAAGAATATGGAAATGTCGCCTCCCATC
>ERZ1031540.154-NODE-154-length-15262-cov-7.843756_pt1 | contig 15262 bp, 14 predicted proteins | sample MGYA00519031_ERZ1031540 | MGnify/ENA primary metagenome ERZ1031540 (study PRJEB33719, sample SAMN04261166) | wastewater metagenome | biome: rural village; feature: human; material: feces | host: Homo sapiens | place: El Salvador | collected 2013-01-07 ... | reverse complement strand
CCGAGATCTACACTCTTTCCCTACACGACGCTCTTCCGATCTCGTACTCTGAGGGTGGCATCAAGGAGCAGACTCGCCAGAGTCTTACCAACGCAAAGAGCATTCTCGAAGCTGCAGGTACCGACTTGGCTCACGTAGTAAAAACAACAGTATTCCTTTCAGACATGGCTAACTTTGGCGCGATGAACGAAGTTTATGCCGAATTCTTCTCAGCTCCATATCCTGGCCGCTCAGCTGTTGCCGTTAAGGATCTTCCAAAGGGTGCGCTCGTAGAGGTAGAGTGCATAGCTGCGAAATAATAAAAGAATATAATATACACAAAAAAACTCCCGACAAGAGTATACTTTAAAGTATGCTTCTTGTCGGGAGTAGTTATTTTCATTCATTACTGAGATTTATAACATTTCCATCTCATTACGTTTCATTATAAGAGGATAGCGTTCTGGATATTTAAGACTATCAATTTCCAAATCAACATCCAATCTTGGCCATTCTATAGAATTCCTTCCGCTCATCTTTACATCAAGAGCATCACATATAGAGGCTGTCCGCATCCAAGGAATGCGATTATAAGAAATAAAATAATCGTTTCCTTTCACAGAAAGCATGATACCCTTATCATTTATCATCAAGACGCTTACCTGTGTGTCTTGCATATTTAATTTTGAAATCGTCTCCATTTTCCCTTAATATTTTTTCGATGAAACTTAACTCCTTACTATCAAAGCCAAAGTTTTCTGCAAGTTCTATGGTTGGTTCCAACCAATACTTAGCCTCATTCTCAGCTTTTACAATATGGATATGCATTCTCAATTCCTCATTGGAATAAATTTTGAATACAAAGCCATTTTGTTCTTTGAATTTCGGACTCATACTTAGTATATCATTATCTTTTGCAAAACTAAAACAAATATTTCAAAATCCAAAATAATCATGCAAAATATTGACGTTATTAGCTTTTTTCAACCTCTTACCACCTTGACCCTGAGCTATACTGCACGGCAGATACTGTTTTGGATGTAGAACCGAGCTTGAGGGTGTAGCTACTGCCCTTTGTCATGCCTGGAGCCGTAACGAGGATTGAACCATTAGAATATGCGTAAGGCATAGTGAAGGTTGCAAGCGTGGTAGAGCCATTGCTTAGGGGTACAGAGGTGTTGGCAGAGACGCTACCAGAGGTTGTAACATAACATTGGGTAGACGAAGAGTTGCCTGGCACCGAGTTGCCACCACCAATAGCGATAAGTTCACCGCCTGTGAAGTAGACAGTATAGTTCTGCTCCTCGTTGGCATCAAGACCACACTCAGGGCTACGTGTGCCGTAAGCTATGGTATGACCACCTGAGATATAGATATTGCCATTAGCATCAAGACCATCATTGCCTGTAGAATACACAGTTACTGTTCCGCCCTTGATATACATGTGGCTGGAAGAATTGATTACGTCGTCGCCAGCATAGCCCTTGACAACAGCATCACCCTCGATAGTGATGCACGACTTGCTTTCTATAGCTTCAGAGTTGGTAGATGTTGCATCTATAGTTCCACCACTAAACACCATATTTCCTGTAGACTTAAGAGCTTTTGGCGAACATTTATTGCTGGAGTTGGTATTACCGCCGCCACCAGGCCAACCGCCGCCTCCACCTGGCCTACCGCCACCACCAGGAGCTTGCTTTCTACTTGAATAATATGATGACGAGCCATAGGTATAAACAGCACCTGAAGACTTAGCTGTTATGGTGCCGCCTGATACTGTTAGTACGGAGTCGCACTTTATACATTTGCCACCTGTTCCTGTACTGGTGAGGGTTAATGTACCGTCGGCAATAGTGACGTTGGCATCCGACTTAATACATGCGGAAGCCTTAGCCTCAGAATCATCAGCATCCCATGTGCCATTACATGTAGAAGAAACAGTTATCACAGGTACCGACTTTTCTGAATTCACGATGATGTCGCCCTCGGCATTAAGACCTTTTGTAGCTAAGCCTGTTACGTTGACCTTTAGAGTTCCGCCACGAACTATCAGCTGAGCGGTATTCTCTTCGTCAACAACCTTGTTGCCCGCATCGTCAGTTTCGTAGCTCACTTGTATGCCATCGTCGCCAACACCAGAGATAGCTACATTACCACCATTCTGCTGATAATATTGGTTGCAGTTAATGCCATCGCTGACAGCCTTCAAAATATTGATTGTGCCAACACTTGCCTTTACCTGAATATACTCCTTGCTCCAAATGGCGTGTTTGGTATTGCCCGTAACGTTGAGCGTACCGCCACCACTAAACTCGGCATGTCCCTTTATGGCGAAGCATGCTTTCTGTGAGCCAGAAGTTCCATCAACAAGACTGTTTGTAGTGCCATCAGCAAGTTGGATGGCTATACGCTTACCATCTCGAATATTGACAGCGGCACTATCAGGATTGGTAAGCGAGAGACCGTTTAGTATGAATGTTGCCTTGAGCGAACCATCCATATATAGCGAGCCCTTCTGCGATGTACCACTAAGGGTGTAAGTAATCTCCTTGCTTACACCAGCACCTTGAAGGAGTACAACATGTGCGCCATTAACAGTAGCCGTAATGTCTTTAGCTATATTTCCAGCTACGGTGACATAAGCCTTTTCGCCAGCATATGCCACCGCAACTGTATTGTCGTTGACCAACGCATTATTAATATATATACTATCTACCGACGTAAGGTCGATAGACTTTCCCAATATCTCTAATGTCTTGCCATCACTATAAGGCATATCGCCCACCTGAGCTGCAGGAAACTGATAAACAATATTTCCCGATGCCACATTAAGCGTTTGAGCCGTCATTACAGAAGGCAGAAACATAAGAGCTAATAATGGTAGTGATTTCATTTCCGTCTAAATTTGTGTTATATATTGAGCACAAAGATAGCGAAACGCCACTAAACGATAAAATAAAATCAGCAAACGGGATGGTTTTTATAACAAAGTCGCATTATGCTATAATCCATCCCAATTATCAAAACTTGAACTTATACTCCAAACCAAGGAAATGAAGGTTTGGCTCGTTGTCGTCGTCATCGTCGTGAACAGCTTGGTAGAGATAGTATGCACCTACAGCATGCTTCTTGGTGATTTTCCAATCTACGCCTGCTGTATATCTCATTTTCTCTACCGACCATCCGTTATACATCTCAGCACTAACGTATGGCTCGAAATGGCTATTAGGAATGTCATAGCTTATTTGCACACGGCTTCGCATGATGTTCTTGCCACGTCCGCTATATGTTTTTGCCTTACCGTCATACTCATCATCATCAAAATCCCAACGTTGGTCGATGGTCTTCTCTGGACGATAGGTATACTGCCAACGCTCGCGAAGAGACACTTGGAAGTTGCCAAACTTCTGGCTTGCAGTAAGCGACACATTAAATCTATGGCGCACACCCCAATACTCAGCAAGCTTGTTAGGTGCGCCATTTGAAGCCTTGTAAGTTATCTTGTAGTTGTTATCATCTAACAGAGAATAACCCACACTTGCCTTCAACCATTTGGTTAGCTTATACTGAGCGTCTACGCCAAAACTCCAACGGTCTATCTTCTCGGAGTTGTCGCGAGTGCGCATCTCTGCCTCTATGCCTACGCTAATCTTTTTATTCACTTTCTTGTCTGCACTTATAGAAGTCCAAACGCCGAAGTCGTCACTCTGAGCAAACGACATTAGTGGCAACATTATCATAGCCAAAAGATATAATGTTTTTCTAATCATATACATATATATTATTAGTGTATTAATAACTAAGGATAATAACTAAACCTCTACGAGGTCTGCACGATTGAGTTTCATTTTCTCGTCTACAGTATTGCTCACGGTATTTGCATCGTAGTAAACTCTGAGCACAGCCATATCTCTAAGCATATCAATGGCTCCTACTTCAACTTTTCTAACCTTCAAGCCAAGACGCATCTCAAGATCTGCTTTCAAATCTTCACTACGGTCAGGTTTGATAAGTTCCAGTCGGTCGTATTGCACAAGCTTGCTTGGCTCAAGCTTCAAGCGATGTTCGCACAACCAGATAGCAGCAACAACAATAATGTTTGTGACAAGCAATTCCACTATAGAAACCGATGCAGCTATGGCGTTAACTACCGAAAGAGAGATTATCACGAAGAGATATGTCATCTCGCGAACAGGCATAGCATCGGTACGATAGCGCATTATACTGAAGATACCGAAGAGACCAATACCAATACCGATACTTGTCTTTGCCTTCATATCTTCCAAAACGAATATCATGAAGAATACCAAGAAGAATATCGCCAGGGATATAAGCATGAATGTGAAATAGAAATCACGACGACGACTCTTCTTGTAATACAGACGATCTACGATAACGAGGTTTACTACTATGCAAACAAATAGTCGAATAAGCATAGCCACGAATGGCTCAGAAATAGAAAGTGAGAAAATATCCATGTTGAAATAAATTGTTTATTAAAGGTAGGTTATTAGAAATATTATTTTTATAATTCTTTATTTGCCTCTGCCAATTTTCCTAAAGCATGCAGACGCTGCTTAAACCTATTTTTGCGTATGTCGGGATTGGTGAGTGCTGTGCCTATGCAATATTTGCTAAAGCCAAGAGGTTTTATTCGGAGTTCGTTGAGCAACGAAAGGATAGGCGAAGGCACAAGTCCATCACGCTTAAGCTCTATGATAGCAAGCTCGGGTAGCGAACAATCGTTGCCCGTGAGGATATTATGAAAGCAGAGGTCGGTATCGATGGTGAGTCGCTCTGTCTTGTTATTATTAACAAGTGTGATGCGATTAAATCTATTCTCTATAGCCTCTTCCATAATTTCGGGCTTATACCAAAGGGTTTCTCTCAGAAAACTATCATACTCCCTGAAGTTATCGTCATGGCTATCGAAAGCTATATTGCGTGCTGGAGCAAGAGGGTCGAAGTCGAACATAGTGGTGCGCTTCTTGCGTGTGCGCTTATGATTATTCTTTGTCTTCACCTCAAGGAAGTTGAGCCCACTATCCACATAGCTTCTTATTCTCAGCTTCTGCCGGTTGGCATGCCCAGAATGATGACAGGTATACATCTGCATATCAGGAGTATCAAAATACATGGTGTAGTATCTTGCCTGCCGTTTGCCTTCAATCTCTTGGGCACGATATTGCCATACGGCAAGCTTCAAGAGTTTCCGTAGCGTGGCGATATTGGTAACGAACTTTGTATCTGTACGATTCATAAGTCGTATACCGCTCATTTCCTCAAGAGTTATTGGCTGATAATTGGTAAGAATGTCAGTCATGAATGGTTAATAAATATATGGTTAGTTGTTAGCCGAAGAAAAAGGAACCAAGACCATGTCGCATGGACTTGGTTCCTTTATGGGGTTATAGGATTATTTTACGTTTCCTACTTTGATAAGATATTCAGCAATCTGAACAGCATTAAGAGCTGCACCCTTGCGAATCTGATCGCCTGTGAGCCAGAGGGTGATACCGTTATCGTTGGCAAGATCCTTGCGCACACGACCAACATATACATCATCCTTGCCTGCGCTCTCAAGAGGCATTGGATATACATAGTTCTGAGGATCGTCCTCGAGAGTTACGCCAGGAGCAACAGCAAGAGCCTTGCGAACTTCATCAACTGTCAAAGGCTGCTCGGTTTCCATCCATACAGACTCTGAGTGTGAACGAAGTGAAGATACGCGAACGCAGGTAGCACTTGTGCGAACATCGCTATGCATAATCTTGCGTGTCTCGTTATACATCTTCATCTCTTCCTTAGTATAGTCGGTATCGGTCATAACGTCAATCTGTGGGATTACGTTGTATGCCAACTGATGTGGGAACTTTGAGATGGTCTTTACCTTGCCTGTTTCTACAAGTTCCTTATACTGCTGCTGAAGTTCTGCCATAGCTGCAGCACCAGCACCACTTGCACTCTGATAGCTTGATACATGAATGCGCTTGATGTGTGAGAGCTTCTCAATAGGCTGCAACACTACTACCATCATAATGGTGGTACAGTTTGGATTTGCGATGATACCACGTGGACGTGTCAACGCATCCTCTGCATTAACCTCTGGCACTACCAATGGCACATCAGCGTCCATACGGAATGCACTTGAATTGTCGATCATCACAGCACCATACTTGGTGATAGTCTCGGCAAACTCCTTGCTTGTGCCGCCACCTGCAGAGGTGAAAGCTATATCGACATCCTTGAAATCGTCATTGTGTTGCAATAGTTTCACTTCATATTCCTTACCCTTAAAGGTGTACTTTCGGCCAGCACTACGCTCAGAACCAAACAACACCAATTCGTCAATAGGGAATTCTCTCTCTGCAAGAATGCGGAGGAATTCCTGTCCTACTGCGCCACTTGCACCAACAATTGCTACTTTCATAATTACCTGTTTATATTAATAAAATGTGAAATTATAGGGGCAAAATTACAACTTTTAGCGCAATTAACCATTAAAATTCAGCGAATTGTGTCAGAAATCCAATATTTTTTTGCAACTTTGCAGATGGAATGCATAGCTTTCCTATATTTTTGCTGTTTTGAGGTTATAACCTCGCATAATATAGCAGCATACTAACTAAACTCCGACAAGACTTATGCCCGATATAGCTACATATTTTCCAATTACTAACCCGACTCTGATTTTCTTTGTCGTGATGCTGATAATTCTCTCTGCCCCTATCATCATGGGTAAGCTCCGAATTCCTCACATCATAGGTATGGTATTGGCTGGTGTCCTCATAGGCAAATATGGTTTCAACATTCTTAATCGCGACGACTCGTTCGAGCTGTTTGGCAACGTGGGACTTTATTACATCATGTTCCTCGCTGCACTCGAGATGGATATGGAGGGAGTAAAGAAGAATGTGAAGCGAATGCTGATATATGGTGCATTAACGTGTTTCATTCCGTTTGGCTTAACATTCGTGATGAGTGTTAGCATGCTGAAATATTCCATCATGGCTTCATTGATATTGGGATGTATCATGGCTTCCAACACTCTCATCGCATACCCTATCGTAGGCAGATATGGTCTGCAACGCAAGCCGAGTGTTACGCTAAGCGTTGGAGCATCTATGATTTCATTGCTTACTTCGCTTATTATATTATCAGCTATAGAGAATGCGCATGCTGGCAATAGTGGCATCATGTTTTGGGCATGGTTTGTTGCTAAGATTATTATTTATTGTGGTGTGCTATTGCTGATAGTACCGCGACTAACAAGATGTTTTTTGCGCAGATATTCTGATGCTGTCATGCAGTTTATCTTTGTCATGGCTATGCTCTTTATGAGTGCAGCTCTTGCCGAGGCTGTGGGCGTCAATGGTATATCGGGTGCTTTCTTTGCTGGTCTTATCCTCAACCGCTATATTCCTCCTGTATCGCCATTGATGAACCGCATAGAGTTTATTGGCAATGCCTTGTTTATACCTTATTTCCTTATTGGTGTGGGTATGCTCATCAACGTGAGATTGCTATTCAATGGGGGCAACATACTATGGGTGGTATTCCTGATTGTGGTATTTGGAACTGTGGGCAAGGCTATTGCAGCCTACTTAGCTTGTTTCTCATTCCGCATGCCTTGGTCGTCGGGGCGCATGATGTTTGGTCTTACTTCTGCCCATGCTGCTGGTGCTATTGCTATGGTGATGGTGGGTATGAAGATTGAGATTGCTCCTGGCAAATATCTTGTCGACGATACCATGCTTAATGGTGTGGTAATGATGATTCTCTTCACTTGCATCATTTCTACTATGGTGACCGAGAATGCTGCACAGAGAATCATTCTACGCGACAAAGAGTTTGCACACGAGGAAGAACCAGAGAATGACGACGAGAAGATTCTCGTGCCTGTGAAATATCCGGAGTATGCAAACCGCTTGATAAATCTCGCCATACTGATGAGGAACCCAAAGCTCAATCGCGGTTTGGTGGGTCTGAATGTGGTATATGATGATGCCAAGATGAGACAGAATCAGGCTTTAGGACAAAAGATATTGCAACAAGTACAACAATATGCCGCAGGCTCTGACGTTAAGATGCAAACACAGGTGCGCATCGCTGCCAATATTGCCAATGGTATCAAGCATGCGTTTAAGGAGTTTCAGGCTTCAGAGATTCTCATCGGTATGCACATGCATGCTGAGATCTCTAATAAGTTCTGGGGCGAATTCCATCAAAGCTTGTTCAATGGTCTTAACCGCCAGATTATTATGGCTCGTCTGCATCAGCCGTTGACAACAATCAGAAGAATACAGGTGGCTGTACCATCAAGAGCACAATATGAGCCAGGCTTCTATCGTTGGCTTGAGCGTTTGGCTCGTATGGCTAAGAATCTGGAATGTCGCATCACATTCCATAGCCGCAAAGACACTCAGGAACTTATCAAGCAGTTTATTACCAATAAGCATAACGAACTAAGAGCCGACTACGAGGAGATGGAGCATTGGAGCGAACTGCCAATGTTGGCTTCAACCATATCACAAGATCATATGTTTGTGGTGGTAACAGCACGTAAGGGAACAGTATCATACAAAACGGCTCTCGACCGTTTGCCTGAGGAGATAACGAAATACTTCAATGGCAAAAACCTCATGATAATATTCCCTGACCAGTTTGGCGAACAAATGGAGACAATGACTTTCGCACAGTCGCAGCATACAGAGGAACGTTCTGCATACGACGAACTGCAAGATTGGATATATAGAAAGATTAGATTAATCAAGAAATTATGATAGACATTAAGAATATCACCAAGAGCTTCGGCTCTTTACAGGTACTGAAAGGCATAGACCTACATATTAATAAAGGTGAGATTGTGAGCATTGTTGGTCCAAGTGGTGCCGGCAAGACAACCTTATTGCAGATTATCGGAACTCTCGACAAGCCAGATAGCGGCAGCATCGTTATAGATGGTATTGATGTTAGCAATCTGTCGAAGGCTAAGCTTAGCGACTTCCGCAATCGCCACCTTGGCTTCGTTTTCCAGTTTCATCAGCTGTTGCCTGAGTTTACAGCTCTCGAAAACATCATGATTCCTGCTTTCATTGCAGGCACAAGTCAGTCGGAAGCTAAGGAAAGGGCTATGGAACTGCTAAAGTTTATGGGATTGGAAGATAGAGCAAGTCATAAGCCTAACGAACTATCGGGAGGTGAAAAGCAACGTGTGGCTGTGGCAAGAGCTTTGGTTAATAAGCCTGCTGTAATCCTTGCCGACGAACCTTCGGGAAGTCTTGACTCTAAGAACAAAGCAGAGCTACATCAGCTATTCTTCGACCTCAGAGACAAGTTCGGACAAACTTTCGTCATTGTTACTCACGATGAGTCGTTGGCAGCAACTACCGACCGTACCATACACATGAAGGACGGTCTTATCTCAGAAGAGCGCACACTCACTACAGAAGAAACCATTTAGAATAATATATTTTTATGGCAGAACTAAAATTAGGCGATTTCAACAAACTGAAGGTTATCAAGGAAGCTAAGCGTCCTAACCCTCATGCTTTCAACAACGAGGAGACTTTCGGCATATTCCTCGATGGCGGTCGCGAGGGCGACATATTAATGCCGAAGAAGTATGTACCAGAAGGCACAAAGGTTGGCGACGAGATTGAGTGTTTCCTCTATCTCGACCAAGACGAACGTCTCATCGCTACTACCGAGACACCTATTGCCAAGGCTGACGAATTTGCGTATCTCGAATGTTCTTGGGTAAACGAATATGGCGCATTCCTCAACTGGGGAGTGATGAAGGATATCTTCTGCCCTTTCCGTGAGCAAAAGAAGAAGATGGAGATTGGCAACAAGTATATCGTTCACATCCATATGGACGAAGACTCTTATCGTATGGTGGCTTCGGCAAAGATAGAACGCTATTTCTCAGAGGAACAACCACAATATAAGCACGGCCAACCTGTAGAGATTATGGTATGGCAGAAGACTGACCTCGGCTTCAAGGTCATCGTCGAGAACAAATTCCCAGGATTGGTATACGAAGACCAAATATTCAAATTCATCACCACAGGCGACAAGATGACTGCATATATAGATAATGTGCGTCCAGACGGAAAGCTCGACATCACGCTTCAGCCTACAGGCCGTAAGCTCACTACCGACTTTGCCGACACTCTTCTCGCCTATCTTCAAGACAACAATGGCTTCTGTCCGCTTGGCGACAAGAGCGATGCCGAAGATATCAAGCACACTTTCCAAGTGAGCAAGAAGACCTTCAAGAAGGCTGTTGGCGACTTGTACAAGCGCCGCCTTATCACCATATCGCCAGAAGGTTTGAAATTGGTATAGACATTTTTATACCACACACACTGAAATAAAAAAAAGAGTGAAGAATTAATGCAACCATTGCATCATATTCTTCACTCTTTTATTTTGTGCTTTGCCCTTATAAAAAGAGCAAAGCTATTATTTCTGAGTTATCATCCTTCACTACTTTAGAACTCAGCGTTCTTTGGAGTACGTGGGAATGGGATTACGTCGCGGATGTTCTGCATACCTGTTACGAAGAGAATCAAACGCTCGAAGCCGAGGCCGAAACCTGCGTGTGGGCATGAACCATACTTACGAGTATCGAGATACCAGTTCATATCCTTCATTGGGATATTGCGCGACTCGATTTCGCCCATAAGCTTATCGTAGCTTTCCTCACGAACCGAACCACCAATAATCTCACCAATCTGTGGGAACAATACGTCGGTACCCTGAACTGTCTGACCGCTCTTGCCACCGAAGCCGCTCTCGTTCTCATCAATCTTCATATAGAAAGCCTTGATAGCCTTAGGATAGTTGGTCATGATAACAGGACGCTTGAAGTGCTCCTCTACCAAGAAGCGCTCGTGCTCTGATGCCAAGTCGTCGCCCCACTCGCATGGGAACTCAAACTTCTTGCCATTTGCGATAGCCTCCTGGAGAATGCGGATACCCTCTGTGTAAGGAAGATGAACAAACTCAGAGTCGAGAACACCCTGAAGACGAGCAATCAAGCCCTTGTCTATCATCTTGTTGAGGAACTCCAAGTCGTCCTTGCAGTTATCGAGTGCCCAACGGATACAATACTTGATGAAGTCTTCCTCCAACTCCATCAAACCATCCATATCCAGGAAAGCAACCTCTGGCTCAACCATCCAGAACTCTGCCAGGTGGCGAGGTGTGTTACTGTTCTCTGCACGGAAGGTAGGACCGAAGGTATAGATAGCGCCAAGTGCTGTAGCACCCAGCTCACCCTCCAACTGACCAGAAACGGTCAGTGAAGTCTGCTTGCCGAAGAAATCATCAGAATAGTCAATCTTGCCATCCTCGGTCTTCTTCAGGTTGTAGAGGTTCTTGGTAGTTACCTGGAACATCTGACCTGCACCCTCGCAGTCGCTGGCTGTGATGAGCGGAGTATTGAAATAGAAATATCCATGCTCATGGAAGTAGGTGTGGATAGCCATTGCCATGTTGTGGCGAATACGCATCACCGCACCAAAAGTGTTTGTGCGGAGACGGAGGTGAGCATACTGACGCATATACTCGAAGCTCTGTCCCTTCTTCTGCATTGGATAGTCACTGCCGCAGAGACCATAGATTTCGATGCTTTCGCACTGAATCTCAACACTCTGACCGGCACCCTGGCTCTCTACCAAGGTACCCACTACGCTGATGCAGGCACCAGTGGTAATCTGGCGGAGCTGATTCTCATCGACCTTTGATGGGTCGACTACTATCTGAATATTATTAATAGTAGAACCATCGTTAAGAGCGATAAAATCGACTGCTTTGCTACTACGATGAGTGCGCACCCATCCCTTTACATTCACGATTGAGCCGTAGGCTGTGCTCTTGAGCAAGTCAACGACTTTAGTTCTTTTTACGTTTTCCATTATTTAATAATGATTATTGTTTATTGTTTAATGTTTATAGAGAAAGAGTAATGTTTAATGCAACCCTCATGCTGATATCATGCATTATAACTACAAGCGGTATCAACAATCAAGTAAACATTAAACATTACTCATTAAACATTATTCATAAGCACCCATGCGGAGCATGTCTACTTCCTGCTCTGTGAGGAAGCGCCAGTCGCCACGACGAAGGTTCTTCTTTGTCAAACCTGCGAACTGTACGCGGTCGAGCTTAGTAACACGATAGCCAAGGCTTTCGAAGATACGACGCACGATACGGTTCTTACCGCTATGAATTTCGATGCCAACCTGGCTCTTGTCATGGTCGTCAGCATATTCGATAGCGTCTGCATGAATCTCGCCATCCTCAAGCTCTATACCAGAAGCAATCTGCTGCATGTCGTGCATAGTAACGTTCTTGTCGAGATATACATGGTAAACCTTCTTCTTCAAGAATTTAGGATGTGTAAGCTTGCTTGCCATCTCGCCATCGTTGGTGAGAAGGAGCACACCTGTTGTGTTGCGGTCCAAGCGACCTACTGGGTAGATACGCTCTGGGCAAGCATCTTTAACGAGATCCATAACGGTCTTACGCTGCTGTGGATCGTCGCTTGTAGTAACATAATCCTTTGGTTTGTTGAGCAACACGTAAACTTTCTTCTCCAATGTTACAGGCTGATCGTGGAACTTAACCTCGTCGCCACGCAATACTTTTGTACCCAACTCTGTAACAACCTGTCCGTTTACTGTTACTACTCCTGCCTGGATGAAGTCATCAGCCTCACGGCGTGAGCATACACCAGCATTAGCAAGATATTTGTTCAAACGAATTGGCTCGTTTGGATCAATATGGGTCTCCTTATATTCGATACGCTTCTTCATGCTATACTTAGCACTTGGATCGTAGCCTGGAGTACGCATACCATAGCCACCACGTTGCTGACCATAGCCGCCACGCTGCTGACCGTAACCACCCTGGCGCTGCTGACCGTAGCCACCCTGGCGCTGCTGACCATAACCGCCCTGGCGCTGCTGTCCGTAGCCACCCTGGCGAGGCTGACCATAACCACCCTGGCGCTGCTGTCCGTAGCCACCCTGGCGAGGCTGACCATAACCACCCTGGCGAGGCTGATAGCCACCCTGACGTGGTTGGTAACCACCCTGACGTGGCTGATAGCCACCTTCCTGATCGCCACCATTATTATATCGTGGCTGATAACCGCCTGTACGAGGACGCTGTTGGTAACCGCCCTGACGCTGCTGATAACCACCCTGGCGAGGCTGATAGCCTCCCTGACGTGGCTGATCACCACTCTGTAAAGCTGTTCCAAATCCTTCAGGACGGAATCCGCCTTCTTCTGTTCTTCCTGTTCCTGATGAGTATGTTCTCTGTGCATGAATACGTGGGCGCTGAGGTCTACCTCCTGCGCGATAATCTCTCTGATAGCCTACTGGCTTGTAGCCCTCACGGCTATTGTCACTCTGCTGAGCAGAGAAGTCTTGTGACTTGTTTTCCATTTCTGAATCCATAATGTAATCTTTGTTTTTAAATGTTTAGCCTCACGGCCATTTGGTTAATAAATTATAGTTTTCTTATATGAGTTAATGATCAGGACCTCGGGATTTCCCTACCCTTTCACTTTCAATAATTCTTTATTTACCTTTTTCTTTTGTCAACCTTTTAATTCTCTTCAAAGGCCGAATTAGATACCTGTGTAGTTGCTTGGTGTGATAGCCATAATCTCAGCCTTTACGCTGTCGCTAACGTTGAGAGTCTTTACGAAATTGTGAATAGTCTCTTCTGTCATCTTAGCATTTGTGCGTGTCAAAGCCTTCAAAGCCTCATAAGGATGAGGATAAGCCTCACGGCGCAATATAGTCTGAATAGCCTCAGCCACTACAGCCCAAGTATCGTCGAGGTCTTTCTGTAGTTTCTCCTCGTTGAGGATAAGCTTACGCAATCCCTTCAATGTGCTCTGGATGGCGATAACGCTGTGTCCCAATGGCACACCAACATTACGCAATACTGTAGAGTCGGTAAGGTCGCGCTGCAAACGGCTAACTGGCAACTTCTGTGCCAAGAACTGCAATATAGCATTAGCTATGCCGAGGTTACCCTCGCTATTCTCGTAGTCGATAGGATTTACCTTGTGAGGCATTGCACTCGAACCAACTTCGCCAGCCTTAATTTTCTGCTTGAAATACTCCATAGAGATATACATCCAGAAGTCGCGGTCGAGGTCGATGATGATGGTATTGATACGGCGAATAGCATCAAACACACTACCCAAATGGTCGTAGTTGCTAATCTGAGTAGTATACTGCTCGCGCTCCAAGCCAAGCTTCTCGCTAACAAACTTGTTGCCGAAAGCCTTCCAGTCGTACTGAGGATAAGCCACATGATGAGCATTATAGTTACCAGTAGCGCCACCGAACTTAGCAGTCATCTTGCAAGCCTTCAACGACTCCAACTGCTCTGTCAATCGGTAAACGAATACCATAATCTCCTTGCCCAAGCGTGTAGGCGAAGCTGGCTGACCATGGGTCTTTGCCAACATAGGCACATCCTTCCACTCGTCGGCATACTCCTGCAACTGAGCGATAAGTTCCTCAACCTGTGGAATGAAGACATTTTCCAAAGCCTCCTTTATAGACAAAGGTACGCTAGTGTTGTTGATATCCTGAGAAGTAAGTCCAAAGTGTATGAACTCCTTATAAGCTTCGAGATTGCCAATCTTGTCAAACTCTTCCTTAATGAAATACTCCACGGCCTTAACGTCGTGGTTTGTAACCTTTTCGATATCCTTCACACGTTGTGCGCAATTCTCATCAAAATTGCGGTAAATGTTGCGCAGGCTTTCGAACAAGCCCTTGTCAAACGAAGCCAACTGTGGCAATGGCAATTCGCAGAGCGTGATGAAATATTCTATTTCCACGCGGACACGATAGCGTATTAGTGCATACTCTGAGAAATAATCAGCCAATGGCTCTGTCTTGCCTCTGTAACGTCCATCTATAGGTGAGATGGCGGTCAACAAATCGAGATTCATAACTTTATATATATATAATAATGTGTGTGTATTAATACGCCTGCAAAGTTAATCATTTATCGCGATATTCCAACAATTGATATGATAAAATATCAAAAAGAAAATAATTAAAGCCAAGAAATCACCTAAAAAAAATGAAGTAGGCTTCGTTGCCCAACGAAGCAGGCTTCAAGTGCCAACGAAGCAAGCTTCATTGGCCATCGAGACTATATTCATTTTTCAGTCCATTTTTCCGGCTCATATAATATTGTTGTGTTTTTAACAATCTGTATTTCTTATGCAAACAAC
>ERZ1031540.150-NODE-150-length-15497-cov-7.042546_pt1 | contig 15497 bp, 15 predicted proteins | sample MGYA00519031_ERZ1031540 | MGnify/ENA primary metagenome ERZ1031540 (study PRJEB33719, sample SAMN04261166) | wastewater metagenome | biome: rural village; feature: human; material: feces | host: Homo sapiens | place: El Salvador | collected 2013-01-07 ... | reverse complement strand
GTAAAGAATTTCTTTTGAACGCATATTTCCGAATTCATTTGCAGACAGAATAAAAAATTCCTTATAAATATTTCTGATTTTATAAATCTTTTTTTTATAAACTTCGCGTTCTTCGGAATCTTCAGGACTGTTTAAAAGCGACAGATGAAGCGAAAAATAATCTTTATTTTGCTTTGCAAACTGAATTTCGCTTTTTAAAACTTTTGTAAGCGATTTGATAAAATCGTGTTCGTAAACAAGACTCTCTTTAATAGAAGAAATCAATTCGTTACCGTAAGTATCTGTAATATATTCCAGAAGTCCTTTTTTGTTTGTAAAATAATAATACAAAGTTGGTTTTGTAACTTTTGCTTTTTCGCAGACTTCCTGAACAGAAACCGCGTTGTATCCTTTATAAGCAAACAATTCAGTTGCAATACGTGTAATTCTTTCTTTATTATCAATGTCGTTATATACCATGCGGTATACTATATACTAAACGGTATATAAAGTCAAGGAAGGGGTATCAGATTTGTTAGGGGGAGTGGGACGTATGAAATGCCGAATATTTTCAATTAGCCTAAATTTCCTTCAATGCCTTAGTTACTTCGCTTTTTACATGCATTTTTATTGTTGTTCTTATAGTGTTTGTAACTTTTTCTGCTATGATTTCTGCCAATTCATCACGAGTTTGTTCAATCACATTTTGAGGTGAAGAATCTTCTGCAAAAAGTTGTGATGAATCTATTTTTAAAACTTCTGCAATTTCATCTATTGTTTCTGGAGGAGGAAAAACTATTCCTGTTTCTATATTGCTGATATAGTTTACACCTTTTCCAATTTCGGTGCTCAAGGTTAATTGGTTTATTCCTTTTTCTTTTCTTAAGTATTTTAAATTTTTTATAAATAATTCTCTAATGTTATTCATACCTTCATTGTGACATCGAATTAAATAATACTTTTACGAGAATACAGTGAATACTAGAATTAGGATATTGAAATTCACGTTAAAAACGTTTAGAATTAACTATATTACAATGAATGTCTATGTCTAAAACCAAGAAAATAACGGAAAAACAGTGTGATAATATTCAAGTAAAATCTCGTACCCGTGTGGCAAATCACGGTGAAGTCTTTACTGCAGAACGTGAAGTAAAAGCTATGTGTGATTTGGTTCAGGATGAATGCAATCGTATAGAAAGTCGTTTTTTGGAGCCTGCCTGTGGAAACGGGAATTTTTTAGCAGAAATTCTCGGCCGCAAATTAAGATCAGTTAAACGGCTTTACAGGAAAAATTTAAATGATTTTGAACAGTATTCTTTTTTGGCTGTTTCAAGTATTTACGGCGTAGAATTGCTGGCAGACAACGCAAAAGAATGTCGTGAACGTTTATTTCTCCAATATAAAAAATTTTATAAACAAACTATAAAAAAAGAAATTCCGGCGGAACTGGAAAATTGTATTAAATTTATTCTTTCAAAAAATATTCTTTGCGGGAACGCGCTCACGTTAAAACAAGTGGATAAAAACCAAAAAGACTTGGAGCAGCCGATTGTTTTTGCAGAATGGTCATTTGTTCAACCCGGAATGGTTAAACGCCGTGATTTTCGATTGGACGTTCTTTTGGCAAAAGAAGATATTAGGAAATCTACGCCTGATCTATTTGATAATTCACTGCAGGATAAAGATTACTGGATGCCGGATCCTGTTTCTAAAGAATTAATTCCTAAACCTATAAAAGAATTTCCAATATGCAATTTTCTTGAAGTAGGAGACCAGGAATGAAAGATGTAATTTTTGATGAACAAAAACAGACAGAGAAATCCTCTTATAATCCTGACGTTTTAAGTTGTTTGGCAAATTTAAGCAACGATGAAGTATTTACTCCGCCAGAAGTTGCAAATGCAATGCTGGATATGTTACCGCAAGAAATCTTTTCTGATAAAAATGCAAAGTTTTTTGATCCAGCATGTAAAAGCGGTGTTTTTCTTCGTGAAATTGCGAAACGCCTTCTTGTTGGCCTTGAAAAAGAAATACCTGATTTACAGGAAAGAGTTACTCATATTTTTAAGAAACAATTATTTGCGATTGCCATAACCGAACTTACAAGTCTGCTTTCCAGAAGAAGCGTTTATTGTTCAAAAGATGCAAGCGGAAAATACAGCGTAACAGAATTTACAAACTCGGAAGGAAATATTTTTTACAAGCCGGCAAAACATTTATGGATAAACGGAAAATGTCTTCATTGCGGTGCCAGTCAAAAAGAATATGGTGAAGAACAAAGACAAGGTCTTGAAACGCATGCCTATCAGTTTATTCACAATGCAATTCCTGGAGAAATAGAAAATATGAAATTCGATGTAATTATTGGGAACCCACCGTATCAAATGAGTGATGGCGGTAATAGTGCAAGTGCTGCTCCTATTTATCAGTATTTTGTCGAACAAGCAATGAAATTAAAACCACGCTATTTAAGTTTAATTATACCTGCTCGTTGGTATTCAGGTGGAAAAGGTCTCGACACTTTTAGAGAAAAAATGATTTCTGATAAGCACATAAGAATCCTTCATGACTATTTAAATGCTGGAGATTGTTTTCCTGGTGTTGAAATAAAAGGTGGCATCTGCTATTTCCTTTGGAATCGTGATAAAGAAGGGACTTGTGAAATAAATACACATATATCAGATGACAATGTTTCTACTCGAGAACGATATTTAAAATTTGGTAATAATGATGTATTCATTAGACGAAATGAAGCTATAGAAATTCTTGCAAAAGTTCAGTCTAAAAAAGAAGAGTCGTTTTCAGAAGTTGTAAGTTCACGTAAACCTTTTGGTATTACTACAAATTACGAAGGCCATCTTGGTAGAGAAAAAGAAGATATTGTTTTATATCAGCATGGAGGAACTGCATACATTCGTCCTTCAGAAATCATTAAAAATAAACAATGGGTAGAAAAGTCAAAACTTTATATATCTAAAGCTTATGGTGCCAGTGATGAATGGCCACATCAAATAATAAATAAGCCTATATTTGGAACTCCAAATTCTTGTTGTACAGAAACTTACCTAGTTATTGGTCCATTTGATACAGAATACATTACAAACAATGTAATGAAATACATAAAATCTCAGTTTTTCAGATTTTTTGTTTCTTTAATTAAAATTTCACAAGATGCAACACAAAGAGTTTATCAATTCGTTCCTCTTCAAGACTTTACATCTTCTTCCGATATCGACTGGTCAAAATCTATTAAAGAAATTGATCAACAACTTTATAAAAAGTATGAACTTTCTGAAGAAGAAATCAAGTTTATCGAATCAATGATCCGTCCAATGGAGTAAGTTCGTGACTTTATTTTCCAAACAAATCGCTGTGCGTTCCTTTGAGAATACCTTTAAGTTCGTGATCACAATTATTTTTAGGCAATGGAATATCATCCACCAAAGTTGCAATAACTTTTTTAAGTTTTTCTATTGGAAAACCACGCAATTTTACTTTCTTAAGACTTTTCTTGAACTTCGAAGAAGGATAGACTGTATATTTCATACTTCCAGATCTTTCCACATCTTATCAAGATTGTCATATCCCTTATATTTTTCTGGATGGGCAATTATGTCATTGGATTCTGCAACTGCCAAGAGTAATTCTTTTGTAGGTTTGTATTCAACTTCTTTTTCTTTAGGAGGATATTCTACTTTAAATGGAAGTCCCCGTCTCAAAATCGCCTGCCTGCAAAAAATATTTACGGCTTCAGAAAGTGACATTCCGAGTCCGTTAAAAATTTCTGTAGCCTGTTTTTTTACACTGGAATCTATCCTGATATTTGTTGAAACAGTGCTCATAATTTGCCTCCATTTTATATTATCTATTCAAAATTTAATACAAATAGTACCAGTTGTCAATCAAAATATCATTTTTATGGAGTAATTTATGTCAAAACAAGAGTTTTTTCCACCTAGACCAAAATCAAAACCAATTATTTATGCTTACTCAGATTCTCGTTTTCCGGGAATGCTTAAAATCGGTTATACAGAGCGTCCTATTGAAATCCGCATGAAGGAGCATTACCCGACTCTTACTCCCGGAGAATCATGGAAAGTTGAATATATAGAAAGTGCCATTCGAAATGACGGTTCTTCATTTATGGATCACGATGTTCACAATGTTTTGAAATATTGGGGAATTAATCCGGTTCGTACAGAAGACAACAAACAGAGTGAATGGTATCGATGCAGTGTTGATAAATTAAAAAATGCAATAACTGCTGTTAAACTTAAGAATTTGAATTTAAAACTTAGAGGTGCAACTTTTGAACCACGTCCGGAACAGAAAGCTGCAGTTGATAAAACATATTCTTATTTTGAACAAATCGAAAACGAAAAAAATAAATCAATTTTACCAAAATCATTTGTTCCCAAATTCCTATGGAATTGTAAAATGCGTTTTGGAAAAACATTTGCTTCTTATCTGCTTGCAAAAAAAATGAATTGTAAAAGAGTTCTTGTTCTTACATTTAAGCCGGCTGTTCAGACTGCATGGCAGGAAGACCTTCAGAATCATATTTATTTTGAAGATTGGCAGTTTGTAAGCCGTAATGGAATGTCTTATGAGGACTGTGATAAAGATAAACCGATTGTTTGTTTTGGAAGTTTTCAGGATTTTTTGGGAACAAATGAAAATGGCGGTATAAAAGCACGCAATGAATGGGTCCATACAACATATTGGGATTTGGTTATTTTTGATGAATACCACTTTGGAGCATGGCGTGAAAATGCAAAAAAACTTTTTGAACAGGAAGATGAAGAAAATCTTGATGGTTTTGATTCAGAAAAATATAACAGGGAAGAAGCCGGCAATGTTCAGAATGAAACTTCTCTTCCTATTTCAACAAAACGATATTTGTTTTTAAGCGGAACTCCATTCCGTGCATTGAATAGCGGTGAATTTATTGAAGAACAAATTTACAGCTGGACTTATTCTGATGAACAGAAAGCAAAAGAAATTTGGTCTGAAACTATATTCAATGTTGAAATAAACAAAAATGCTCCTAATCCATATGCAGCACTTCCACGTATGGTTATGATGACATATCAAATTCCTGACAGCATTAAAGAAATAGCAAAAGGAGGAGAATTTAACGAATTTGATCTGAACCTCTTCTTTAGTGCTGAAGGTATAGGAAAAGATGCTCAATTCAAATTGAAGGAACACGTTCAAAAATGGTTGGATTTAATTCGCGGGGCTTATCTTCCGTCAACAATAGATGACTTAAAACTTGGTTCAAATAAAAAGCCTCCTATGCCGTTCAGCGATACGCGTTTACTGAATGTTCTTTCTCATACAGTATGGCTACTACCTGGAGTTGCATCCTGTTTTGCAATGGCGAATCTTCTTAAAGAAAAACAGAATGTATTTTTTCATGACTACAAAATAATTGTCTGCGCTGGAACAGGTGCCGGAATCGGCTCAGAAGCCCTTGAACCGGTACAGGAAAAAATGGATAATCCTCTGGTTACAAAAACAATTACACTTTCATGCGGTAAATTAATGACTGGTGTAACTGTAAAACCCTGGACGGGAATTTTTATGCTTTGTAATTTAAAAAGTCCTGAAACCTATTTTCAAAGTGCATTCCGTGTACAGAGTCCCTGGGAAATAAAAAATGAACTGGGGCAGTCCGTCATTATGAAACGGGAGTGTTATGTTTTTGACTTTGCGCTGGACCGTGCATTAAAACAAATCAGCGATTATAGCCGCAACTTGAATACAGATCCATTAAAAGATAATCCGCAGAAACTTGTTGAAGAATTTATTTCATTTCTTCCAGTTCTAGCGTATGACGGTTCAACAATGAAACAGATTTCTGCAAGTGAAATTCTTGACATTGCAATGAGCGGAACATCTGCAACTCTTCTTGCCAAGCGCTGGGAAAGTGCTCTGCTTGTAAATGTTGATAACGAAACTTTAGCTCGCCTTATGGCAAATCCTGAAGCAATGGCTGCGTTAATGAGAATAGAAGGTTTTAGAAATCTTAACAGCGAGATAGAAACAATAATCAATAAAAGTGAAAGTGTAAAAAAAGCAAAGAAAGAAAAAGAAGGAAAAATGACTCAGAAAGAAAAAAGAGAACTTTCCGAAGAAGAAAAAGAATATAAAAGCAAACGAAAACAAATTCAGGAAAAATTGATTAAATTTGCAACACGGGTTCCGGTGTTTATGTATTTAACAGACTTCAGAGAATTTTGCTTAAGAGATGTTATTACCCAACTTGAACCTGAACTCTTTAAAAAAGTAACAGGACTTACCGTAAAAGATTTTGAGTTACTTGTTAGCTTAAATGTCTTTAACGGTCCTGTTATGAACGATGCAATTTTCAAATTCCGTTGCTATGAAAATTCAAGTTTAAATTATACAGGAATTAATCGCCATGAGGAACTCGATAAATATATCGGAGGGTTTGATACAGCAATAACCGTGCAGGAATTTGAGAATTTAAAGTAATTGTATTTTTTTACACCAACTCCATTACACGCTTTTTAAGTTCTTCAAAAGGTTCGTCGAATGGTTTGAATGTTCCGGGTTTGTTTAGTTTTGATGTGCCGCCTTTTTCAAGATGGTCACGCATTCCGTCTTTGTTGAGCCAGTAATAAATTCCCCAGTGTTCAAAATCCCATTCGCTGTTGTAATCGTAGCATTCGTAGTCAATGCAATAAAGTTCGCCGCTGTTTGTGTAAATAAAATTTGTCGGAAAGTAGTCGACGTGAATTCCGACTTTTTTAAACCGCCTGCTCATATCAAGAATTTGACTGAAATGATTTTCTGTAAGTCCGTCTTTGCAGAATGTACCGCGAGTTGCAAGAGTTGCGGCAGTTTCTCCCTGAATATATTCTTTTACAAGGAAATGATTTTTTTCATCAAATTCAAAAAGTTTTGGAATTCCTTTGCCTATTTTTGACATACGCTCGTAACAATATTTTTCGCCGTTGAAAATTTCAAGTGTCTTTTGGGGATCTTCTGTTTGTTCATTCATTTTTTTTAAGACAAACTGCGAATTATTTTTTTCAACAAGATATGCTGTTCCGGTTTTGCCCTGTCCAAGTGTTTGTATAATATCGTAACCAAATAGGTTTTTCATAGATTAAGTTTATAATGAAAGTCAGAGTGACGTCAAGATTAAATTTATCTAAAGAATTTAACAGATTTGGTTAATGCAATTTGATAATGTCTCAAAAAACGGTGACTATGGTCTTGAAGATAACCCGGAATATACAAAGAACAATTTAAGAAATCACAACTGTAGTAAATCAATTTGAAAATTATGCTCAAGAAGTAAAATTAAACAAAAATACAACAGATTATATAAAAAAGGTTTTAATTCAAAATAAAAGATAATTTTAAATCTCAAATAATCACTAATTCTGATTGGTAAAAAAGCTTGGTTCAATAAAACAAAAAGAAATCACAGAAGTAAAAAATGTAATAAAAGAAATGCTTGTTGATTGAATAAAATATAATCTTTGCAAAAAGCCCTAATTCGTGGTATAATAGAACCACAAGGAGGTTGCCTATGCCACAAATTATGCCTATCAGAGATTTAAAAAACACAGCGGAAATTTCAGCAATTTGTCATGAAAAAAATGAACCAATTTTTATTACAAAAAACGGTTATGGTGATATGGTTTTAATGAGTATGGAAACATATGAAAAAGCCCTTTATTTAAGTAATATTTACGGAAAACTAGAAGAAGCAAAAGACGATATAAAAAATAAAAGATATTCTTCCGTAGAAGATGCTGTTTCAAGAATCAAGGAAAAACATGGCTTATAATGTTCATATTACTAGTAAAGCGGAAAAAGATTTGGATGATATTGTAACTTACATTTCAGAAGAATTAAAAAATCCAAAAGCTGCCAGTAGAATTCTTGAAGAGTTTTTGGAAGAAAAAGTAAATATTTCAGATAATCCGTATATGTATCCGTTAAGTTTTGACGCCAGATTGCAAGCAGAAGGATATCATAGATTCATATTTCATAGAAATTATGTTGCTCTATATTTAATTGATGAAACAGAAGAAAAAAATAATGTTTGGATAATGAGAATTTTTAATGGAAAGATGAATTATCCTAAACTAATATAAAGTATATTGCATTTATTTTTCACAATCTTTTTTATATATTGAAAATTTTTCCTTTAAAAGATAGAATAAACTAATGAAACTAAAACAAAAAGTTATTTATTACAAAGATGAACTTAATGACGAGTTTGCCTTTGATAACATAAAGCCTCGCAAAATCGGTGCTGAATACAAATACGTTTACAATTCAATTTGGAAAAAGTTTACGCGTTTTTTCTGGTACAGAATTTTTGCATTTCCGATTGCGTTTTGTTATTTAAAACTTGCATACAGACATAAAATTGTAAACCGAAAATTAATCAAGCAGGCAAAAAAAACTGCATTTTTTCTTTACGGAAATCATACGCACAATATGTGTGATGCTCTTATTCCGACTATGGTTTCTGTTCCCAAAAGCGTTCATGTAATCGTTCATCCGAATAATATTTCTATGCCGGTACTAGGCGCAATAACTCCGAGCCTTGGTGCAATTCCGCTTCCTGATGATATGGATTCAACACGTAACTTTTTAAAATGTATCGAAACCCGTGTACGCCAGAAAAAAGTAATTACAATTTATCCCGAAGCGCACATCTGGCCGTTTTACACAAAAATCAGACCGTTTACATCTCTTTCGTTCCGGTATCCGGTTCAATATGAAGTTCCGACTTTTTGCTTTACAAATGTATACCGCAAGCGCAAGTTTTCAAAGTCGCCGCAAATTATAACTTATGTTGACGGACCGTTTTATCCGGACAAAAATCTTTCAACAAAAGAACAGCGCGAAGATTTAAGAAATAAAGTTTTTAACGCAATGACAGAACGTTCAAAATTGAATAACATCGAAATAATAAAGTATATAAAAAAAGAAGATAATACTGTAAAATAAAGTAAAATATGCAACCAAAGCACATTTAATGTGTCTAATAAATAAACAGCGCCGTCATCTCCAATTTGCGGCAATCAGGATTAAAAATGAGAAATATACTTTTTTGTGGAAATGACAAAGTTTTTGACGGAATAATAACTTGCACACTTTCCATAGTAAAGCGAACACAGACAACAGAACCGTTTAAGATTTTCATATATACAATGGATTTACGGGATTTAAAAGAAAATTATATTCCGATTTCTGACAGGCAGGTCAAGTTTTTGGACAATCTTTTAAAAGAATATAATCCGCAGAATGAAGTAACAAAAATTGATGTAACTTCAATTTACAACACAGAATTCCGCGGAAGTCCCAACGAGCAGTGTTATTGTTCGCCATACACTTTGCTTCGTCTTTTTGCAGATTTAATTCCGGAAATGCCGGAAAAATTTTTGTACCTTGATGCAGACTTGTTGTTCAACCGAGATATAACTTTGCTTTATGATATAGACATTTCAAATGTTGAATATGCTGCAGCAAATGACCATTACGGAAAATATTTAATTCACCCAAGATATATAAACGCAGGTGTTCTTCTATTTAATATGCAAAAATGCAGAACAACAGATATTTTTAAAAAAGCGCGTGAATTGATTAAAACAAAAAAACTTGTATTTGCAGATCAAAGTGCTTTAATCCGCAGTACAACAAAAAAGAAACTTCTTCCGCAAAGATTCAACGACCAGAAATTCCTTCACAGTTGGACAGTTGTAAGACATTTTTCGCAGAGACTTTTCTATTTGCCGTATCCGCATGTTGCAAATATCAAGCAGTGGCAGGTTACACAGATTCATAAAATATTCAGATACTTTCAGTTTGACGATATTTTATTTGAATACATTTATCAGATTAATAAGTTTAATAAGGAAATAAAAGAAAATGATGAACAATAAACGAATACCAATATTTTTTGCTTGCGACGATAACTTTGTAAAATTCACAATTGTTGCAATTACTTCATTAAAAGCAAATGCGTCAAAAGATTATATTTACGACATCCATATTCTTTACACAAAGATGAGTGAAGAAATGAAAAAAGTTACGCTCACGCTTTCTGACGAAACATTTAACATTACATTTGACGATGTTACAGATTATTTAAAGAGCGTAAACTACAAACTTCATGTCCGCGACTATTATTCAAAGACAACATATTACCGCCTTTTTATTTCCGAAATGTTCCCAGAATTGGACAAGGCACTTTATGTCGACAGTGATATGATTATTCTTGGCGATATTTCAGAATTGTACAATCACGAGTTGGGCGACAATTATGTCGGTGCCTGTAACGAGCAGGCAATGGTCCAGGAAGAATGTTACGGAAATTACGTAGAAAAATGTCTCGGAATCAGCCGCAACAAATTCTTTAACGCCGGAATGATTTTAATAAACTGCAAGCAGTTCCGCGAAAAAAATCTGCTTGAACGCTTTATAAAACTTCTTCACGAATATTCATTTATTGTAACGCAGGATGAAGACTATTTGAATTTAATCTGCAAAGACAAAGTTCTCTGGATCGAAAACAACTGGAACGTCGAAATGTTTGGAAAGCTTTTATTCGAGCCAAAAGATTTTAAAATCATTCATTACATTATGACTTCAAAACCGTGGCATTACAGAGATTGTCGCCATCAGGAATTTTTCTGGGAATACGCAAAACAGACACCTGTTTACGATCAGATTGTTGCAGTTCTGGACGCATACACAGACGAACAGCGTGCAAATGACAAAGCTTCTGGTGAACGTCTTGCACAGATGGCAATCGACGAAGCAAACCGCGAAGACAATTATCTTAACCGTCAGAAACTTTTTGAACAGAAAAAAGAAACTGTAGAATCTTCAGAAACAACAGTAAATACTGGTGTTCAAAAATCTCCGGAGCGACTTGCAGTTCTTGCAAAAATTAAAGAATACGAAAAAACCGGCCGTTTTGAAGAAGATGTAGAAGATGATCCACCTTCACGACAAATTCAACCTGGTGAAGTCGACTACCAGCAGAAAAAACTTTCAAGCAGAATCAAAGCTTATTTTGCATTTAAAGCTGCAAGAAATTTTATCCGCAAAATGGTAAAGTCAAAACAGATGATAATCAAATCTGTTGAAGGCAAAGAAAATTTGGATCTGCTTACCGGCGGAGCAATGATTACATGTAACCATTTTAACGCTCTTGACAGTTTTGCGATTCAAATTGTTTACGATGAAATTCATAAAAAAACAAAACATGGAAAATTCTTCCGCATTATAAAAGAAGGAAATTACACATCGTTCCCAGGATTTTACGGAATGTTAATGCGTAACTGCAACACTCTTCCGTTAAGTTCAAGCCACAGAACAATGAATGAATTCCTTCAGGCAGTAAAAAAACTTCTTGCAGACGGAAATTACATTTTAATTTATCCAGAACAGAGCATGTGGTGGAACTACAGAAAGCCAAAACCTCTTCGCAAAGGAGCTTATACACTTGCTGTAAAAAACAAAAGACCGGTTCTTCCGGTTTTTATTACAATGCAGGACAGCGACATTCTCGATTCAGACGGATTTTTTGTTCAGGAATATACAATCCACATTTGTAAACCGATTTTCCCAAAACCGGAACTTTCACTTTCAGAAAATGTTGAATACATGATGAACGAAAATTATTCAGTCTGGAAAAAAGTTTACGAAGAAACATACAAAATTCCTCTTAAATACGAAGAAGATTAAATCATGAAAATATTTAAGACAATTTTTTTATCGATATTTTTTTTGAATACAACTTTTTCTTTTTCGCAAGACATGACTAAAAATGCACTTGCTTTAATTGATTCTTTTTTTGATCTTAGAATGAATCTTTCTTTAATAGAAGAATCTGAAACTGATAAAATAAATTCTGAAATTGATTCTTTTGCAGTTAAGAACAAAGATAAAATTTCTGCTCTTTCTGAAATGGAAAATATTGTTCTTGAAAATTTTATAATAATGGAAAAGTATAATTATTTATACGAAAAGCCAGGTCAGGCAAAAGTTCAGCACGAGATTTTAGGAAATCAGCTTAAAAAAATTGAATCGTTTATAGAAAATAATCAGATAAATGACGCATACTTTTTTTGCACACAGGCAGACATAACTTCCTGTTTTATGGGTTATTCCGTCGGCGATGTTTTAAAATACGGAACAAGCGTTCGGCCACTTTATAACAAAGCACTTGAATGTAATCCAAATCTTTCTTACGCTTTAACAAACATTGGCCAATGGTATTATTTTGCTCCAGGAATTGCCGGCGGTTCAAAGAAAAAAACTTTATCTTATTTTGAAAAAGCCCGTGAATGTGCCGTTACAGATTCCCAAAAGTATTTTGCAGATATTTTTTTATCTCAACTTTTGTTTGAAAAAAAAGAATTTGAACGATGCAATTCATTGCTTTCAGAAGCTGAATCAGTTTGCCCGAACAGCAATTACCTAAAAAAAATCCGTTCCGCAAATCAACAAGGACTTTCCCTTTTTGAATACAACAGAAAAAAATCTTCATTAGAAAAAGAAAGTAAAAAATAGAGTAGTGCAGAAAGAAATTCCGGAGCGGTGTCCGGAATTTTTTTAATAACTCAATTAGTTAGTAGTTTTTGAATAGGAATAAATATCTGATGAAAGATTGAGTTTTAGAGTATATTCTTTATCTTTCAAATCTCCGGAAGTAAATTTAATTGTAACTGTTGAATTATTTCCGTCTTCGTTTAATGTATAAGTTGCTGTAATTGTGTCTTCTTTATTTAAAGTACCGTCTTCATTTTGAGCATAATAAGTAATTTTTCCGTCTGAAATTGAATAAATTGCAGTTGGTTATTTCTTTAAAAGTTACCTGCCAGGAAAGACATGCAGGATGTAGATTCTTGTGTACGCAATTTACGCGAAGACTGGGGACTCGAAGACCCGACCGGCAAAAGCGACGCAGAGTTTATAAAAGTGATTAATATAATAGAAGAAAAAGTAAAAGAATTGTCTGCATGGTGAAATAAAAGTGTTTTGATGCATATTACCTTTTTCTCTTTGTTCGTTTTTAGTATGTTTATCTTTGGAATACATTTTATTTACAAAGTTTCCATAAGCACTTATTTTTGCTGAATCTGCGTAAACATATCCGAGTTCTTTGTTTGCTGCATCAGCATTTATTCGTTCCGATGTTTTGTTCAGTTTCATAACCTGAGTGAATACAAGTCCGATAATAAAAGCATCGTCCAGTAAACCAAGTCCCGGTATTATATCAGGAATAATATCAATCGGAGTTACCATATAGATAAGACTTCCAATAATAATTGATTTGGTAGAAAGAGGAGTATCGGGTGATTTGAATGCTGCCCAAAGTTCCTGAACTTTGTCCCAGACTTTTGCAAGAGCTCCTTTTTTCATTTTGTCCATCTTTTTGGAAACATTTTCAACATCTTCTTCTGTTGCATTTTCTCCAAACTTCATGGCCATGTTAATAGCTTCCTGCTGTTGGTCTTTATTTTCAGCAAAAGATGAAGCATTTTCATTTTCCAGGTTTTTAACTTATTCGTTTTCCATTTGTTTCTCCTATAAAAATATTCATTGTTTATAAAACAGAAGTTGATTCTTCAATCTGTTCATTTACTTCTATTTCATTTATTGTATCCATAGTTTTCTGACAAAATATTCTAGAATAGATTAAGTAATAAATCGAATATCACTCCAACCAAAGCAATTGAGGAAATTACTATTGCTACAATGCTTATTTTTCTACCATTCCCATTAAGTGCAATATTTTCTATTTCTGCAGACTGTTTCTGATCAAGTTCATCTTTTTGGTTTATGTAGTCATAAATCAGTTTTATTGCTTCTGTATTTTCAGAAATTGCTTGGTCTTGCTTCTGGTCGATCAAATCCTTGTTATTAAGCAAAGCTCCAAGTTCTTCAATACGCTGACTTTGTTCTGCGTCTATTCGATCTATATTCTCCATTGCCGAATTTAGAGATTCAATCTGCTTAGTCTGTTGATCATCCAATACATCTTTAGCTTGCAATCTGTTTGTTATATCAGAAATTGATTCTTTACTTTCTTTTATTTTATTCTTTAAGTCTTCTTGTTTTTTAAGAATATCTTCCTGTTCTTTAAGCTGCCGAACAACAGCCATCATTTCTTGTTTTGCAAGCTCTGAAATCTTCTCTGCTGATGCACCAGTTAGTTTTGCTTCAATAGATCTTACAGCAATGCGATTTACAGTGATATTTGCACAGCCCAATTCAAAAAGATATTTTGAAACCTGAGCCAGTTTCTTCTGAAACTCAAAAGAGTGTTTCATTGCTTCTACACTAACTTTTTGTGCTTCTGCAAGTTTCTTCACAGCTGCTTGCGAATCTTCAACTATATCTATAGTATTACCGGCTCGATGCTTAAAAATCCCTTTGCCTTTTAACTGATAACGCTTCATGTCGCTATTTACATATGCCATAGCATTTTTTGCACTATCATCAGAAGATTTTATTTTTTCTTCAAGTTCAGATATTGCATCTATCTGAGAAGAAATAATTACCGGAACTTCATCAACATTTACAGTTATGATTTCGCCATCTTGTTTAATTTCAACTTCATTTTCATTCATAGTATTAACCCCATTCTAAAATATCTTTCAAATCATCAACTAAACCAGGATTTTTTTCATTCACTTGGTCTATGTTAACGTTTTGTATTTTTTCAAGATTATCTGATATGTCATTCCATGATTCAACAAAGTAAATCATTGACTTTTCAGCTGTCTGACACATATCATCAACTGCCTTTTCAGTATCAGTTGCCTCAATCCACATATCTTCCTGTAAGTAATAAATTTTAGATACATGAAGCATATTGCTTTCGGCTTTATATTGCATACGTTCTTTTATCAGGCTTTGACGCTTAATTCCCATTCCTACATCAGTTCCAACAGCTATTGCAAAACGACCAATTCCGACAAAATTAATATGAAGAATAAATTCCTTAAAGAACTTTGGATTAGGAATTCCACCAACGATTGGAGCACCACCCTTAACACAACTCTCAACAGTAGCATCTAGTAAATCAACAGCTGTAAATGTACCAGAAGCAATTGTCATCATTCGAACTATTGTTCTATTATTCAGAGGAATAACATTCTTCCAATTGATTTCCATTAAATTACTATTTTTCTTCAATTCAAGAATAAATCGCCTTATAAAATAAAAACCTCTTACAAGAACTTCATTGATTATTACAGGCAGAGCCTGTCTTTTTAATTCACCCTTTATTGCATTTTCTGTACGGTAATCAAATTTACTATCAGCACCTTTAAAAAGCTCATTAAATACACCTAAATCAACCTGTTTTTTACCCGTACCTATTCCATTTTGATAAGCTTTTTGAAGATTCCCTGCAAAATCTGTATCTTTAATCAATGGCAATGCAGAGTAAAATGAGTGTGTAAAACGACACAGAAAAAGGAGCAGATTTAAGGTGCAAACAG
>ERZ1031540.148-NODE-148-length-15514-cov-6.824504_pt1 | contig 15514 bp, 16 predicted proteins | sample MGYA00519031_ERZ1031540 | MGnify/ENA primary metagenome ERZ1031540 (study PRJEB33719, sample SAMN04261166) | wastewater metagenome | biome: rural village; feature: human; material: feces | host: Homo sapiens | place: El Salvador | collected 2013-01-07 ... | reverse complement strand
GTGCTTTTGAGCATCCGACTCCGATGGCTCCTTCACTGTTCATGAACGGGCGCATATAAATTGATTCTGCATCAGCATAGTCTGTTTTTTCCCAGTCAGGATTGTACTTTGGAACATAACCAAGTTCCGCATTGCGTCTTACAAATTCTACAGAAGCTTTTACAAACTGCTCTTCCGGGAAAGCCGGGCAGTAAAGTCCGCGCATGCTGTTTGCAAATCTTGCAGCATTCTGATCTGGGCGGAATATAGCAACACCGCCGTCTTTTGTAGGAAATCCTTTCATTCCTTCAAAACATCCGTATGCGTACTGGCTTGTGTATGTGACTGTGGGAATTCCCATCTGATTGCGGTTGTCAAGAATTTTCTTGCGCTCGTCTTCATTCATTGCCATAAGCTCGTCGAAAGTAACGTGATCTGCTTCCAACCATTCTTCATCCCAAGCCTTTGTGTCCGGATTGTAGCGGGCGATATAGGTTATGGGGTACAAATTAAGACCAAATGCCATTTTTGTTCCTCCTGCATGAACCTGAGTCCGGAAAATACCGCAGTGTCGGTTCCGTGCGAAATACTTTACTACTATAACATTAACTTCAGTATTAGTAAAGAAGATAGAAGAAAGGAAACAGCACAGGAGTGCAACAGACAGTTCTGAACAGCCGGCAATTGACAGTTTTGCGGAATATGCTTATTTTAATTGAACTATGGAAGAAATTACTTACAAAACAAACGGTGTCTGCTCTTCAGCAATTCATTTTACTCGAGACGGGGACAAAATCAGAAATATCCGCTTTGACGGCGGATGCAACGGCAACCTCAAGGCAATCGGAATTCTTTGTGAAGGAATGACTGCCGCAGAAATTGCAGAAAAACTTTCAGGAAACAAATGCGGTTTCAAAAATACTTCATGTGCAGATCAGCTTGCAAAGGCTGTGCTTTCCTGAACTCCGGTAAAGGGCGCCTGTCAGAAAATAATTCTGCGCCTGGAGTTTTTAAGCTCGGAACGCAGTTTTTTCTGGTTAAGGCGCTTTTCTTTTGAAGCCTTCGTGGGCTTTGTCTTTTTGCGTGCAACGGCAATGTGTGCAGCCTGAATAATCCTGCTTTCAATACGCTCTGCTGCAATTTTTCTGTTTACATCCTGGTAACGCTCGTCATCAACATTTATGCATATTTCATCTTCTGAATTAATGACGGCATCCAGTTTGCGGCGTGCGGCAGAAAGTTCTTCTTGTGAAAGACCTTTTATCCTGCAGAACGGCATTACGGCGTGAACTTTTGTATTTACTTTGTTTACGTTCTGTCCGCCTTTTCCACCGCTACGGGCAAATGAGAACTTAATGTTTCTTTCTATAGATTCGTGAAGTTCAGCCCTGTTCATCTTTGCCCGTTCAGTCCTGCATTATACGTTGAACTTAAAGAAAAGTACGTCGCCGTCCTGAACAACGTATTCTTTTCCTTCCTGTCTGTATTTTCCGGCTTCCTTTATTTTTGCTTCAGAACCGTATTTTCGAAGATCATCTACAGTGTATGCTTCTGCCTTGATGAATCCTTTTTCAAAGTCAGTGTGAATTACACCTGCTGCCTGAGGTGCTTTGTCTCCTGCGTGGATTGTCCATGCCCTGCATTCATCTGCTCCGCCTGTAAAGAATGTTCTGAGTCCCATAAGGTGGTATACGTGGCGTGCAAGAACTGTAAGTCCGCTTTCTTTGAGTCCTACGGCATCCATAAATTCCTTGCGGTCATTTTCATCGGTGATTTCAGAAAGGTCTGCTTCGAATTTTCCGCAGATAACAATTACTTCTGACTTCTGCTCATCTGCAATTTTCTTTACGGTTTCTACATATTTGTTTGTTCCCGAAGCAATTGTGTCTTCGTCAATGTTGCAGACAAAAAGCTGCGGTTTAATTGTAAGAAGATGCAGATCGTAAACGGCTGCCTTTTCTTCGTCGCTCAGGTCGGCCATTCTTGCGCATTTTCCGTCCATAAGGAGGGGCTTTATTTTTGCAACTGCGCTTGTATAAGGTGCAAGTCTTTTTTCTTCTTCTTTTCCAAGAGCACGGATCTGTTTTGTAATTTTTTCCTGGCGCTTTGTAATTGTATCAAGGTCAGCCTGGGCAAGTTCAAAATCTATTGTAAGAATATCACTTTCGGGATCAATAGGTGCGTCTGTTTTTGCATCTTCGCGTACGTGCTGAATATCGGGGTCGTCAAAACATCTTACTACATGGGCAATAACAGTAGTTTCGCGGATGTTTGCAAGAAACTGGTTTCCGAGACCTTCACCCTTGCTTGCACCTTTAATAAGACCGGCAATATCAACAAAGTCTACGCTTGCAGGAATTTTCTTCTTTGGCTGAAAAACGCTTGCCATGAAGTCCAGACGCTCATCGGGAAGGTCTACGACACCCATGTTGGGGTCAATGGTACAGAACGGATAGTTTTCTGCAGAAGCCGGAGCTTTTGTAAGTGCGCTGAAGATAGTTGACTTTCCAACGTTTGGAAGTCCTACAATTCCGCAAGTGAGTTTCATGATCTTTTCTTCCTATAAATGTTTTTTCAAAACTATGTGCAATGGGTCAGCTTAAAAAGCAACGGAACATTTACAACAGGGTCGAATATACACCTTTTTTCTGAAAAGTACAATCACATTAAAAGTGTGATTGATTTTATGGAAAAAAATGTATATTATTGGAATGTTAACTTTGGTAAATTTTCCATTTGGAGGAATTTTTTATGATTAAGACTGTAAAAGACGTGGATCTTAAGGGTAAACGCATTATTATGCGTGTTGATTTCAACGTTCCAATGAAAGACGGGGTTGTTCAGGATGATACCCGCATCATGGCCGCACTGCCCACAATCAAGTATATTCTTGAGCAGGGACCAAGAAGCCTGGTTCTTATGAGCCACCTCGGAGACCCGGCAAAGGACGTTAAGAAAGCCGCAGAAAAGGCAGAAAAAGCAGGAAAGACTTTTACAGAAGCAGATAAGGAAAAGTTTATCAACGGAAAGAACCGCATGGCTCCTGTTGCAGCTTACCTTGAATCAAAGCTCGGACAGAAGGTTGTATTTGCAGCAGACGCTCTCGGACAGAAGGCAGCAGTAGACGCTCTTCCTGAAGGCGGAGTAATGATGCTCGAAAACACACGCTTCCACAAGGAAGAAACATCAAAGGATGCTGCTGAGCGCGACAAGATGGCACAGGAACTTGCCACATACGGTGATATTTTTGTTAATGACGCATTCGGAACAGCACACCGCGACCATGCTTCAACAGCTTCTATCGCAAAGTTTATGAAGACAGAGCCCGTCGGCGGATTTCTTATGGAAAAAGAAGTAAAGTACCTTGAGCCTATGCTTCACAACCCGCCAAAGCCACAGGTAGCAATTATCGGTGGAGCAAAAGTTTCTTCAAAGATTGCAGTTCTTGAGAGCCTTCTTAAGAATGCTTCTGCTCTTGTTATCGGCGGCGGAATGGCATATACATTCCTTAAGGCACAGGGACACAGTGTAGGAAAGTCTCTTGTAGAAGATGATTTTATCGACACAGCAAAGAAACTTCTTGCAGATGCACAGGTAAAGGGTGTAAAGATACTTCTTCCTGTAGACCATGTTGCAGCTGCAGAATTCAGCCCTGATGCAACACCTGTTGCCGTTGACGGAGTATGCATTCCTGACAACCTTATGGCTATGGATGTCGGTCCAAAGACAATCGAAGAGTACAAGAAAGTAATTTCAACAGCAAAGTCCATCGTATGGAACGGACCTGTCGGAGTATTTGAATTCGACGCTTTTGCAAAGGGGACAGAAACTGTAGCCCGCCTTGTAGCAGAAGCTACAGGTAACGGAGCAATGACTGTTGTAGGCGGCGGTGATTCTGTTGCTGCTGTAAACAAGTTCCACCTTGCAGACAAGATGAGCCATGTTTCTACAGGCGGTGGAGCATCCCTTGAGTTCCTTGAAGGAAAGACTCTCCCGGGAATCGCTATTCTTGCGACAAAATAATTTATACAGAGGTAAGTTGAATGGCACGCACACATTATATCGCCGGAAACTGGAAGATGAATACAAGCAGGGCAGAAGCCGTAAAGCTTGCACAGGATTTGGTTGCAGTTCTTAAGGACAAGAAAGGCAAGTACATGATCGGTGTTCCGTTTGTTTATCTTGACGCTGTTTCACAGGTAATCAAGGGAAGCAATATTATTCTTGGTGCACAGGACGTAGCCGCTACAGCAAACGGAGCACACACCGGTGAAGTTTCAACAGAAATGCTCAAGGATGTGGGAGTTCAGACTGTAATTATAGGACACTCAGAGCGCCGCCACGAGATTGGAGAAAGCGATGAACTTATCAACAAAAAAGTCCGCCGCTGTCTTTCAGAAGGTCTTGATGTAGTTCTCTGCATTGGTGAACTTCTTGCTGACCGTGAAGCCGGAAACGCAGAAACTGTATGTGCATTCCAGCTTTCTGCCGACCTTGCAGGTGTTTCTGCAGAACAGATGGCTCATGTTACAATCGCTTACGAACCTGTTTGGGCAATCGGAACAGGAAAGACTGCAACTCCTGAAGATGCAGAAGCTATCCATAAGTTCTGCCGTGAGTATATTGCAAAACTTTACAACCAGAAAGTTGCCGACGAGACAATCATCCAGTACGGCGGTTCAATGAAGGCTTCAAATGCAAAGGATCTCCTTGCACAGCCGGACATTGACGGCGGTCTTATCGGAGGAGCTTCTCTTAAGGCAGATACATTTGCTCCAATCTGTGAGTTCTAATCTGAATACATAGATTTTTGGCAATACAAGGGCTGGGTGATTTGTTTGAAAAAACGGTCACCCGGCCTTTTTTTATTCATATTCGTTTTATAAAGAATTAATAGTCATTTAATTTTGCGGTCTTATTCTGCTTGCATGGATTTTGATGAAATAAACAGACGTTCAGTGGAAGCGGTTTTTCAGCCTATAGTATCGCTGGAAAATGGAGATATTTTGGGTTATGAAGCATTTACGCGGATTGACGGGGAATGTGTTTCCGGGATTTTCAAAGAACTCGATGACAGGAACAAAATTTGGGACCTCGAGAAACTCTGCCGCAAGGCAATTCTCAAAACAGCTGCCATGATGGGAATACACAGGCGCATTTTCATAAACGTTTATCCGTGTGCCGAAGAATGTTCCGGTTCGCATCAGGATTACACAAAGGGACTTTTTGAACGGTACAGAATTGATCCCAGAAATATTGTCCTTGAACTAACAGAAGGCCTTCAGTCAGAAAAAGAAAAAATTCTTTCCGATATAATGATGCTTTACCGCCAGCACGGATTCAAGGTGGCACTTGACAATGTAGGGCGTGCATATTCCGGGCTGGAATCAATATGTTCGCTTAACCCCGACTACATTAAGCTCGACAAGGATATAATCAGGGGAATAGAAACAAATCCCATACGTCAGTCCATGATAAAAAGCCTTGTTTCATTTTCGTCAGACTCGGGAATAGGACTTACGGCTGTAGGTGTAGAAACTTCTCAGGAACTGGACACTCTTCTTACTTTGGGCGTGCGTTTTGCCCAGGGTGACTTTATTGCGGAAGTGTCGCTTGCACCGCAGAAAGTGTCTCCTGCAGCATATTCACGCATTATTGCATACCAGAAAAATCTTGCAGTCCTTCGCGGAAAATCAGCGGCCGAAGCAAAAAAAGCCGTCGGAAGCAAGAAAAAAGCCTCAAATATTCAGGTTGCAAAGGAACTTCAGGGGGCAACAGACCCGTCTTTGGTAAGTGGACGCAAAATAGGCGAACTTGCAGCACCGGGAATTACTGTTTTTTCAGACATGCCTGTTACGGATTTGATGAGCCTGTTCCATACAAACGACAACTGCACCATAGCAACTGTTGTGGATGTAGACCGTCGCATTCTTGGAATTATGCCCAGGGCGTTTCTTTCGGACCTTCTTGGAGGCCAGTACGGGTTTGGGCTCAATTCAAGAAAACTTGTAAAAGATATAATGATCCGCGATTTTATTACACTTGATTCTTCTGAAGCCGTAGAAATTGCCGCAAACAAGGCTATGTCAAGAAGTGAAAAAAGCATTTATGACCCGATTGTAATAAGCGAAAACGGAATTTACCTTGGAATAGTTACCATCAAGGAACTTCTGGACAGCATTGTTTCTGTCGAAGTAACCGAGCGTACACGCGAAATAAGCCGAAAAAACCGCCTTCTGCAGGAACAGCAGATTGTTCACGAAAGGGACATGCGCATGGCCGAAACTGTTCAGAAAAGTTTTTATCCGTCAAAGGCACCTTCAACTGACGAATGGGACTGTGCATTTTACTTTCGCCCGATGTCTTCTGTTTCGGGCGATGTCTACGATTTTTATTACAACAAAAACGGGGACTTTGTGGGAACAGGTCTTTTTGATGTGTCAGGCCACGGTGTTGCATCAGGACTGGTTGGAATTCTTTCAAAATATATTGCCGAAAGAACCTTTATGCAGGGAAGAAAAGAACCTTTGGAAACAGTAGCCCGCCGCTTTAATGAAATGCTTACAAAAGAGAAGGGAATGGTCGAAAACTACCTGACGGGACTTTTTTTGAGGGTAAAAGATAACCAGGTGGAATATGTCAACTGCGGACATACTGATGTTCTTGTAAAAACAACAGACAAATCTTCAAAAAGTGAAGTTTCTGTTCTTGGCGGAACAGACGGCGCCTTCAGGGGAATGTTTTTGGGAATGGACGGACTTCTTCCTTCGGGCTGTAAAACAATAGAATATCATGTAGAAAAAGATACATATTTTCTTCTATATACTGACTGTCTTGTAGAAAGCCGCAATCTGGCCGGTGATGAACTTGGTGTAGAAAGACTGCAGCATATCTTCGGAAACGCACCCGCTTCTTCTTCCAAAAAAGTCCTGGAATACGTACTGGACATTTTCGGTTGCTTTACAGAGGCTGTTCCGCTCAGAGACGACCTTACCGTCATTGTCCTCAAATACAAGGGAAAATAAAAATACAGGGTCCAAAAAAGTGAGGCAGCCTTAGTGTGTTTTTTAGAGGTTGCATTAATTGACTATAACATGATATTACGGTATTATGGAATGTACAAAATGATTTTTCCGTAATAGTACGGACTCTGGAGTAAAAAAATGGGTGTTGTAAGAACAATCCTGCTTGTGGCATTTGTTATTATTTGTGTATTACTGGTATTGCTTGTACTCGTGCAGAACGAAGATAACAACGGTATGGGAAGTGCGTTCGGCGGCGGACAGAGTGCTGCGTTCGGTGCGCATTCAGCCAGTGTGCTTACAAAGACGACGGGCGTTTTTGTTGCCCTTTTCTTTATTGTTGCATTCTCTCTCTCTCTTCTGAATAAGGCTCCTGCAAGGGCAAGTCTTGATGATGCCGCTGTTCAGGTTCAGGGTGCAGAAGAAACAGCTTCTTCTTCAGATTCAAACTGGATTGATCAGGAACTCGAAAATGAAGTTCCACAGCAGACAATCAGTGATCCTTCTGCCAAAAAGACCGAATAATCGGAGAGCATAATGATTTTGTCCCGGATTTTTTCTAAAGAGTGCATTTTACTCAATTTGGAAAGTGAGGATAAGGACGAACTGTTTGAGGAAATGACTCAGGCTCTTGTGTCTGCAAATCCTGGTCTGGACAGAAATAAGGTTCTTTCTGCTCTTCATGAAAGAGAGTCAAAAATGAGTACGGGAATCATGCACGGAATTGCGGTTCCCCACGGTACATGTGCGTCTGTAAAAGGGTGTATAGGTGCTTTGGGAATAAGCCGTTCTGGAATTGACTATGAATCGCTTGACGGTTCTCCCGTGCATCTTGTTTTTATGGTTTTGTGCGGCGAAAACGAAGATGATCTTCATCTTAAAGTCCTTAAGGATTTGGCTTCAGCCCTGCAGAATCCTGAATTTTCAAAAAATATCGAAGAGAAAAAATCCGCGCAGGATGTTTATGATTTTCTTTGTGGGTTTGATAAAAGCTGAACATTAGTTTGGCTGCGGTAGTTCATTTACCGGAATCAGGGAGGTATAAGATGGCTGCAGAAGTTGATGTAATACAGCATCTTCTGGACGTGGAGCATGAAGCCTCTATTACTTTGCTCGATGCACAGAAAGAAGCAGACAGAAAAATTGCAGAGGCCCGCGCACTTGCCGAGTCCAAATTTGCAGAAAGATACAAGTCTGTTGTTTCTGGAATTGAAGTTTCCGAGACTTCTGAAAAGACCCGCATAGATTCGGAACATGCCAAATCTATGGAAGATTATAAAAATTCTCTTTTATCATCAAAAAAAGATACAAAAGCATTCGATTCCTTTATGGATTCGATTCTGTTTTCCTAAGGGCTGCTTATGGCAATGGATAAGTCTGCCGCTGATTCTTATGTTTACGCAAAGGCGAGCGGAATGCTGGCCAGGTCTTTTGTAGGTGCACGTTCTGAACGCCTGTTTTCGGCAAAGTCCCTGCAGGAATTGTGGACTCTTCTTTTTAAAAAGGAAATTCCGGCTGTTCCGGAAACACTTTTTGCCAAGGCTCTTGAAAAACAAGCCGCAGACAAGTTTATAAGCGACTTCAAAAGTCTTCTTCAGAATTATTCAAAGCCGTCCCCCGTTCTTCTTTCCCTGCTCAGTTTTTATGACTACGACAATTTAAAGGAATTTGCTGCCGCGCTCTGTCTTAAAGAAAAGAAAATTCCGTCTTACCAGTCAATTGCTCCGTTCAACCTGATTGACTATTCAAAATGGCCTGATCTTGCTGCAATTACCTGCGGCGGGCCGCTTGAGTGGTATAATACTGTTCCCGAACTTTCGGAGCAGAAAAATCTTGATTACAAACTTGACTGCCAGTATACGCAGTCTTTGTGGAATTCCCTCAGGCATATTGACTCTGAATGCAGAAGTGACTTGAAAAATCTTATCGGTGACAAGCTTAATATGAACAATGCACTCTGGGCTTTGCGTCTTAAGCTTTATTACGATATGTCAAGGGAAGAAATTCTTGACAATCTTATTTATTCAACTGATGAAAAGTCAGAAAACGACCCGCTTGTTCTTTCTGCATTAGAAATTATAGACAAGGATACAGACGACTGGGAATCATGGAAAAACTGGAAGTATGCAGAACTTTTGAACCCGCATGAAGAAGGTGTTGTTTGGACTGTGGATGCAAGATGGATTTCCAATGCATACAAACATGTTTATCTGGAGCGGGCGAGGCGTCTTTTTCACAGGCATCCGTTTACAGAATGTCCACTTGTCTGCTGGTTTATCATAAAGAGAAATGAACTTGACAATATCCGTATGGCGTCGGAAAGTCTTCGACTGAATATAAGTTCCATTCAGGCTATGCAGATGGCCGGAATTTCGGAGGTGAAAAATGGCTAGAACAACTGCAATGAGACTTGTCGAACTGATGGTTCTTAGGGAAGATATTCATGCAGTTCTCAAATATCTTGGCGAACTCGGCGAATTCCAGTTTCAGCAGGATTTGACCGGTGCTTCGGCTTCTTCGGGGGAACATCTGAATCCTGACGGTGCAATTTTCAGCCGGCTTGAGCAGGTCAGAACAGCACTGGATATTCCCGACCTGACGGAGTATAAAGAAAAACTTTCTGTTCCGAGTACAGAAGATGAAAGTGAAGCAGTAAAAATTATTGACTCTGTAGAGGAACTTCATAAAAAAGAAGTGGAAGCTTCTGAAATGCTTAGGCGCGTGACTTCTGACTATTCTGAAGCACAGGCTTTTTCAAACCTTAAAGTGTCTTATTCAGAACTTGAATCCCTGTCATTTTTGACGCTCAGAATAGGAAAGATTGATCCGGCAAAATTTGATGCCCTTAAGGAAAAAGTTGGTGCGCGTGCAACAATCGTCAAACTCGGCGATGACGGTTCAAGAATTCTTGCGGCTTCATCAAAAAAAGCGCGTTTTGCCCTTGATGCAGATTTAAAGGAATTCGGCTTTGTTGAACTTTCTGTTCCTAAGGATTTCAAGGGAATTCCTGAAGATGTACTTATTTCGCTTAAAAACAAAAAGACAGAGGCTGTACAGAAGCTTTCTGAAATACAGGAAGAAAGAAAGAATTTTGCCGAAACACACAAAAAGGAACTTCTTCATCTTCTTCAGGTTTATTCTGTTGGAAGCCAGATTCATGCAGTTGAAGGAAACCTTGAGTCAACTGAATTTGTTTACAGGATTACAGGCTGGATTCCGGCTTATGAAAGCAGACAGGTTATGAAGGATCTGGATGAACTTACAAAAGGCCACACTGGAATAAGGGAATTTCTTCCGCACGAAGTTGAATCTGTTGCTTCTGGCCAAGAAAAGGTTCCTGTTCAGCTTAAGCACGGAAAACTTATAAGTAGTTTTGAACGTCTTATTTTCAGTTACGGTTCACCTTTGTACGGAACGGTTGACCCGACTCCTTTTGTTGCAATTTTCTTTACAGTTCTTTTTGGAATTATGTTCGGTGATGCAGGCCAGGGATTTGTGTTCCTTATTCTGGGAATTCTTATGGCCTGTAAGGTTGTAAAACTTGCCGGCTGGGAAAAGTTTGCACTTGTTTTTATAAGCATTGGTGTAAGCAGTACAATAATGGGCCTTCTTACCGGCGAATTCTTTGCAAACGCAACGGTTCTTGTTCCTTTCTCACGCTGGGTTACAGGTCTTTTTGGAACACCGCGCGATACTATTCTTGAACTTATGCCTTCAGGCAATCCCGAATCAATAAAGCGCATGTTTATGTTCTTTGGATTTACGATTGCTGTCGGTTTTGTTATCAATACCTGCGGAATTATCATCAATATTATCAACCAGTTTGCGCTGGGCAAAAAGGGTAAGGCTGTATTTGGAAAAACCGGACTTACGGGCGCAATTTTCTTCTGGTATGTCATTGTATTTGCCGTAAGAGTTGCGCTGTTTGGACATTCTCCTGCGCTTTATGACTGGATTGTCATGGGTGTTTCACTTTTCCTTACTGCCTTCGGTGAACCTTTTGAACGTCTGGTTGACGGTGAGCGCCCTGTTCTTGAAAACGGACTGTTCAGCGCGGTAATTGCTGCCATTGTTGAAATTATCGAAGTAATTTCTTCATATCTTTCAAATACCGTAAGTTTCCTGCGTGTAGGTGCCTTTGCCCTTGCACATGCGGTTCTCGGTTATATTATCGAAATGATGGTAGAAATTGTTCCGCCGGCAGGTGGTATTCTGGTTTCAATAATCGGTAATGGAATTGTTATTGTTCTTGAAGGAATGATTGTTGCCATTCAGGTTGTAAGACTTCAGTATTATGAATTCTTCAGCAAATTCTTTTCAGAAACAGGAAGGGAATTTAAGCCGTTCCGCTTTGAATACAAGTCGGCGGTTCAGGCGTAATTTTGTTAATAACGGTTTTGTTCTTTTGAGCAGGCCGATTTATAAAATAAGAGGTATTTTTATGAGCAGGAAGTTTTTACTTGTTTTGTCTATGATGATGGCTGTATGCGTTGCGGGAATTTTTGCACAGACTGCAGAACCGGCCCAGACAGAAGCTGCTGCAGAGCAGACTGTTGAGACTCAGGCTCCGGCAGAAAAATCAGACATCGGCTCTTCCATCAAATACATTGCAGCTGCTGTTGCTGTAGGTATTGCATGTATCGGTGGTGGTGCAGCTGTCGGAAAGATTGGTGCTGCTGCTATGGGTGCCATGAGCGAAAATGCAGAACTTTCAGGAAAGGCTCTTCCGTTTGTAGGTCTTGCAGAAGGTATCTGTCTTTGGGGATTCCTTGTTGCGCTTTTCATTATAATAATGTAAGCCGTCCGCTGGAAGGATTTTCTTTTGGAGTATTTTGTCATAGGAGAACGGGAAATTGTCCTTGCCTTTATGCTTGTAGGCGTTAAGGGACAAACCGCAGTCAACCGGAGCGAAGCTTTGAATGCGTTTATGCGCGTTACAGGGCAGTCTGCTTCTGTTGATTCTCCGGCGGAACAGGACAGACCCAAAGTTCTCATTCTTACAGAGGATGTGTCTGACATGCTGTCTCCGGAAGTCCGGGATTGGCAGATGAAGGGCTCGTCTCCTCTTATTGTGGAAATTCCAGGTCTTGGAGGGCATATCGAGGGTCGCAAGACTCTTACCGATGCCATTCGTGAGGCTGTAGGAATTCAGGTTTAGCAGTCGGAAAATATAAAATGGAAGAATTACGTTCAACAGAAGTTCTTGATAAAGAAATCAGGGCCGACAGTACAAAAAAAGCGGCCCGTGTTCTTTCTGAGGCTCAGAAAACGGCAGCGTCTCTTATTGACGGTGTTGAAACCAGACTTGAACAGGCCGCAGAAGCTGCAAAAAAAGCGTCTCAGGAAAAAATGCGCTCTTATGAAAAAAACTTAAATGCTTCGCTTCCCCTTGAAAAGCAGAGGTGTCTTGTAAGTTTTGTTTATAACAGCGTTATTGAGTCTATGAATTTGTATTTTGATTCACTTGACGCAGAAAAGCGTCTGGAAATAATCGGAACCATGATTGAACGCACAAAAAAAATACTTGAAGGTAAAAAAATCAATGCAGTCGTTGTTGGTTTCGATAAGACTGCGGCAGAAAAAATGCTTAAAGACAAATTCGGTGGAAATCTTGCCGGCTGTTCTGAAGGAAAAGAAATACTTTTACGCGACGAAGCCGTAAAGGGATTTTCAAGAAGGGAAGGAATTATTCTTTCTACTGATGATTCAAAAATAAAATGCCGTCTTACACTTGACGAGATAATAAAAGAAATGCTTGATGAAAAAAGTGAGGAGCTTTCTTTGGCTCTCTTTTGCGGGAGGCTTCCGGAATGATTGAAGGTAAAATAACAAGAATAAGCGGACCTATTGTTTATGCCGAAGGACTGGACGGCTGCGGACTCTACGACGTTGTTGATGTAGGCGAAAAAAAACTTATCGGTGAAATAATCCGCCAGAGTGAAGGAAATGCCACAATCCAGGTTTACGAAGACGTTTCGGGAATGCATGTAGGTGAACGCGTAGTAAGCAACGAAAGGCCTTTGTCCCTTAAACTTGGACCGGGACTTGTCGGAACAATTTACGACGGAATTCAGCGCCCGCTTAAGGAAATGTACGAAAGCGGTGGTGCTTTTCTGCTTCCTGGCCAGCGTACAGATGCAATTGACACAAAACGCAAGTGGGACTTTACCCCGGCACAGCATCCTTCTGACGGTTCAGAAATAAAAGAAGGCTCTTCCATTGCCCCGGGAATGGTTTTGGGTACAGTACAGGAAACAGGCTCTGTTCTTCATAAGATTATGGTTCCGCCTACAATAAGAGGCCGCGTTCTTTCTTCATTTGCAGGAAAGGGTTCTTATACTGTAGACGAAGTTATTGCAACGACAGAACTTGATGAAAAAATTACAATGTCACAGTACTGGCCGCTCAGAAAACCAAGACCTTTTGCACACAAACTCGAAGTTTCACAGCCTCTGGTAACAGGACTTAGGGTTATAGATGTTTTCTTTCCTTTAAGCAAGGGTGGCACTGCTGCTATTCCGGGCGGATTCGGTACAGGAAAAACTATGACCCAGCATGCCATAGCAAAATGGTGCGACGCTGATCTTATCGTTTACATAGGATGCGGTGAACGCGGAAACGAAATGACCGATGTTCTTACGGACTTTCCAAAACTGATTGACCCAAGAACAGGCCGTTCCCTTATGGAAAGAACCATTCTTATCGCAAACACATCAAATATGCCTGTTGCTGCCCGTGAAGTTTCGCTTTATTCTGGAATTACACTTGCCGAATATTACCGCGATATGGGAATGCATGTTGCAATCATGGCAGACTCTACCAGCCGTTGGGCAGAAGCATTGCGCGAACTTTCAGGACGTATGGAAGAAATGCCTGCCGAAGAAGGATTCCCTGCATATCTTCCTACAAGACTTGCAGAATTTTACGAACGTGCCGGTCGCGTAGACAGCCTGTGCGGAAAAGAAGGTTCTGTTTCTGTAATCGGTGCAGTTTCGCCTCCTGGAGGAGATTTTTCTGAACCTGTTACCCAGCATACAAAACGGTTTATCAGATGTTTCTGGGCTTTGGACCGCGAACTTGCCAATGCACGCCATTATCCTGCCATCGGATGGATAGATTCCTATTCAGAATATGCAGATGAGATTCGTTCCTGGTGGGATAAATTTGATCCGCGCTGGGCTTCAATCCGTGTTCAGGCACTGGATCTTCTTAAAAGAGAGCAGCGTCTCCAGCAGATAGTGCGTCTTATTGGTGCAGATGCTCTTCCCGATGCAGACCGTCTTGTTCTTACTGCATGTGAACTGATTAAAAACGGCTTTTTGCAGCAGGACCAGTTTGACAAGGTAGACGCCTATTCAGTCCCTGAAAAACAGATTCAGATTCTGATTCTTATAATGAACTATTATGAAAAGGCTCTTGCGGTTGTCAAAGCCGGCTGTCCTCTTCTTAAGGTTGTTGAACTTCCTGTTCGCGCCGAGATTCTCAGGGCAAAGAGCGAAGTTGCAAATGACAATTTGGATAAACTTACAGAAATTCAGGGTCATCTCGAAAACCAGATGGCCGAACTGGAGCGGATGTACCGCAAGGATGCAGCTGTATGAGAGGCGTAGAATATTCCGGACTGACCGCAGTTGACGGACCGATTGTTGTAGTCCGCCGCAGCGAGAATTCTTTTTATGACGAAGTAGTCTATGTTCGCGACAAAAACGGTGAAAAAAAGACCGGACGAATAATTGACTTGAACGAAACTGCCGCTGTTGTTCAGATTTTCGGAAGCACGACAGGCTTGGATTTGGATTCGACAACCGTTGAATTCCTTGAAGAACCTCTGGAACTGAGGGTAGGACGCGGCCTTTTGGGAAGAATTTTCAACGGTCTTGGAGAACCCATTGACGGTTACCCCGAAATTATTTCAAGCAGAAAGGTAAATGTAAACGGAAACCCCATTAACCCTTATGCCCGTGTTTACCCGCGTGACTTTATTCAGACAGGAATTTCTTCCATAGACGGAATGAACACTCTTATTCGCGGACAGAAGCTTCCTATATTCAGCGGTAACGGTCTTCCCCACAATAAGCTTGCAGCCCAGATTATCAGACAGGCAAAACTTTTGAACAGTGACGAAGAATTTGTAATGGTTTTTGCAGGAATGGGAATCAAGTACGACGTTGCCCAGTTCTTTAAGAATACTTTTGAGGAAAGCGGTGTTCTTTCAAAGGTAGTAATGTTCCAGAGTCTGGCAGATGCACCTTCCATAGAAAGAATTATTACACCAAGATGTGCCCTTACTGCAGCTGAATATCTGGCTTTTGAATGCAACATGCATGTTCTTGTTGTAATGACAGATATGACCAACTACTGCGAGGCCCTTCGTGAAATTTCTACAACCCGCGGTGAAGTTCCGGGAAGAAAAGGATATCCTGGATATCTTTATTCAAATCTTGCGGAACTTTACGAGCGTGCCGGAAAAATTCAGCCTGCGGCTCATGGACGTGGGAAAGATCGATACCCTG
>ERZ1031540.134-NODE-134-length-15955-cov-4.823522_pt1 | contig 15955 bp, 17 predicted proteins | sample MGYA00519031_ERZ1031540 | MGnify/ENA primary metagenome ERZ1031540 (study PRJEB33719, sample SAMN04261166) | wastewater metagenome | biome: rural village; feature: human; material: feces | host: Homo sapiens | place: El Salvador | collected 2013-01-07 ... | reverse complement strand
GAAGTGTGAAGAATTCTTATGATAAAGATAATTGATACTCATACGCATTTGGATGCGGAGGAGTTTGACGAGGATAGAGCTGAGGCTTTCGCACGTGCCAAAGAGGCGGGAGTGGGGAAGGTCTTTCTGCCTGCCATCGATGTCAAGACGACTCATGCTGTATGGAAACTTAGCCAAGAATATCCTGGCTATGCTTTCCCGATGATCGGTTTGCATCCTGAGGAGGTGAAGGCGGATTGGAAAGAGCAACTCGCTGAACTTCGAAAGATGTCGGTTTCCGACTTCATCGCAATCGGCGAAGTGGGACTTGACTATTACTGGAGCCGTGAGTTTGAAAAGGAACAGTTGGAAGCCTTTGAGGAACAGGTGAAATGGTCGATAGAGACTCGTTTGCCACTGATGATACATTGTCGCAAGGGTCAAAATGAGATGGTTCATCTCTTGCGTGCTTACGAGTCAGAACTTCCTGGTGGCGTGTTCCATTGCTTTACGGGAAATCAGAAGGAAGCTGAAGAACTCCTCTCCTTTGATCGCTTCGTCTTGGGAGTAGGAGGTGTCTCCACCTTCAAGAGTAGTCATCTCCGTGAAGACTTGCCTGCTGTCGTGCCTTTGGATAGGCTGGTGCTGGAGACAGATAGTCCTTACATGGCTCCGGTTCCTCATCGAGGCAAGAGAAATGAAAGTGCCTTCGTGGTGGAAGTGCTCAAGACCTTGGCGCAGGCTTATGGAGTCTCGGAGGAAGAACTGGCTGAGGCTACTAATCGGAATGTGGAGCGTATTTTTCATATTTGAGAGGAACGAAATGCTCTGAAATGTCTTAAAGAAACATAAAAAGAAGATGAATTTATGGTAGTTTGGATGAAAAGCGATAATTTTGCAAACCGAATCGCATAACGAGGATGTCTCTTAATGCGATGAGACTTGAAAAAGTCGTGTTTAGCCAAACAAGGAAAGGTGCTCGAGTGGCTGAAGAGGCACGCCTGGAAAGCGTGTATACGTCAAAAGCGTATCGGGGGTTCGAATCCCCCTCTTTCCGCTTAAAACCATAGGTTTTACGGTGGTTCTCCGTTTTTGTTTATTGTTGCATTTTGGCGCGGTTTGTTGCTCTTTGTTGCAAAATGCGTGCAAAATGCGTGCAAATAATTTGGTTGGATTATGATTAATGTCCATTTCTATCTCGACACTCGTGCTGTCGCCAAGGGGCAGGCTGCTCCCTTGAAGCTCGATTTCTGTCGTAAGCGTTCCCATGCTCTTCTCTCGGTCGGCATCCGCCTCCTGCCTTCCCATTGGGATGCAAAGGCTCAGCGGTGTGTCGGTGATTGCCCAAACAAGGAGCAAACGAACTGCTTCTTGCTCCAGCGTATGGCTCGTGTCTCCGAAATCCTCATGAAGCTGACCACTTCCGATGCTCTCCTTGGGCTTTCGGTTGTCGAGGTGAAGAATCGTGTCGCCTCGGAGCTTGCTCCAGATGTCGGTGTGGAGAATCGGCTGATATCTCGTATGCGTGCCTATGCGTCCCTCTGTAAGTCCAAGCGGACGGCTGATATCTATCTCGTGACCGTGAAGAAGGTATTGGCTTTCGATTCTCGTGCTGAGTCCCTCACCTTCGAGTCTGTCTCCAAGGATTGGCTCTCTCGGTTCGATTCCTGGCTTGCCTCCGATGAAGGTGGGTGTCCGTCCGTGAATGCTCGTTCCGTCCATCTTCGTAACATTCGGGCTGTCTTCAATGATGCCATCGACAATGGTATCACCTCTTGGTATCCGTTCCGCACCTTCAAGGTGAAGAATGAGGCGACCAAAAAGCGAGCCGTGTCCGTGGAGGTACTGCGTTCCCTGTTCTCGTTCCCTGTCACCTGGCAGCGGCAGTATGTCGATGCCTTCAAGCTCTCTTTCTGTCTCATCGGCATTAATGTGGTTGACCTCCTTGCTCTGCGTGCCGACCAGCTGGTGGATGGTCGTTTGTCTTATCGTCGCTCCAAGACGGGGCGGCTCTATGATATCAAGGTGGAGCCAGAGGCTGCTGCCATCATCGAGAAGTATCACGGCTCTCTTGGTCGGCTTGTCTCCTGGGGCGAGAACCGAAAGGTCTATACCACCTTCACCTTTCAAATGTGCCGTGGCTTGAAGTCCATCGGTACCATGGTGAAGGAATGGCGAACCGATGATATGGGTGTGTATCGGGAGGTGGATGTGTTCCGTCCTGCGTTCCCGATGCTGTCTTCCTATGTCGCTCGTCACTCGTGGGCGACCATCGCAGCCTCGCTGGATGTCCCAAAGGACGTAATTGCCCACGCCCTTGGTCATGGTGGCTCGTCCGTCACCGATATCTATATCGATTTCGATATGCGCAAGGTGGACGAGGCTAATCGTCGGGTGCTCGACTGGGTGTTCTATTGCAAAAAATAAGGGAGAACCCTGTGGTGGATTCTCCCTCTTCTTATTTGCTCGTCTTGTCTTTCGGTGGTCTTCCTCGCTTGTGGCAGGCGGTCTCTGCGTCCTGCTGCTGTTGCTTCTCGTCCCACGCCTCTCGCATCTCCTGCAGCAGCTCTCCCTCGTTCTTGCCTGTTGCCTTGGTGTTGGCTCGCAGTTGGTTCTGTTCCTTGTCCTTTCGGATGAGTCCGTTGATGTAGCGGTTCTTGTTTGGCTGCGCTCCCAGCCAATCCTCCAGCTCGGTGTCAATGGCTACCCCGATTCTCTTTTGGTTGCGTCCATCGCCTCGCTTTCCGAATGCATACTTTCCTGTTGGCTCTGTCATGGTTGTCTCCTCTCTTAATAGTCAATCATTGTGATTTCGTCACAGTCAATGTATCGGGTTTGGTTTCCTTGCTTCTTCCATTCCTTCACCCACTCGTCCTTGTCGAGGTTGCTTGCGTTGTACTCTGGCTCGATTAGCATGAGTTAGCACTCTGCGCTAACCTTGAACTTTGCTCTGTCTTCAAATTCTTTCTGCATCATGATTTCTGTCTCCTATGTTTTGTGGGAGGCTTGCGCCTCCCTGGTTGTTGTTATGCTCTTGTTTGTTTCTTCATGCACTCCTTGACTGCGAACTGGTCTTTCAGCAGGCATTGTGTGCTTGCGTATGCTCCTGTGCCTATCGTTATGAAGTAATCAACCACTGCGTTCCATCTGCTTCGGAAAATCCCCGACCCTTTGACGTTTGCGATGAAGCTGTCCTCTGTGGCTTCGCTTACGAGTGCGTTGCTGTATTTTGTAATCTCTTCTCCTGTGTACTTGTTGATGATTGTAATCATTGTATTTTCTCCTATTTTGTGCCCCTTGGTTAAGGGGGCGTTTCCTTTTCTTTTCTGATGCAAAGGTAATCAATTTTTCGTAAAGTTGTATAACTTTGTAGTTATTATAAGTTACAGAAAATCAATTACTTAGCTAAAGAAAGTTATCAAAAAAGACCCCTCCACGCCTTGGTGGAGAGGTCTTTCCTCACTTGCTTTTTCTTTCCTCACTTCTTTCCTCGCTTTCGGTATCGGTAAAGGATGGCGAGGGTCGCTGCTATACCTATTATTATACCTGCCGTCAGCCATCCTGCTCGGCTGGATGTGGTTGCCGTCTTGGTGACTTCTGTTGTGTTGTCCTGCTGTTTCTTGGATTCTGTAGAGGAGTTCCTCGTGTTTTTGTTCTCGTTCCTCGTGGAGCTGCTCTTGGTCGTGTCTCTGACCGCTGCCGTTCCCTTCACCTTGGCTCCTGGCTTCGCCTCCAGCGTGTGATGCAGGACTCCGTCCTTCCACGATGCGGTGGACTTGTACAGGTCTGTCTCCAGCACCGATGTGGTGTCGTTGGTTGTTCGCTCCTTGCTGGCTGCTGGTATCTCCACCTCAACGGGTACCAGCCTCTCGGTGACCTTGGTGGTGTCGTGGGTCTCGGTGATGGTGCTGTCCTTCTCTCGCTCCACCTTGCTCGTCTCTGTGGTGCTGGTTGTCTCTGCCATCGCCTTCTTCTTGGTGGCGCATCCTGCGAGCAGCAGCATTGCGATGCAAATGATGAGCAGGATGCAAAGGTTCTTCTGTCGTTCTCTTGTCATTGTTTCAATCCTCAAATGTTATGCTGTTTATTCTGTTGAGCCATCCCACCTTGTGGGCTATCTGTCGTGGGTCGTTCTTGATGACCTTGTCGATGTACGCTTTCCTTGCGTTCTTGATGGCATCGAAGAGCTGGCGTTGGTTCGGGTAGCCGTTCACGGCTGCGAGTGTCTGCTTGCCGACGATGCCGTCTGCTTTCACCCCAAGCAGTTGCTGGGGCTTGATGATACCCCATTTTCCGCTTGCCCACAACCAGTCCACCAAAATCTCGGCTACCTTCTGGTTCTTGATCTGGTCAGCCTTCCATTTGTCCCAAAAGTTCTTTTTGAGAACCTTCGTGAAGTCTTCCTCGGTGATGAGCTTCACGTCATTCTCGTCTATCTTTCCGTCTCCGTTCTTGTCGTACCCTACGGTGCGCCAGGTGGCGATGGTGATTCCGTACTTGGTGGCTCCACCTCGGTCTATCTTGCTGTTTGTATACTTTGCGCCTCCCTCCCATTTGAGGACGAAAGGCTCGAACTTTTTAACGTCTGCCATTGCTTATGTCTCCTCTTTCTTGTTTGAATTGTTGTTGTTTGTCTCGTTTCGTTCCCCGAATGCTTTTGTGATTCCTGCCGTGGCGAACAGGGAACCTATCGCCCCGATGACCGCTGCCAGCCCCATCAAGTCCGTGTGGATGGTGTTCGTTGTCAGCACCTCGTAAAGCAGGACGAATCCCACCACCAGCAGCAGGAGGCATCCGATGATGGTGACGCTCACCAAAAAGAACGCCTTGCTGGATACTCCACTGTTGGTTTGGATGAGCTTCGCTAAATATTGGCTTGCTCTCATTTCTTCATTCCCTCCTGGTATTCTCTCTCGACCTGCTTCCTCTCCCTCGGTGGGTCTCGGTTGACGCATCCGTTGCGGACGCATCGGTTCCAGCTTGCCTCCTGGAGTTGTAGCCTCAGTTCCATGTTCTCGTCCTTCAGCTTGTCCTCGGTGGCTCGGTGCTGGTTCAGCACGTCGTAGAGGCTGTCTATCTTCTCGTCCTTCGCCTTCAGCTCGCTGTCCTTCTTCTCGCAGAGGTCTTTCCAGCCGCTTGCGTATTGGGCGGTAGCCTTCGCTTCCTCCTGCGATGCCTTCGCTGCCTCGGTTCGCTTCTTGCTGTCGTAGAACATGAAGAATCCGAGAATGGTCACGAGTCCTGTGGCTATTGCCTGTAGGATGTCTGCGCTCATGGCTGTCCCTCCTGCTTGCCCTTCTCAATCATTGATTTGATGCCGTCCATGACCGCTGGGCTGCAAAGCTCGGAGCAAACACCGATGAGCTGCACTTCCTTGTCATCGTACTCCTCCTCTCCCTTGCTGTTGTAAATCTTCAAGGCGAGGGCGTGGCAGGCGATGCCTTGCCCCTGGGTGTAGATTGCGTCCGCAAACCCTTCCTTGATGTTCATAATTGTCGCCTTGGTCTTTGCGAGGTTGGCGAATACCTCGACCTTCTCAAAATTGATTTTCATTTTTATGTCTCCTTGTATTATTGCGCTGTTCCTGCTGAAACTATCCACATTCCGCTTTGCATTACCGCTGAACCATTGACAAGGTTCCATCTCGGTACGTATATAAACGTAATGCTGTCGTATCCCATTATTCTGCTTGCGTTATTAAAACCGCTTATGGTGTAATTGTTACCATGCCAATGAATAAAGGTTTCTTTTTTGGTACCCTTCTTGTCGTAGCAGTAGCCTGGCTTGATGTAGAAGCTGTAGTATCCTCTGTACATTGCGGAAACGCACAAAGTAATTTGGTGCCCCTCGTCATACCAGTTCATGTCTGGCAGGATGAATGTCATTTCTGTGAATGACTCGTTGTGGATTGCGACGATACCTTCGTCTCGCTTGACCTTGTAGTTGTCGGTTGTTACGACAGAGGTTTTGATAGCAAGCCCTTCGATGCATCCTCCTAAAATGGAGAGGGCGATGTTTCGGTCTGCGTTCTTGGCTGACAAAATCATGGCGTAGTTCTGTCCCATGTTGTCGTATTTGAACCAATTGCTTTTATTCTCATTCTGGAATCGTGCCACGGCTCTTAGGCTGCTTGAGGCTGGGAGGAGGTTTCCACCTATTCCAGCGAAGGCTCCAGCGTTGTCGTTCCTTAAGATGATGTATGCATCATCGTTGAAGTTCTTCTCGTTGGTTAGTCCGTTACCGCTAATCGTAAAACCTCCGATTGTTCCGCTGTTGATGGATACATTGTTGAAGGTTCCGCTTGTTGCGTTTATCTTGCCTGTGATGCTTGCCTCCGTTGCCTCCAGCTGTCCTCCGTACTTGACCTTGAACTTGGCTGCTGCTGCGGTCGCTCCACCTATCCACAAAGGGTAGCCGTTGGTTTCATCCTCGACCCCTCCAAAGCAACCCTGCACCTGCTGCTTGCTGTTGGTGATCAGGATGCGGTTGGTCTGTGCGAATCTGAGGACTGCGTTCTTTGCCACGATGAGTGGTGTGTAAATCGGTCGCATCTGGTTCAGCTTCAGCCACTCGTTGCTGTCAGCTCCATTCGGTGCGTTGGCTGCGGTGGAGGTGTGGGTGGTTCGGCATTGGTACATCGTGAAGTTGCCTGTAGTGTTGTCGGTGACCGTGACGATGTCGAGGTATCGGATTCCTCCTGTTAGGCTCTCGTCGTTGTGGTACTCGGTTCCTGCACTCCACTCGCTGGTTCTCTCTATGAGTCCAGGAATGCCTCGGAGGTCATCGATGCCGTCGATGAATCCTGTTGCAAACATCCCGCTCTCCAGCTTCGGCATGCAAATCCACGCCTCTCTGTAGCCTTCCTCGTTAATGGCTGGCATTAATCTGAACAGGCAGTTCTGTTCCTCTGTGGTGAGGTTCTGCTTTGTCTTGAACGTCACGCTGTGTCGAGTCCACTCGTCCGTCAGCTTCCATGAGTAGCCGAGGTCGCTTGGCGTTGTTACCTCGATTCCGTCCACAATCATCTTGGTGCTTGTGTCCACTGCTGTCGGGTAGATGTAGGTGACCAAGTCCACCTGGTCGGTAATCTCGTACTGCTGGACGGTCACCTTGCCAGTCCTTGGCTCGGTGTTGTCGTATTGGTAGCTCGATATGCGGTAGGCTCCTGTCTTCTGTGGGGTGAAGGTCATGCTCATTGCTATTACCGATGTGCTCTTGGTTGCGCATGAGTTCTCTTCGCTCCAATCGGTTGCGTAGATGTATGTGCGCAGTTCCTTTCCGTTGACTACGGCAGTGCTGTCGCATTTGCCGATTACCCTTATGGTGTATGTCCTGCCTGCAATGAGGTAGAGTTCCTTGGTTGCGAATCCGTAGTTGCTGCTTGTCTCGTTTATGACAATAGGCTTTGTTCTTCCCTTCGCCCAAAAACTCAGCGTGTACCATTGCCCTGCTGCCAGCTTTTGAATGCCTCCTGCTGGGTGGTGTACCTTCTGACGGAGCATCTCCTTGTAGGTGATGGTGACTCCTGTCGCCTTGCAGGTGTCGTGGTATGAGTTGCGTCCGTCCTTCTTGTTGCTGGTGTCAATGCTACCCAGATCCTGCGGTGCAGTCTTTCCGCTGAGTGGCTGGTATTGGCTCTTGACGTTCCACGCTTCCATGTTGTCTGCGTCAGTGAAGCTGGCGTTCTCCAGGATGTTGCCATTATCTCCGCTGTGGTATGTTGTGACGAGCTCTGGTGTGGAGTAGGTGGTACCGCTCTTGGTGTAGATGGTTCTCACGCATTTCCAAACGTACGGCTTTTGGTCGCTTGGCGTTGGAAATGTGGTGCTCCATCCGCTCACCGAGCTGTATGATGCCACGCTCTTCTTGTCGGTTGCGATGAAGTACGATGTCTGCGAGCTGATGCCGTTGCCATCGTCTCCTGGGTCTCCGTCCTTGCCGTCCGCTCCGTCTTTACCAAAGTAGCTAACGCACAAAGGTGTGGTGTATGTGAATGTTCCGTTCTTCCATTCCATTCTGTTGCGTGTCCACAGCCATAGCTCCTTGGTTGGCGTGTAGGTGGTTCCCCATCCGCTCGTTGGCGCAGTGGTTGGGCTGCTGCCCACGGCATATTGCTCGGTGATGGTTATGAAGTCCTTGCTCGCACCGAGGCATTGCTTGCCTGTGTACTTGCTCGTTCCGTCCGTGAGGACAATCTTGGTGCAGCTCCATACGTAGGTGTTCTCCTTCATTGCGAGCTGGGTGAATGTGGTTACCCATCCTGCGGTGTCCGATGGCTCGCTGGTGTTGCTTGCCGAAAGGACAAAGACCACGTCAGCCGACTTGATTCCTGTTCCGTCCTTGCCTGGGTCTCCATCCTTGCCGTCCGCTCCGTCCGAAGGAGCCCACCTGCAGGTGAACGCTCCCTTGAATATTCGTTTCTTCTGCATGGTGGGTCTCTTGTTTTAAGTGAATAAGTTGTCGATGATGGCGTGGGCGCAGTTGGCGCACAATGCTCGGTATTCCGAGAAGTCCTTGTAGTTGGCGAGGTCTTGGCTCTCTTCCTCGGTCAGTTCCACTCCGTCCACCTTCTTCAGCAATGCGTCGATGGTATTGAATGCCAGGGCGTGCTCTTCCTTCTGTGGGTATGCCGCCTCCACGAGCTGGCTCTTGATGTGGGCGTAGTCCATGATGCCGTCGGTCTGAATGACAAAGCCGCTGAATCCCTCGATGGTGGTCTTCTCTTCCTTGCCCTTAGCCTTGTCGGTGTCCTGGCTGGCGTTGTCGGTCTTCTCCTGGGTGTCCGCTGTGAAGTCCATGTAGGCGATGCGTGTCTTTCGGTCGTACACCTCTGGCTTCTGCTCCATGAACGTTCTTCTGATGTTTCCGTACTGCTGTTTCATTTTTCTGCCTCCTACTTTGTTTGGTTGTTAAACATGGTGAGGTCTACGACCTCGTTGTTGTCGGTGTATATCAGCTTGCCGTCGTTCTGCTTGGCGACAGGTCTGCCATCTATTGTGAGAATCTTGACCTGGCTGAACTCGAAGTGCGAGCCTCCCTTGTCAATGACCACAGTCTTGAAGCTCGTCACGTGGTTGGTGTCGAAAGCGTCGATGAGCTGCTTCATCGATGGGCTGTTCACGATGAGTTTCTGCTTGCTTCCGTAGAAGACAATCTCCACTGCGTATCGTCCTGCCCCGTAGCTCGTCTGCACGTCCTTCACCCAATCGATGACCTCTATCTCCTTGTTGAGGATGAGTGCCGTCGTAATCTTTGGAGAGTCGATGATTCGCTTTCCGTTCTTGTCCTTCTTCTCTGGCATCTTGATGCCGAGGTCTTGTAAGTTGATTCCTGTTTCCATCTTATAAAGTCTTTTGCAATGTCTGTTTCCCCATTTTATCATGCCCCATGCTGCTGCGTCTATCTCACGGAGTCTTCGCTTGTTCGTGACCTTCGCTCTTCTCTTGAGCCAGCTCACCTTGTCGCTTTTCCTCCAAAACATGTTACCTCCCTCGTAGGAAACGAAACCGAGGAAATCCAAGCCCTCGCTTATCGGGCGAATCTTTGGCTCGTGTGCCTCGAATCCCAGATCCTTCAAGAATGCTATCGCTCTCTTCATCTTCCATTTCACCTCTCCCTTCGTCTTTCCGAATATGACGAAATCATCGAGGTATCGGATATAAAGGTGCGCCTTCGCCTCCTCCTTCATGAACCTGTCGAATGTCATCAGCGAAATGTTGCCGCTGTCCTGGCTGGGTCTTATGCCCAGCGGTATGCCCTTTCCATCTGGGGCGAACCTCTCGAACGGCTCCATGTATGCGTCGATGAACTCCTTGTCCTTGAATAGGTGCTCCATGTTCCTTCTGAGCAGTTGGTGCAGGATGTTGGCGTAATAATGGCAAATGTCGCCCTGTGCGTACCATAGGCATCCGTTCCCTTGCTCTCGCAGCCATCTTTTGACTTGAAGCGCAGCCGCTATCTGTCCGTAGCCAATCCTTGACGCATAAGTGTGCGAGATTAATGTGCGCTCTATTCTGTCGTGGCTTACTAAGACCAGGCTTTGGTGCTCGATGTGGTTCGGGTGGAAGTTGAGCTTGCTGATGTCTCGCTCCTTCTTTCCGTTCTTCAGCGTCATGTGCTTGTATTCGTCCGTGCGCATCTTCCTGTCATGGATGATGCCCTGGACTTCCACGAGGTCTTTCAGCCATTGCTTCCTGTGCTTCTTGACTCCGTAGTTCTTCTTGCGTCTGGTCGATACCCTGTCGGATTCCTTCAAGGTCTCCCATTGCCACATGTCATCGTATATGTATCCTTGTCTTTTCGGCATTGTCTTTCGTCTTTATCAAGTCGTTGCTCGTATCTGTTCTCGTTGGGCTTGCTTCTCTCTGTGCAGAGCTTTCAACTTCCGACCATCCTCGGTTCGGATTTACTAACACCACGGGCAGGTCGCTGGGCGTTGCCTGCGCAAGTTCGATTTGTTTCGGCTCATCACTGGCTGTACTTATGCACCAGCTGCCGAGGCTCAGAAAAGGCGGACACTTTCCCATGACGCAGTACTCATGTCCTTATTTGTTTTTCGTTTCCGTCTCCGAAAACGTAGAAGTAATTCGAGCCGAGATGTTCGCATTCGCATTCGACCAGGCGTTGTTCGAGTTCGCATAAGCGAGACCGCAATTCGCACCGTTGTTCGAGTTGCCGCCACCAATCCACAGCTGTCCTTTTCCTTTGCCTACCTCGCCACGAGCTTGGGCGAGGGGTTTCTTTATTCTGGGGCATCATTGGCGGGTGGGGGGAATCCCCCACGCCCCCTTTGAAGTTACCTTTTCTTGTTTGTTTTTTTGTTTGTTCTCTCGTTTTGTTCCTTGTCTTAACTTGCAAGGAGTCTTTTCAGTTCGACTGATGTCACTTCCGTGAGGTCACCATGAAAATCAAGCCGAGCCGAGACGTACGCAGCCGCCTTCGACCAGGCGTCGTACGAGTTCGCAAAAGCGAGACCGCAAAGCGCACCGTGGCTCGAGTAGCCGCCACCACTCCACAGCTGTCCACTTGCATTGTACCAGTAGTGGTCTCCGTAGGTGATGCCTGTATGCTGCTTGGTAGGCACGTAGCTCATGTGCTGCGCTCCCTTGGTGGTGATAAGGGTGATGTCGGCATCGCTTGAACCTTCGGCTGCGAGTCTTGTCATCTTGGTGTGCTTGACCGCAGCGAAGCTGTCCGCTGTCGGTGTTCCTGTAGGCAAGAAGTTGCCGTCCCATTGGTAAACGTCGGTACCTACGCTGCATAGGTGTCCGTCCATTTCCCAATATTGACCGTATGGGTTTTCCCAAACTCCCACGTTCACGCTGTGGCAGGCGTAGTTGTCTGCGTCCTTGACCACCACCTTTCCGTCGCTGTATCCAAGAGCGAGGCAGGCTCCTGTCTTGATGTTTCTCTGTCTTGCGAATCCGTCACCCAATGTTGAAGATGCGCTCTTCTCTGTTCCGTCCAAACCGCAGCCGAAAATCTTTGTACCATCGGATGCCGCCAAGTTTTGAATGTCTCTGTATCCGTACTTGCCCATCATGTACTGAAGGAGGAAGTTGTGGAATGGCTCGCCTGCAAGTCCATGGTTCTTGCTTCGTGCTTGTGCGTAGTTGAAGAATTGGTTGATATTGCTGCCTCCGCTTGGTACCACAAATGGTATGCTTCGCATCTGTCCGTTCTGAATCACGCATTTGAACATGCCTGCTGGTATGTTCTGCGTAAACCAGCCACCTGGCAGTGGCGTGAGCGATATGTGGTGTCGGATATGCTTCACTCCGCTGATGGTCACCTCTTGCAGGTAGTTCCAATAACCGCCTTCAAGCATTCCGAACCAGTCTGCGTTCTTGTATGCGTCCACCACGGCTCCGTTCTTCACCACTTGGTCTCCGTCCGCAGTGTATCGGTGGTTGGCTGGGTTGAGTTTCGTGAAGTGTCCGTCCTGCGTCATCAATATGGCGCAAATCTTCGAGAGCCAAATCTGTCGCATGAGGCTGCTGCCTCCTGTCTCGCAGTATGCAGAGCCCTTGCTTGCTGCGGTGTTCTCCTCGATGTAGAATGCGTTCTCGTCCAGGAACTGCTGCTGGTTCTCCTCCATCATGGCTCTGAGGTTGTCGAGTGTGATGCGCTTAAGCGTTCCCCCTGCCATCACGAAGATGTAATCTGAATTGCTCAGTGTCGTGGCGATTGTCGCCTGTGTAATTTTTTGATAACTCATTTTCTGTCTCCTTCTTTATGATAACGCTGCCGAAACCTCGACAGCCACGTCTGAAAAATAACTCTTGTCGGTGTTGTTTGCGTCTGGCGTGCATTTCGCCATTTCCGCTGTAAGCGTTACGTTCGCTCCTGTTCCGCTGTAGGTCTTTGCGTTGAGTGCGTTGTAAACGTCCCACGTCCAGGTGGTGCTGCCTGTGTATGCTGTGCCGTTCTGTTTCAGCTTCAGTACAAACTTGGCGTTGCTGGTCTTGGATATCGCATCTGGGTTTGCTCCATCGGGTTCTGCGTCAATCGTCCACTCGTCGGCATCGTCAGTCACTCTCTGTGCGTCCACCGCCTTCACTGCCCAGGTGTCTCCTTCCTTGTGCAGGAGCTTAACGCTGAATACTGAGCTGCCATCCACATCATCCCTCGTCACTTTCAGCGTCTTTCCGTTCTGTCCGTCTATGAGGACGAAATCCTTGTACCACTCCAGCTTCCAATTTGCGGCAAACTCGGAGTCTGAAATCGGCTTAACTCCGTAGAGGTAGGTTGCCGTGAGGGTGGTGCTTGTGGTTGTTGCGTTCAGCGTGCTGCAAGCCGTGGTGATGTTGATTGAGTAGCTGTCCGCTCCTGCCTGCTGGATGAGGATATCTTCTGTTCCTGCTATGGTGTCTCTCACGTTGTTGCTGATGTAGCTGACCTCGTAGCCGATGATCTGGTTGGAGACGATGGTGGTGCTGGCGATGTTGTCAATCACTCGGAGGTAGCAGAATCCGTCCGTCTCCTTCTTTGCAAACTTTCCGTCAGTGGATAGGTTCCAGCCTGCGTAGTTTCCTGTTGTGGCAGGACTTGCGTTGAATGCAAGCTGCGTCCCTCGGTATGTCCACTTGATGTCGGTTATTGTCACTGGGTTGCCGACTGCGCTCTTGATTCCTATCTTGAGTGCTGGCTGCTCGTAGATGCTTGTCTTCCAATCAACGGACAGACCTCCGTTTGTCGGATCGATTGCCTGGAAGAGCGAGCCTCCGCTTTCCGTGCCGTTCTTGTCAAATTTCACGATGGTCTTTTCGACGTAGATTTGGTCGCCTGTTCTGATGAAGCGCACCGTGAACGCTCCCTTAATTTTGTTTGCCATTCCTTATTCGTCCCATTTTTGAAGTTCAACCTTGAATTGCTCCAGGTCTTGGAGCTTGCCTCCGAGCAGCGTTGCCGCTGTCTCTGGGTTCTTGTCCACCTTCAGCAATTCGTTCTCGTTCACTGCCATCTTCGAGCCTGTGTTGTTCGTTCGATGGTGTTTGGCTTTCAGCCCCTTGGCTTCTGCCTTCTCTGTCTCGACTATTGCGTATCTCATTCTATATGATATAAATGTTGCCGTTCTCGTCGGTGAGGATGCTGCTCTCATCCTCGGTTGTCATGATTGCAGCCACGTCTCGTTCCTCGATGTCCATGCCCACGTCGAACCAGCAAAGGTTCTTCTCGTAGCCAATGCCGAGGGAGTCCACGCTGCATTCCATGCTCTGACCTTCCTGTCTCTCGATTTTCTCTGCGAACTTGTAGCTTTTGGATGCCGAGTCATAAACTCTTGCCTGCGTCCACCATCTGATGCTGTAGTAGAGCTCTGGGTATTGAATGGGTTGCGAGCCTGTGGCAAAGATGCCGTAGTTGAAGTAACGCTGCTGTCCTTGCACGATGTCGTTTCCTCTCGCCACGTCGTGCTGGGTGAGGATGCTCATGTCCCTTTGTAGGCTGATTCCGCAGCTTGTCTTAACGTTGCCGCTTGCGTCCACAAACTGAACCTCGAACTCCTGACTCCATGTGAATCGCAAGTCGAAGGCGATGTTCGGGAATGCTATGGACTTGATTTCTGGGTGCTGGAGCGTTCCTGCCGTGAGGGCTGTGCTCTTGCCTCGTTCCACAAGGCGCATTGTCAGTCCTGTTGGCAGGGTGGTGATGGTTGCGTCTCCTTGCGTGAGCGTCACGCTGACCGAGCGTTCGTAGCTCTTGCCGTTGATGAACTTGTCCCTTTGCCCTGCCTTTTCGATACCCTCAGCGACCAGGTATTCATAAAGGAGCAGCTCGTCCTTCAGTGGGTCGTAGGTGATTTGCTCGCAGTCCACGGAGCAGGCTATCTTGTTGCCTCCCTTGTCCGTGGTGGTGAGTGCCATTCCGCTGGCTTCCACGTTGTAGTTGGTTCCTGTTCTGAAATCGTTGAACTTTCCTCTGTAGGAAAGAGTCGCAACTTCACCAGGGATGATGTTGCGCATAATCTTCAAGCTGCCGTTGTCCTCGGTTGCGTCCTTGATGATATCGTAGTCAGTTCCCTGCTTCCAAGCCTTGGCGATTGGCGTGCCGTTCACAAACCACTCGTGCTGGTCGCTCGCCAGGTTGTGGTTGTTGATTCCCGATGTGTAGATGCCGTCGGGGTCATTGACCGTGGTCTGCGGTCTGATGATTGTCGGTGTAATCCCTCGGTCTGGCTCGAACTGGTTCAGAGCGGTGTTGGCTGTCTGTGCCGTTGGCGAGTCAGCCGTGATGCAGACCAGCTCGCAGGTTATTGCCAATGGCGAGAAGTCGAGCCTCGTGTGCTTTCGCTCCGATTGGAATGTCCTTTTCTTTGTTGCCATTCTCGTTCTCCTATTGCTTTTAAAGTTAATATTCTATCGGCTCCGTTATCGGGGCTTCTTTTCCATCGTCTGCCGTGACGTAGAACAGGGTGCTGATTCCGCTGTGGCTCTCGCTTATGTGGAGGTCTGCAAACGAAATCTGGAACGAGGAGCCGCAGTTGGCGTGCTCTGGCATTGCGTTCCAGACCGCATCCGATGCGGTATCCCCTGTGTCTCGCTCCACCTTGAATGTATATTCGCTGGTGTGGTCTTGCATGTATCCGTCCAGGATCTGGATTGTGACGGTCTCCGTCTCGTCAGCAGCCATCCGTCCGTCCAGGCTCTGGTCGATGTACATTCGCCTTCCCATCTGCTCGAACTGCTGGATGGTTCCGCTCATGTATATGTTGTTGAGGTATGCGGAGTACCCTTTCATGTTGAGTCCGAAAATGGAGAGGTTCGTCAGGTCTCCGAATTGGGCGGCTACCATTTCCTTGGTGAACTCCCAGTTGTTCACACCTGCAAGGTATCGTTCGTATGTCAGCGTGCTGTATCGGCTCTTCTGCCTTGTCTCGTCGCTGAAGTTGCCGTAGGCGACAAAGTGCATCGCATCGTGTGGGTGGTGCTGGCTCTGCCATGTATCGCTCTTCGGTCTCAATGCGTAGCGTACCCTGCTGTTGTGCTGGGTGTCGATGATTTCCGTGATTCGGAAGTATGCTGTGTAGAATCCTGCAAACTTGAAGTTGCCTATGCCATCGTCGTAGTCATCGCACTCGTTGTCCTCGATGTTCATTCCCTCATGCCATATACCTTGGCAAATGTCATCAACAGCAATCTTGCCTATTTCTCCGTCCTGGAGGTGGAGGACGATGGTTCCTGTCGTTAGCTGGTTCCCATCGCTGTCAGTGTCGGGTATGACCTCCTTGATGATTCCACCGCCTGCTGCCCTCCATCGGTTGCCTATCTGAATGGTTACTCTGTTGCATCTATATTCGGGTGTCTCGATGAACTCTCGAATCGTGAGGCTGTTCAACTCTGCGTTGCCCATTCCGTCGATGCTGGCTCCCTTTCCGAATTGTCCGCTGATGAAGTCACCGATTGTGATGCCCTTGCTGAATTGGATGAGCTGCCTTGCGCTGTCCTCGAAGACCTTGCTCAGCTTGGTGTCCATCCTC
>ERZ1031540.132-NODE-132-length-16143-cov-5.998943_pt1 | contig 16143 bp, 26 predicted proteins | sample MGYA00519031_ERZ1031540 | MGnify/ENA primary metagenome ERZ1031540 (study PRJEB33719, sample SAMN04261166) | wastewater metagenome | biome: rural village; feature: human; material: feces | host: Homo sapiens | place: El Salvador | collected 2013-01-07 ... | reverse complement strand
CCTTATTATTGTATGTCTATGTTGGAATCAAGCGAATATAGGATAGTGGCAGCGAGCCTTCGGACTTTGGCAGACCAAGCCGAGGCAGAGGCTAACGCCATAGACAATGGCGAGCCACGTAGTTGTGGCATCAAGGGCGTTGACATGGAATTGATGGTATTGCAACTAGCCATGTTGAACGATGGAACAATCAACAAGGGCATGGTGGCTGAGATATTAGGCAAGTCTCCTCGCATGGTGGAGAAATATGTGGCAGACGGAACGATACCGCAAGGCATGGAGGAGAAGCATGGGCATGCCCAGCGTTGGAATCGTGCCTTGATAGAGTATATCGCCAACAAGAAGCGATTCTTTCGCAAGCAAGCGAAGAAATATGGCTTGTTGTAAGGAGAAATAAATGCAGGATAGGGGAAGTTCTTGGTGGACTTCCCTTATATTTTGTAGTTGAGGCTTTTGGCTTCGCCGTTTAACGAAATCGCTAGGTTCTGATAATCTGTGAGTTAAACAATCTTTGGGTAAGTTATCATCATGTTGCTATTTATTCCTTAATTTTGCCGTCGTAATCGGTTACATGTGTGTTATCATTATTGTTTAACTTTTTATTCTTTAGGAATTATGGCAGAAGAAGTAATCAAGACCACTTCCTGTTGCAATGACGCAATGATGGGTGGTATGCTAGGAGCGATGGCAAATCGCAACAACAATGACCCTTTGGCATTGATGGCGGCTATGCGTGACCGTGACGATGCCGACATGTGGAACAATCCATTTGCCTACATGATGATGATGGGCGTGATGAAATGGATGTACGGTGACAACTGGAACAACCGTGACAACGGCGCAGACGTTCAACGTGCGGAGATTCAGAGCCAGATAGAGAGCCTTCGCAACCAGATGGCTGACAACCAGAACAGTAACTTGTTGATGGGTGCCATCCAAGGCAACGGCAACGACTTGAAGATGCTTGCCAGCAACTTGAACTGTGACTTCAACGCCTTGCAGACTTCCGTCTGTGGCATCCAAGCTGCAATTCAGCAGGTAGGCGGTCAGGTAGGGTTCAGCGCAGAACGTGTCATCAACGCCGTGGAGCGTGGTAACTTGAACCTCATTCAGAACTTGAAGGACTGTTGCTGCCAAACGCAACAGCACATTATCAAGATGGGGTACGAGAACCAGCTAGGGCAGAAGGACATCATCAACAACATGCAGCGAGGCTTCGACTTCAACAATAGAAGTGTCGAGAGAGCGGCATCGAGTCTTGGCTATCAGATGAGCACCGACAAGTGTGACATCATCCGTGCAGGTGAGAATAACGCACAGCGAATCATCGATACCTTGAACGGTCATTGGAGACAGGAGCAAGCCGACGAGATTCAGGACTTGAAGTTTAAGAACTCCCAGTTGCAGCAGAACCTTTTCATGTACAACCTCTATAACGGCGGTTGTGGATGTGGCGCAGCCATGGGAGGCGGTTATCAGTAATGTCGTATGAAACAGAAGCGTAGTATGAACAAAATATCTCCAGTAGGTTTGTCTGCTACAGCGTTGGTAGCAAACCAAGTTTCAGTTTTGGCGACTTTCAGCGAGAGACTTTGCCGACCATTCTGTGTGACATCGACCGTACAACCTCAGGTGACCATCACGTACAGGTATGAGACCCCTTATTTAAACGGAACGACCGTGTTTGTTCCAATCGTGGCGACCATATCCATCATAACGCCAACAAGCGTGCGCAACGTGACGAGGGCGCAACCGATGATTTACTCAGAGCGGTTCGTGGCGGCTTTCCAAGGTCAGACGGCACTTCCTACGGCGGTGACAATCACCAGTGTCGGCAGGATGCAACAGGCGAACGATGTGGTGTGTGGCAAGGCACGTGTGCTTGACATACACGATTCCCTAACAGTAGCATTGACTACAGCTTAGTATCGAACATAGGGGGAAATGGTGGTGTTGAGGCTACCGTTTCCCTCGCCGAATCACAACTTAAAAATAGAAGACTATGTTATTCAAGGACTTGAAGAGCGGTTTCCCTGTCCATCTGTTTGATAGGGCGACCCGACAATATAAGCAGGGCAAGGTGATGAGCGTAAGCCCACCTCACCCCGACATGGACACCACCAAGAAGCCTAGCATGATGCCACCCATGCCAGGGATGCCGAACTACAACAAGTTGTATGTAGATGTTTGCGTACAGACGGAGGACGGCAACCAAAACACCTACTTGGTCGTAGATACGGAGCAATCGGCGTACCACAACACCTTGGTCATCTCCTGTAGCAAGGAGAACATCATCAATGAGGTGAACGCATTAAAGACGCAGGCTGAGGATGTGCTTGGCAAGGTGCCAGAGTTTGAGAAGACCGTGGAGGACTGCAACAAACTGTTGGAAACGCTCGACACCTCGTTTCGTGAGCAACAGGCAACCGACAAGAGATTGTCGAAGTTGGAGGAGGGAATGGCAGAGCTCCTAAAATTTGTCAAATCAAAAACGTAAGACTATGAACTTATTGGAGCTAATCAAGAAATACCAAGCCGACGCAACGGACGAACAGATGTTGGCCGTGACCAAGGTAATCGGCGAGTTCGTGGCGATACACGCCACGGAGGATGAATTGCTAAAGCTGTACAAGGACATTTACGGAGTGGTCGGTAACGGACACTTCAACGACTACTTCGCCGAGGCTCAAATCAAGAACATGCGATTTGAGGACGAGAAGGGAGTGGAACGACATGCGCCGTACTTCACCGATGCAAGGACATTGGAGATATACGAGACCGTGAAGGACGAGGTGCGCCCATATAACCAACACGACTTCGCCGTGGTGCTGAACATGGTCTATAGCGACAACCACAATCTGCTGAGCAAGTGGTTTCCAGAAGCCACGGACGAGCAGATGACCGACAAGGTGGTTGACATGGCGGTCAGTTGGCTCAATGACGATGATAACCCATACGGCAACTGCAAGGCGTGGGGCTACTTCAACCACAAGTGAGATAACCATAACACCTAAAGGACAGAATAAGAAGACTATCGAATGGGAACGCAGCCATGGGAAGGGCTTGCGTTCCCTTTTTCGTCATGAGTTGCGCAAATTATCACAAATGGGAGTGGATAATCCGCTATATTTGCATTGTGACCACAACGGAGTGGGTACGTAACAAAACAAGAAGGTATGAATGATATTCGTAGTTATGTCGTAATGGCGATTGGGGCGGTGCTTGCCATGCTAAGCCCCATCATGGACTTTATCTTTGCCATGCTGTTGCTCCTGGGGCTGAATTTTATATTCGGCCTTGTGGCTGCACGGCTCAATGGCGAGAAGTGGGATTGGAAGAAGGCAGGGATGTGCTTCATCTTTGCCGCCGTGTTCTTCGTGATAGTGGTGAGCATCTTTGTTATTGGCAAGTGGCTGCACTGTGACGATAGGGCGGTGAGTGCCGTGCAATATGTATGTTGGGCGACCACATACTTCTTCGGTACGAACATCTTGCGGAACTGGCGCAACATCTTGAAGCCTGACTCTACATGGTACAAGTTGGTTGACTTCCTGTATTACATCTTGTCGGCGAAGTTCATAGAGGACATCCCATATTTCAAGAGTTACCAGGAGTACAAGGAAAAGAACTTAAAATCAGAAGACCATGACGATAACTAAGGAACAACTCATCAGGATTATGCCCCATGCGAAGAGCAGGGCAGACCAATACATCAATTACATCAATGGCTATGCCAAGGACTTCGGTATCACCACGCCTTTGCGCATGGCTCACTATCTTGCCCAGATAGCCCATGAGAGTGGCGAGCTGAGATATACCAAGGAGTTAGCCAGTGGCAAGGCATACGAGGGGCGCAAGGACTTGGGCAACACCCAAAGGGGCGACGGCGTTCGCTTCAAGGGGCGTGGGCTGATACAGATAACAGGACGTGCCAACTATCAGTTGTATGCAGCCTTTTGTGGTTTTGATGTTGTAAGCAACCCTGAGCTGCTTGAACGTCCTCTTGGTGCGGTGCGCTCCAGTATGTGGTTTTGGGAGAACCACGGTTTGAATGCGCTTGCCGACAAGGACAATGTCCGTGCCATTACTCTTAAGATAAACGGTGGTTATAACAGCTTGGAAGACCGAGAATTGTATCTTGTAAGAGCCAAATCAACATTGGGAGTGAAATAAAATGAGACTGAGACATATCATATATTATCTGGGAATGTGGGCGTTGTTTCTCTTCGTCCTGTTCCTGACCAGTTGCAGGACACGGACGGTGGCGATGGACAGATATGTAGCCTACGACCGAACCAGCAGCCACACAGACACGACCTTGCAGAGCCGTTTCATCCAAGCGTTCGAGCAGATGGCGAGGTACCAGAGTAGCCTACGTGAGAAGAGCGTGAGGGAGACGAGCCAAGTGAAGGATAGCGTATCAACCACTGTGGATGCCGATGGGAAACCGATAAAAACCGAGCGTTGGCATACGGAAGTGAACAACAGGGAAAGCAAGGAAACGACCCGACTGAAGGATTCCGTCCTAGTGTTGAGGCAGACGGTGGATAGTTTGCAGAAGCTGAGGGTTAGCAAGGATTCCTTGCTAGTCGCACAGAAGGACTCCATCAATGAGTTGAGGAAGAACGTGACCACGTTCCTGGAACGGTGTGACACCTTGGAGAAGTTGCTGGGTGTGCCTATCGTCCTGTATGTAGTATCGTTAATTGTATTCTTTGTTTGGAAAAAGTGTAAAAATAGCTTATGAATACAATAAAAATAAATATATTAAAGAAAAGCGTAATGGGAGTTGTCGAGGGGTTGACAACAACCATTGCTGCGCATAATCCAGATGTGGATTTTGAAACTATCTGGGCGAGTGATAGCGAAGAGCCAAAACTTGACATATACTATAGGGAAGCCATTACAGACTTGGAAAATGAACTGTCTAGTTTCTCTGCGTCAACAATGGAAAAGTTTGACCTTCAATCCTTGGCTGATGATTTTAGTTTGGTAATAGAGACTTTGGCCTATTGGCCAACTCGATTGTCTGGACTTCTGACCAATCAGATTCAAAACTATCTTGTTCATGCAGTCATGTCTGGTTGGTTGTCTGATTTTCCTGACATAAAGGCAATGGACTATGCCTCCATGGGTGTTTCTGATTTGCAAGCAGTCAAGGAAATTTTATTGAAGAAAGATTTCACGTTTTTAGAAGATGCTAGGCATGAAGACGGCGGACTTAAAAATGTGCTTTTGGAAAGAGACTTGGCAAATCGTGACGGTGATTCTGATGCAAAGTCTGATGTCGGTCAACGATTTTTTGATAGAGAGAAGGAGGGGGAGAAAAAAGATGGCAATAAATTAGATTCTTTATCTCGTTTGGGTGATGGAAGAAGTAAGGGGGACAATGTGACGGTGGTTTCGAGTAGGTCGAAGGATTTTGCCCGACAGCACTTTCGACATGAAAAGGTGGATTGGAGTGGTGGAAGACCACCTTATAGGTTAAAATAATACTTTTCAAAACAAGCAGCAATTATGGATAAAAAGGAAATTACGTTAAAGTTTGACTTGGGGCAAGTATGCAATGATATACTTGCTAGGTGCTATGTTGTAAGCCAAAGTTTGGTGGAGGATGCGCAAAAAGACATTCGGGCAGCGATAGAAAGTCCTGATGCAAAGGAAACTCAGAGCATAATTAACCGTGCTGTCACGGAAGCTTTTGGAAATTTAAAGATTGCGGCACAACGATATTTGACCGTTGGACGTACAGAAGACAACAACAACTTGGAACGATTGGTTAATAGAGTCAATTCGTATTCTTACATCGACAATAAAAACGGTACTTGGACGGAAGTTGTAAAGGTTACCAAAGATGGAGAAGTTTCAGAAGAGACAACCATCGTAACCAAGAAAGGTGAGGAACGTGATGAAACAATCTATGAGGTGGTTACCCTTGTCTTGTATATTCCAAATTGGAATATCGCTGTGACAGATGGTTTGAAGAGCCACATGCACCGCTATATTGTAGATTATGTGATGAGCCAGTTCCTACAAGACCAATATGCGGACAAGGCTGGACAGTATGCCCAAAGGGTGGCTGATGACTATGGAAACATTCAGTCAGACCTCCTAAGTCGTGACAACTACACGATGAGACGCCCAAGTTTTTCTTGATGACTTCATTGTTAGTTTAGGTGTTTGTGGAAAAGCCCTCGCCCCTTGGAGAAATCCTTGGAGGAGAGGGCTTGTTTTTATATCTTGCCGAACTTGCGAACGAAGTTGAGGCGAGTTGCCATGTATTGCGACTTGGCGAGCATCCTCATGAAGATGCCGATGCGGAAATACCGGTAGCTCTTGGTCGCCATGTAGTTGGACTTGTAACCGCCCACACGACCGATGTAGTGCCAGTTTTGGTTGTCGTTGCTCCCAAATAGCCATAGTATAGGTGCAGTGCTTGCTGTTTGCGAATGTATGTAACCTGTAATGGCATTGGGGCATTCGTCTTCGTCAAACTTCAACGTACGTGTAACAATGATACCGGCATGTATGCTGTTGTCAGATAAATCATATCCTTTGTCAAGGCATGTGACGCTTCCGTCACGAAACTGGATGTATGGATGTGGGTATGAGTTGATGGCGGTGAGTACATTTTGAATAAGAAATGTGTTCCATGCCCCATCTCGGATGGAATAGCATAATGCCACCGTGTCTGCATCAGAGCTTTTTCCCTTGGTGTTTATATCCAGGCAGAAGATTCGTGAGTTCTTGTAATCGTAGATGACTTGGCATCTTTGAAAGAAATCTATAGGGTATTCTGCAAAGTCCATGAGTTGCAAGACTCGTTCTCTTGTCTTTAGTTCTTCTTCCGTACATTCTTTTTCTTCCGCAAAAAAATCATATAATTTACTTAGAGTGTTTTGTATGGATAAAGATGGACCGTCCAACATGTCTGACATGGAAACTACCTGTGATTCTACAACCTTGCTCAGAGAGCGGTTGGTGGCAAATATTACCGATTGGTCTAATTGGGTAATTGAGTTGTTGTTGGAGCACACTTCCCTAGAAATCGGGTGTATGCCTGAGTACGTTCCTGTTGATGAAACGTCGAGAGCCCAAATGCCATCGGTAGAGAATGCGATGAGTGGAAATTGTCCGAACTGACCTTGGCTGAGTGCCCTGGTAGTAGTAGCAATCCCTTGGATTGTTCCTATGCCTACGGTATTTATTCCGTTTACAGGGAAAGAATAGGGGTTGTCTGCCTCGGATGTGTAAATCTTGGAAGCCTGTTCCACGATGTCATCCTTTGTGTATTCGAAACTGGAAATCTCGTATTGCTTATAGTCCTCCGTGAAGAAACTGAGTTGCATGGCACCGTTTAGCTCGGAACATTCCGTGAGCTTGAAAGAGAACATTCGCATTGTTGATGAACTGGTATAGTCATCATAGTCATCAACATATCCAAAGAATACCATTTGTGTCGCTCTGGAATCTGGATAAAACTTGGAGGTGTTGGCAAGTCCTAGCAAATCCATGTTGAAATTCTTTATGCACTCCACGATTTTTCTTCCTTTTGTAGTCTCAATGACTGTAACAATCTTTCTGACGCTTATAGTGTCATTGTTTCCTAGTCCGTAAAATGGAAAAAAGTAATTGCCAATCGGGAACATGGAACTGTCGAAGCCATTGAACAGTTTTTCCCTTATGTTGTATGCGTTGACCCTATGGTTATAGACAAACACCCCATCAGGGTATATTTCATTGTGACTTTTGTAGTCATCCTTCATCTGCTGTTGAAGCGCAAGGTTTTCCAACACGGACTTATCTATCTTTAATTCAGTTTCCACTAAAGGAAAATCATCAGGATTTTCCAAGTCCAATGAGGCGATTTTGTAAAATGTAGATGTATCGGCAATTTTCTTGCAATAAGTCTCGTCATCAGTAGAGGGAACATTAACCATGGCTATTCCGCAGAACATTTTCCCCTCAGTTCTTTCGTATTTCCAAGGAGCATCATTCAAGGAGTAATCCCTAGACCAAAAGCTATTGGCGAGAAATGCTTTAAGGGAATAATTTTGCTGCTTTGTAATTACACTTGTTATTTTTTGAGAAGTGTCAACTTTTGTTATGGGAGGCGTGACGTAGATGTCGATGGCTTTCACGACATTTTTCCATTTGTTTAGCTGTGCGTAACTTCCTGTAGGGCTAGATATGTATTTATAAGTCAATGCCACGTTTCTAGGAACATACATAAATGTAGCATTGCCTGTTTTTATCGTATGCACATTTCCGTCCTTGTCTTGTCGGTTATATGCGATTTTGTCGTTGTTTATGTTTATGGTGCTTATGTCTGTAATTCTGTTGTAAGCGTCCAAATTAAACCAGTTGACATCCTCTATGTATTCATGTTTGTCGCTTTTTATATTGTATTTCTTGCCACGGAATGATTCAAAATTCATGGAGAAGACATTGTAATTTCCAGGAAAGGAAACTGGCATGAAAACAGGTGCGGAGTACAATATGGTGGAGCCGTCATATAGCCTATAACAATATCTGACCATGAAGTTGGCATAGAACTTGCCGTTCTTTGCAATGAGATTGTTGGTTCTGTTAATCAAAGCCCATACGGACTGTGTGACATCAGATTGTTTGTCGGTCTTGACCTCCGCTATTGTGTCGCCTGGCTTGTAAGAACTACTGTCGAGTTTGTTGAATGTGTCGGCGGCAGTAGCGGTGAATACCTGAAACGCTACGTCAAAGCCAGCGGAAGCCCCCTCCACGTCAGCCCCTCCTGTCTCATAGTTCTCGCTGTAATTTTCACTGAGTCCAAAAGAAAGGTTTATGAACGGCGGATATGTTCCAAGGTATTCATAGGCGTTCTTGTTCCACAAGGAATGGTGCATACCGTCGGAAGCTATAATAATCAAGGTGTTTCCTACGGAATTGATGTCCTTGATTATTACATCTTTGTCGAACTGTCTAATCACCCCTCCGTATGTCCCTTCCTTGTCAAACCAATGGAGGGAATGGTCGTCTTCTGAAACAGACTTGGTGATGAAGTGTTTGTAGCTACTCAACTCATGTATGTAAAGCAAAGTGGTGACAGTGCCGTCGGAAAGGCAAAGTTTGTTGGATAATGTTGTTCCTGTGAGGATGGAAGGGCGCAGTGCGCCGTCGTGCAGCTCCAGATTGCCGCACAAGGACAGCGCACCGTTCTCGACCGCCATTTCATCAGGTGTGAGGCTCAACCCCTTGAATCTGATTAATTGTTGCATGCTTGTATGTTGTTATAAAAAAATGAAGAATCTATCTATAATGTTCCTTGTCGCACCTATTGATGAAAGCCAGCGCAGGGTAGGATGTATCTCCTATCTGTATGCTTTCCACTTGTCTGGAGACAACCAAATCAACTTCCTTGGCGGCTATCGGCATATTGTAGATAACCATGAACAGGTACTTTGCCGTTGCGGTACTGTTGCCGTGGAGTTGTCCTGGCCTTCCTGAGAGTCTGATGGCGTTCTCGATGTCTCCACACTTGATGATGTAGGTCTGCGAACCACGACTGACGAAGGAGAGGAAATCGCCTGGCTTTAGCCCCAGCAGCTTGCAGGGAGCGGAGCGAAGGGTAATGCGACCGTTGACGTTGATGGAGAGTCCACGCTTCTGTTGGCGTGGACGGTTGAGGATGATGACATCATTCGTTTCCATAGGCGGTAGGTTTGTTGTACCAGAATCGCAAATAGTCGTTCTCTGCATCCGTGTTCCTTACCTTGATGTACTCACGTGTGACCCAGAAGTGTTGTTTCTTGCGCTCGGGGTGCAGGTTGTAATCGACCATCATCATGGCAGGTTGCACATGACCGTCGAAGGTTATCTCATACCAGTAGCGGTGCAGGAAGAACCACGGACGGCGGCGTACCTCCTGTATGGTGGTGCTGTTGGAGATTTCCACACGACATGGTACAATCGCCCAGCTTCCATCGTTCCATAGTTCACGTTTTGTTTTATCGTTGGAGAAGGACTTTTGGATTTTCACTATCTGGCAGAAATCATTGGTGAAGATGCGTGCCATCTTGCCATGGCAGAGCATGACGTGGCGACCTTTCTTGTCGGGGAGCAATTCACGCTTCTTTCCGTCCTTGTTGATGACGCATACGGTGGATAGGTACTTTCTACTAGCCATTGTGAGGCAGTCGGGGAGTTTCGCCTTGGCGTGCATACGGTCTATGACCGCTTGCATCTTGTCGAACGCCTTCTTGTTGAAGACCTTCTTCTGTTGCTGAGGCTGTTCCTCGGTCTTGGCATCGGCGGTTTTCTTCTCACGTGCCTTCTTGACCTTCTCACGCACTTGCTTGGACGTGGGTACTTCGAGGACGTGACCAGTCTTCTTGTCAATCTTGTAATTGGGCTTTTCTTTCTTCATAGCTATACATTATTATATATTGTCGGTATTCTTGCAGATAATCTCGAACACATGCTTGTCGCAGATGTCGCTTCCGTTTGCCATCTTGTGACAGAAGTTGCAAGGTATTCCCTTTCTGTGGAAGTCGCAATGGTAGCATTGCAAAAGTTCTTTTTCCTTCTCCTTGCGTGGAACGGCACGCACGATGTATGCGAAATGGTCGTACAGTTGTCCAGGAACAACGAAACTAGCCTCTCTCAGCGAGGGGAGCTTGTAGCCCATGCGCTTGATGAACCAGAGGCGCAGGTAAATGAGGTATCTTTTAATCTTTTTCATGTCGCTAAGTTACATGTTTTAAGTGGGGTAGTGTTGATAAGTTGCGCAACTCGGTTACGTATAGCCGAATTGCGCCAAAGATGGTTACTTGTTGTCGCCCTTGTCACAGACGTTGATGCTCACTTTCAAGTCATGCTCGAACACGTCCATGATTTTGGTCTCGATGAGGCTCTTGATTTCATAGTCTATCATGGTGTTGCCCATGACGGTGTCCACGTATCTTCTTGCACGCTCCAGTGACTTGGCTTGAACAAGGAAGTTGTTGTAGGAGCGTTTTTCCTTCTGTGTCTTCTCGTCGATGGTGATGAAGGCTAGCTTCGCCTTGAACCAAAGGTCATCATCATCGATGTCGGAGAAGAATATCTCCCCATACTTGGCAGGGTCGATGTTGACGATTTTCAACTCACCAGACACATAGACGCTCATTTCGTCTAAGATGCGTGCCTCTGCCTCGGTGAAGGAGAGGGCATCCACGGTGTATGCCTCCAGTACATGCTTTTCCGTTCCGTCTTCCTGTGTCTTCTCGTACTTCACCTTGCACTCGAACCATGTTCCTGTGCGTGAGCGCAATGATTTACCGTCACCCTTGTTGGTGAACTTCTCCTTTGCAGGAGCATCTTGTTTCTTTTCCATAATCTTATGATTTTTGATTGTTACTGTATGTATCATTTCTTGACCTCCTTGTATTCCTTGGCTATGAAGTACATGGTGCCAGGACAGGCTGGATTCCTGAGGTGGTCGTTAAGCTCGATTCTCGCCATCTGCTCGTCGGTGTTGTCAAAGATGCTCCTTGCCTCCTTGGCGTTGGGGAATCTCTCCATGACATGCCAGACGATGCGCTTGCCCTCCTTGATTGCCAATTCGTCGAACCACTTGACCAGCATCTTGTCAACCTTGGATTCCCCATCCTTGATGGACTTGAACCAAGCGTTGATTTTCTCCTTGTCGGCATCACGTTTCTTCTTCTCGGCGAAGTAGAGCTTGGTGGTGGTTCGCAGTTGCGCCACCTCTAGAAAGAACTTGCCGTTCTCGTTGTCGGGAACATCGGATGCGTTCGCCTCCATGATGGTCTCGTCCACTCGCTTCTCCAACTCGATGGACTGTTTGAGGGCGTACTTGTTCCGTGTTCTCCAGAACTCCTTCTGTGACGTGCGCATGGCACTCACTAGCTTGTGGAATGCTTTTGCTGATTCTTCACTCATTTTATTCCCAGTATTTTCTTTAGTCTGTTGATTCTCTTTACCTCTGATGGAACGAGGTTTCCTTCATCGTCCGTCTTGCAGAGCAGGGTGAGCTTGGATAGTCCGTTGCTCACCTTGACGTACTTGTAGTGTGCGTCCTTCTCCCTCTCTGTGATTCGGATTCTCGCCTCCTCAATCTTTTTCCTCGCCTGTTCCTCTCGGGAGACGTTGGCGACTTGGTTCTGTATTCTATTACCCATGGTGCTATAGGTTGATGAAGTCTTCCACGTCTATGTAGTCGATACCGAAATTTTCGGCACATTTCTTGTCTGAGTCGGAGAATTGCCCTGGCTTTCCACTGGCATCCCCAATCATGACCATTTTTTCCTTGGACGGTTTGTTTGGGAAGTCCGCTAGGATTCTCTCCAGCATTCCAACGTTTGGTTTGCGGAGAGGGTCATCCTTGTCGGTTGATGTGCAGTACCATCCATCCACATCGGGGATTCCGTCTTGTTGCTTGCCCACAAAGTAAGCACGTAAGAACTGCATGATGCTTTGGAACTTTGCCCAAAAATCGTGTATTGAAACATACTCTGGTATTCCCCCTTGGTTCGTCACGATGCCGATGACCTCAAGCTTGGTGAATACCTTTGTGATTTTGTCAAGCACTTCCTTTCTGATTCGAAAGTCTGTGCAGTCCTCGGGGAAAGTCTTGCCCGATACAGTCTTGATTAGCGTTCCGTCCAAGTCGATGAACAGAAACGTCTTCTTGCTTAATTCTTCCATCTTCTGTAAGTTTAGTTTTTTCAAGGCTCTTTGCCTCTTGTTCTTTTTACTGTTGTACTTTCTGTTGGCTTTGATTCTCTCGGCATTGGCTTCCCTGTAGATAGCCATCTGTGCCAAAAGATGCTCCTTGTGCTCACGGTAGTACTTCTTGTGGTACTCCTGAATCTCGTCTTCTGTCTTTGCCATGTTGCTTGATTTTAAAATTGTAAGTCCTTGTGGTGCCAGTGCCAACAAGCTAGGTTCTTCATGTGCTGGGGCTTTTTCAGCTTGCCCTTCTTGCGAAGCCATCTTTGGTGCTTGAAGTACACCCAAGCGAAATTGACGAACTTGCTTCCATGGCAGCACCTTGCACAGAACTTTTCAAACTCACGCTCATCGTTGTCATAGAAGTACTTCTCGTCAGCGAACCGATGGGTGCAACAGCTACAAACGTATGCCGTCACGCAGGTCTTTCTTGTCAGTTTTTCCATAGGCTACTCTTTCATTTGCTTCTTGCTGGCAACTCCAAGAGCCAAGAGATAGGAGTAATGTTCCCGAAATTCCATTATAGCCCCCATGAGTTTGTCACTAAAGGTTCTGAATGCCTTTTCAAGTTCCTTCTCTGTCTGACCAGCGGTTTTCTTCGCCAGCACCGCTCCAAGGATATGGACGGCGAAGTCTTCCGCCTCGTCAATGGACGTTTCGACCTTCAAGCCACTGAAAGCCTTGTACGGTTTGTTTCTCTTGGCGAAATCGTCCTCGTATGCCTTTGCCTGCTTTGCTTGTTTCTCCATCTTCTCTGATAGAGTTCCCAACATGCTCTCTGCCATACTGAGCATATCGCCCATTTGTCCAAAAATGTCTTTGTTCATAATTATTTGAATTTAATAATAAAAAACTCAGTATCAAGCCACTTGTCGGGGCAAAGTCCTTTCTTTGGCTTGCCGATGGTGATGCTCTCAATCTCCTTCTTAATTCGTGGGCTATCCTTGCGGTAGCCATTGATGAAGAGGACGTGAGTGTAAGGACGGTAAAGCACCTTTCCACAATACGTTTCTGCCACCACATCGTAAACTACTTCACAATTAGTGGTCAGACGTTTAATCCAATACGGCTTAATCTCCCGATACTCCTCCGTCTTTTCGCCTGACACGATCTTGTCAAACCACTCCTTCTTGACCGATAAGGTCAGTACTTTCTTTTCCATACGCTTATTTTTTAATCAGTTTATACACTTTTTCAAGCACCTCGGTTGATAGCTTTCCAAAAGGGTAGTCGTGTATTTTACATAAAAGTTCTTTTCTGTGCTCGAACTCTAAAATACGTTCTTGTGTAGCCTCACGTATGTATGGTGGAGGATTGCTTATGGCACCTACCATAGTTCCGTCTTTCTTTCGGAACTTGTCGCCACCAATGGTGCAGACAATATTCTTGAACAGTCGCTTGACCTCACACATAGATTGCACATTGTCAAAGTACAGGATAACCTTGTCTCCTACCTTAATGTCTTCTAGATTTTCCATACTCAGAATGTTTTAATCATTATATTTCTGTCTCTTCTTAACTCAGCGTTAAACTTTCGCTTATCTCTTAGGTTCGGCTTGTAGTCCGTCCAGTATCATTGAAATCACGCACGACCTGCATAATCTTGCGAACAATATCATCTTCGCTCACCCTTCCACCTCCTCCCAGTCTGTTGCGAGAATATCCTCTGAATCTTTGAAAACACAAGGAAAGAATTTGCCATCGCATACAGCCACAATAGTCTCAGAGACAATATGGATATAAGCTCCACATTCTTCCCAAATTACCCTTCTAACTTTCTTTCCCTCCTTCATTCTTCTCAGAGCCTCCGAGAAGTCAAATGTTTCCTTCTTCATCGTTTTTCTTCTTTTTACTTGTTAAACTTATCGCCTTGATGATGCGGTGGTCTCCCTTATCTCCATTCCCTGCAATATAAATAAGAGATTGATGCAGCCAATAGGGAGAGAGCTTGTCTAATCCTTTATTTATCTTCTTTGCCAGTCTAACCTTCATTTTTCACCTTCCTTTCTACTGCAAGTTCTTGCCTCACAAGGAGAGCTAAAAGATGCCATAAATTGACTTTCCAATGCTTTTGCTTTTTCAAGTGTATCAGCATACCCAAAGCGTTCATTATATGTGACTAAATAAACTTGCTTTATCATTTCTCACCTTCCTTTCTGTCGAACTTGTTGCTTATGACACTTAGATAGCAAACTCCATCTCCTAATATCATATTGGATAATGGTACTTCTACTATATCATCGCCATAGTCTTCAACTATCATAAAAGAGCCGTTTCTAAAGGTAACTTCATTTGTCATTGGATGATTTTTTAATATATCATGCTCCCATATCTCCGTTCCATCCTCATCTTTCAGCCCTGTGAACTGACAAACGGTAGAAGGGTCAACCTCGCAAGTAACATTTCGGTTCAGCATACTTTCTTTCTGTCGGTTCTCAATGATGTATGTGTTACCATTTTCCTCGTAGAAATAGCCTTCACACCATTCTCCGTTGTCGAGGCGTTTTGCCTTGAACTTTATGTTTTGTAATTTCATAATCTATTGTTTTAAATCACTTACACAATCAGCAATGCCAACACTATATTTCTCTACAAACTCAGCAGAGCGTGCTGCCATCCCTTTAATCATAGCTTTCTTATGTGAGACGTTACCAGTAGTTAAACAATCTGCTTATTCGACAATGTTATTTAACCACCTGATAATTTTGTCTCGCAACTCGTCTGTTATTACGTATTCTTTCATAACTATTCTTCTTTAAGTTCTACAGGCTCATCATTCCAAGATAATTCTCTTCCGATGAGTTTCTTGATGCTACCCTTTGGAAGTTCTAAGCACTTGCAACATCCATTATTGTCTTGCCAACTAGAATCAACCTTATGAGGTTCAGATGCAAACATAAGTTCAATGCCTACATAACTAACACATAGCCATGCCGTATTTCCATTCCATTCTTCTATTCCACCTGCGACTTTAAAATTCTTCTCTACAAATCGCAAGGTTTCATGTAAATTGCTTAACTCAACATCAAGGTCAAAATTATCTGGATTATTAGCTAAGATACATTCTAACCTATTAGCACACATTGTAATTGCTTTTTTTGATACCCAGCGAGAAAATACAATACTATCTGTATCGTCTAAATCTTTTTGAACATTATCTTCGATAATAGGATAATTAAGATTCAAAACATAATTAAATTGTTTACTTCTTTCTATTTTCATAACTATTTCTCCTTATAAGATTTATAGTCAACTTCTGTAATAATAGTTTCTTCATCCATATTAAGAAGAATAGAAGCTAACTCCATCATTCTTTTACCATTCACATTTGTTCTCATTGGGTCTTTAACCCAACTACCAACAAAAGGAAAGAAAATACATTGGAATCAAACCTGCCCAAAAGGGCAAGGATAGCATCAAGAATGGTATTCAGTG
>ERZ1031540.131-NODE-131-length-16144-cov-5.882591_pt1 | contig 16144 bp, 17 predicted proteins | sample MGYA00519031_ERZ1031540 | MGnify/ENA primary metagenome ERZ1031540 (study PRJEB33719, sample SAMN04261166) | wastewater metagenome | biome: rural village; feature: human; material: feces | host: Homo sapiens | place: El Salvador | collected 2013-01-07 ... | reverse complement strand
CGAGATCTACACTCTTTCCCTACACGACGCTCTTCCGATCTCGTACTCTAAATGCATCTGCACTCAACACGAGGGGCCTGCTTAAAGTTTTTTTACCGTCGTTTTTGTCAGAACCTTCGCTTCCAGTAGCAAGCTTAGCGATGTTGCGTACGGCCTCATTGTCCTTTGAAAAATTCATACATATGCAATCGTTTATTTCGTAGGATTCTACAGATTTTACGATTAGAGTATAACTCCAAACAATATAATGGATAAAAGACTATCATTATGATATAATTAAAAAAATAGAAGGAGGTCGTCTATGCCATATGCAGTTGTAGAAGAAAAATTGAAAACAATTCCTGAAAAATATATGGAAGAAGTTTCAGAGTTTTTAGATTTTCTTTTGTTCAAAAGCAAAGAAGAGTCTAATAAAAACGGACTTGACGAAGCAATTGAAGAAGTTGAAAGAGGTGATGTAGAAACATTTAAGTCCTTTGCAGATTTTAAGGCAGCAATGTCCGTATGAAACATGAGCTTCGAACAGCAAAATCATTCCGCAAAGATTATAAAAAACTAACTGCGAAAGAAACGGAAAAACTACTTCTCTGGAATATAGAATTCAAGCCGTTTGTAGATGTTGCTGAATAGCTTTTGTTATAATAAGCCTGATTATAAATTAACACAGCACACAAAAAAACGCACGCCGTTACAGAAGAGAATCTGCAGCCACAGCGTGCGTTAACGCATACGAATTGTTTTACAAAAGCAAGTCCTGACCTGCTTTTATCATGTGCTATTTAAGTTGTTTGTGAAATACATTGTTTTTTTACAAATTTAATATTATAATTTTCATAAAAGGTGATTAAGTTAAAAGCTGCACTATTTGTACAACTTTTATCTACCCATCATTTTGTTGCGAATGTACTTAAAAAGTCATTAAATCTAAGGATTTACTCATTGGCTTTTTATGGGAGGTACCGTTATGCCTTTTTCAACCTTAGAAAAACAATTTGATTTACTTACGTCCGAAAGACAAAAGACTGTTTACAGTTTTGTAAATTATCTGTTGTCTGAACAGGAAAACGAAGCAAAAACTATGCCTTCAACGGTATCTGAAAAGATATCCCTTCTGGACTCTCTTGTTGGAATTGTTCCTTCAAATGTAAATCTTGATAAAGAAAGAAGAGAAAGAATTTCCCGATAATGAAAATCTTATTAGATACCAATATTGTTATTGACATTCTCACTGCCAGAGAACCCTTTTTTGGAGACTCCTATGGTGCATTCCTAAAAATCCTTAAAGGTTCACATATCCCCTGTATTTCAGCTTCTTCTGTTACAGATATAGCCTATATACTGCGTAAATACATTTCAGACCAATCCTTGCGATTTCAAAAGATTCAAAACTTTCTGAAACTTATAGAAATAGAAGATACAAAAAGGACAACGGTAGAAACGGCCTTTTCTGTTGGAATGGATGATTACGAAGATGCTGTTCAATTCCAGACATGTCTTGAAAATTCAATCAGTCTGGTAATAACCCGTAATTCAAAAGATTTTACAAATTCTACAATTCAGGCTTTATCTCCATTTGAATATTTGAATTCTTAACTCTCAATTTTTTTAAACCAATTAAATAGCTGTTAAATTAACACACAAAAAAACGCACGCCGTTACAGAAGAGAATCTGCAGCAGCGTGCGTTAACGCATACGAATTGAATTTTACCGCAAGTTAAAACCTGCACAATTCATTTTTATTTCTTAAGAATTACAAAAGATTTTGCAGGAACACTTGCAGGAACAGCAGCGTCAGTAGGAATACCTGAAGAAACATCTACGGAATTTGTGTAACCTGTTGCATCTTCTATAGCGACATCCGCGTCTGTTGCGTTAAAGTATACGAGGAAGTCGCCTGCTGTGTATTTTGTTACACCTTTTCTTTATAAATTTCTTCCATTGTGGATGTATCATGAACACCCATAAGGTCAAAGCGGAATCCATTGATGTGATAATCTGTCATCCAGTGTTTAAGAGATTCAATCATATTTTTTAATGAAAAGGATTAAAAAGAAAACTTGACAAAAAGTATGTAATTTATATAATCAATTATAGGTTTTACATACTTTTTTAAAGGTTGAATATGGAAAATAAATTTATTGAAAGAAAAATAGAAGAAAAACTCTTAAACTTAATAAAAACTTTCCCTATTGTTACTCTAACAGGTTGCAGACAATGTGGAAAATCAACATTACTTAAAAAACTTTTTCCTGATTGGAAATACGTTTCTTTAGAAGATTTAGATTTTCGACAAATTGCAACAAATGATCCTCGATATTTTTTAAGTCTTTATCCAGAAAAAACAATTTTTGATGAAGTTCAACGCGTTCCAGATTTATTTTCTTACATTCAAAGTCATATTGATGAATTAGACAAAACAGAAATTTACATTCTTTCCGGTTCTCAAAATTTTTTACTGATGAATTCAATTTCTCAAAGTCTTGCAGGTCGATGTGCAATTTTAAATCTGTCAACTTTTTCAATAAGTGAACTTAAAAATGCTTCTTTACTCAAAGAAAATATTGACGAATGTCTTTGGACAGGTTTTTACCCAAGAATTTATAATCAAAATCCTTCTCCACACGATTTTTATCGTTCTTACATAAAGACTTATATTGAAAGAGATGTTCGTGAATTAAAAAATATTTCAGATTTATCAGTTTTTCACAAATTTATATGTTTATGTGCCGGAAGAACTGGCCAAATCTTAAACACAACAGAACTTGCAAATGAAACTGGAATTTCTGTTTTAACTGTAAAATCATGGCTTTCAATTCTTGAAACAAGTGGAATAATTTTTTTACTAAAACCTTATTATAAAAATTTTGGAAAACGCTTGATAAAATCTCCAAAACTATATTTCTTTGATTCAGGATTAGTATGTTCATTACTTGGAATGGAAAATTTTCAACAAATCCAAACGCATTATTTACGTGGAGGAATTTTTGAAAATATGATAATCAGCAATTATATTAAAGAATGTTTTTTCAAAGGAAAAAATCCAAACGCATATTTCTGGAGAGATTCAAACGGATTGGAAATAGACCTATTGATAGAAGAATTTAATACTATAAAATTATTTGAAATAAAATCATCAAGCACAATAAATGAAAAATTCTTTAATTCTTTAAATAAAATTTCAGATTTATTTAAAATATCAAAACAAAATATAAATGTCCTTTACAGTGGAGAACAAACTTTTCCTGCAACACCCACTCACGGAGGCTACATTTCTTGGAAAGATTGGTAAAATTTTATAATTTTTTTCAAAGAACAATTAAAACAGAAAACACATTTTTCCGTTTAATTTACAGCACTTTTTATAAATGCAAAAGATTAAAAAGAAAAAGAAGAAATCTTGACAGTCAGGTTTTCTGGCAGTTGTGACTTCTGCTGCTTGTTCCATCATTTTTGCGGCTATGTTCTGGCCGCTTCTCTGGTGTGCCTATCCTCTAACCATTTTCCCGCTTTTTTCCAGTCGGCTTATGACTTGAATATACTTGTATTTGATGTATATAAATCACTGGGAAAAACAAAAAAACATATTTTTTACTCGACGTTTGTATTTAAATTTGAATGCTCCATTAAAGACTGGTATTGATAATGAAAAGCAATATGAGTTTCGTTTTTTTGTCACACTGATTCAAAATTGCTACACAGTTTTTTAAATGAGATTTTTATATTTTGTTGGTAAACTTGGCAAAAATAATTTACAAAAAAATTAATTTTTTAGACAACAAATCGGAACAACTAAAATTCCATCTTCTCTTTTATACGCATAATCTCCAACAGCCGTAAGAACCATTAAAAATGAGGGTTCTTTCATTTTTGTTGTGTCAATTTTTTGAGAAAGAGATTTTAGTGTTTTTATTCCTTCAGAAATTAAATGTTCTCCACCTAACTTAATTTCTATTAATCCATAAGAACCATTTCGTAAATGAATAACAGCATCACATTCTAGTCCAGTCTTATCTCTAAAATGATAAACTGTTCCTTCCAAAGAATCTGCATAAACTCTTAAATCTCTTATGCACATAGTTTCAAATAAAAGACCAAATGTATTTAAATCTTGTATTAAATCTTTTGGACCTAAGCCTAAGCTTGCAACAGCAATAGAAGGATCAACAAAATATCTTGTATTGCTTGTTCTAATTGCACTTTTACTTCTTAGATTTGGATTCCAAGCACTCATATCTTCTATTACAAAAATTTTTTTTAATGCTTTTATATACGACAAAGTCGTATTTTCTGAAAGATTACTGTCATCATTTGCACTAATATCTTGTGTTATGGAAGCAATGCTGGCTTGAGTTCCTTGATTACGAGCATAAGAACGCATTAAAAGTTTTGCTCGCTCACTATCTCGTTCAACATTATCTACTCTAGAAATATCTTCTTTTACAACAGCATCATAATAATCAAAAGCTAAATGTAAACTGGCTCTTTCTTTTTTATCAATTGAAGCTGGCCAACCACCACGACAAACAAAAAAAGCAATATCTTCTAATTTTTTATTATTGATTCCTGAAATATCAGTTTTGCCTTCAAATAATTAAGTTAAACTTACTTGACCATTAGAATCTTCTGATTCCCAAAGACTCATAGGTCTCATCATAATCCAAGAAAACCGTCCTGTTCCTGTATGCCTTTTTTTATCACTATCATTTGGAATCGCAGAACCTGTTAAAATAAATTGTCCTTCCTTTTTTCTATGATCAACTTCAAATCTAATAGAATCCCAAAGATTCGGAGCTAATTGCCATTCATCAATAAGACGAGGATTTTCTCCTTGAAGTAACAGTTTTGATTGAATTTTTGCAAGTTCCAAATTTTGCTGAATAGAATCTGGATCATTCATATATAAAATGCTTTTAGCTTTTTGCTCTGCAGTTGTAGTTTTTCCACACCACTTTGGTCCTTCAATAACAACAGCACCTGTTTCTTCTAATCTATAATCTAAAAGCGTATCATAAATTCTTTTTCTATATTTTTTCATAAAAATATTATAAACTTTGTTGGTTAATTTGGCAATCTTTTATTGGTGAATTTGGCAGATTTCTGTTGGTAAAATCGGCAGGTTTTATTCAAAAAACTTCTGAATCAATAATATCAGTTTTTAATTTCTTAAAAAATGAATATTTATTATCTTTGTGAAAAATATTGAATATTCCGACAAAAATAAACCGCAGTTCCGGGAACATGGAAACCGTGAAACAGGAGCTGCGGAAACCGTTTTTGTGGCGGCTTACGACATGAATACACTTGTATTTGATGTTTATAAATCACTCGGTAAAACAAAAAAAGCATATATTCCACTGGTCATATTGGCTAGGATATTTTGGCGGACTTTGTTTTGATTTACTTGCAAAAATTACTCACCGAAAGTTTCCTATTAATTCAATACGTGTAAAAAAATTCTGTCAGAACACTTACTTTACTTCAAGTCGTGTTCCTGCAACAGGCTTTGTTGCGCCAGTTTCTTTGGAAGAAGGAATCCGCCGCACAATTGACTACGAGTTTATTAAAAAAGTTCAGGGGCATACATTTAAGGCAGAGTAGGTTAGTCAGAAAAGCATTGCCTCTCATAGAAAGAGATTGTCGGGGCAAGCCCGACAATGACCTCTCAATGACAGGGAGTGCACGCCTTTGACAGAAGGCAATCGGCAATGAAATAATTAAAAAAATATTAAGAAGCATTGATATCATTTTCATTATTTTATCAATAGTACGATATATATTTGCAGATATCTTTTGGATAAAAGTATTTATGTAAAAGATAAATGTAATTACAATTTACATAATGCATGCGTTTTCAAAGGATAAGTGAATTTATCCAAAGTATAAAAAGATTTATGCAAAGGCTAAATTAATAGAGAGCCTTAATAGACGAAGAATTATTTTTATAGTATTCTAGTATGAAGTTACAGAGTAAAAAATAAGCCCTTGTACAGACTGCACTCATTGGCTTTTTACATGAGGTACCGTTATGCCTTTTTCAATCTTAGAAAAACAATTTGATTTACTTACGACCGAAAGACAAAAGACTGTTTACAGTTTTGTAAATTATCTGTTGTCTGAACAGGAAAATGAAGCAAAAACTATGCCTTCAACGGTATCTGAAAAGATTTCACTTCTGGACTCACTTGTTGGAATTGTTCCTTCCAATGTTAATCTTGATAAAGAAAGAACAGAAAGGATTTCCCGATATAGAAGATACAAAAAGAACAACGGTAGAAACGGCCTTTTCTGTTGGAATGGATGATTACGAAGATGCTGTTCAATTCCAGACATGTCTTGAAAATTCAATCAGTCTGGTAATAACCCGTAATTCAAAAGATTTTACAAATTCTACAATTTTCCTCCAAAAATTTATATTTTAACCGCATAAAACGGATAAAACCCAAATAAAATTAATAAACATTTTTCCGTTTAATTTACAATTACAGCACTTTTTTGAATGCTATAGATTAAAAAGAAAAAATCTTGACACGTAGTGCGTCAATGATGTATATTTTAAATATGGAATTTATAGAAACTCCTATTTTTACTAAAAAAATTACAGAACTGCTTTCTTTGGAATCTTACAAAGATTTACAATTTGAACTTTTAAAGAATCCAGAAAAAGGTTCTATAATTGTTGGAGGTGGTGGAATCAGAAAACTTCGATGGAACCTTGAAAATCAAAGAAAAAGTGGAAGTGTTCGGATTATATATTATTACAAAGTTATTGATTCTAAGATTTTTATGATTTATGCTTATAAAAAAACAAAAAAAATCACTTTAACTGAACAAGAAACCAAAGTTTTTAAAGAATTAGCAAAGGAATTTAATTATGAATGATTTTAATTTTGATGAATTAGTACAAGGAATGAAAGAAGCTGTCGCAATCAATAAAGGTGAATTAAATCCGTCAAGAGTTACTGTTTTAACTCCATTAGATATTAAATCAGTAAGAGAAAAAACAAATAAAAATCAAATCGATTTTGCAAGAATGCTCGGTATAAATGTTGGTACATTAAGAAACTGGGAACAAGGCCGCCGAAAACCTGATGGAGCTGCAATAACACTTTTAAGATTAGTCAACGCTAATCCCACTTTTGTTGAACAAACTTTGTATAATTAATTTTTTTCAAAGAACAATAAAACAGAAAAACATTTTTCCGTTTAATTTACAGCACTTTTTTGAATGCTATAGATTAAAAAGAAAAATTTAAAATAAAAAAGCCTGCAAGTAAAACAATGAAGCATGCTTCAAAAATACTTACAGGCTTTTTCATATTTCTTAAAATATTTTTATAATTTTATTCCATATTCATAAATTGTATCGCTAGGTAAATCAATGTAATCGTTCCAATATACACAAGTTCTACTTGTGTCAAGTTGAACATTTTTATATAAACCGCATATATTTTTTAGAGCTTCATAACCCGGAAGATTTTTTATATCATCATTTAAATCATATAAAACTAATTTACCATCATCAAATAAAACTCTTAATTTGAAATTTTCTAAAGGTTCTATAGATTTGATTTTTATTATCATAATAATCTCCTATTCAATAGGTGGTAATCTATAAATATTTTGGGTTTTCCACATTTCCAATAATGACGACTGATGTTTTTTTAACCATTCTAAAACAATTTCTTTAGCTTTTGGAGGCAAATCACCTTCTGACATTTCTAATGTTTGAAGATTAAAAATACCTATATGTTCGCCATATAAAGCATGGATATGACTTGGCTCATGTTCTTTAGGTTTAAAAAACATTTTTATCACAATTCCATAAAACCTTGAAATTTCTGGCATAATTTCTCCCTTAAAAAGCGACATAAAAAGATAGATAAAAATTAAATTATCTTTTAAAGCTTCTATTTAAAATATACAATAAAAATAATTTCAAATAAGGAAAAACTGTAAGTAACTTAGTAATTTTTTTTAAAGAACAATAAAACAGAAAAACACTTTCCCGTTTAATTTACAGCACTTTTTGGGAATGCTATAGATTAAAAAGAAAAAAGACATAAAAAGAAAAAATCTTGACATTTGTGATTATCTGTATAATATTTATGTTAGGAGGTGTTATATGAGATACCACGATAAAAAATACTTTGATGAATTGAATAATGGAGATAATCCGATTGCGTATATTCTTAATATGCCAAAACCTGATTTTACAAAGATGGATCAGGAAGCAAAAGAATTTGAAGAATGGATTAAAAAAGAACACGCTAAAGAACGGGAACTTTTAAGGAAACTTTCAAAACAATGATTGCAGAATTTCACAAGAAAAACTTATTGAACATTACAAAACTTTGGGATTTACACGACTTCCAAAAAAGCAAGAAAAATTTGTTCAATACCATGTAAAGCCAAAATACGATGAAGGCTGCATTTTTATGGTTCAAAGTTTATAATAACTCCTAACTATAATTTTTTTTCAAAGAACAATTTTAACCAATTATTTTAATCAAAATATTTTTTAATAAAACTTTCTATTTTTGAAATACCTTCATATAAAAGATTTTACAAATTCTACAATTAAGGCTTTATCTCCATTTGAATATTTAAATTCTTAACTCTCAAGTTTTTGCTTTTTTAAGCTGATTAAATAGCTGTTAAATTAACCCATCACACAAAAAAAACGCACGCCGTTACAGAAGAAAATCTGCAGCGGCGTGCGTTAACGCATACGAATTGTTTTACAAAAGCAAGTCCTAACCTGCTTTTGTCATGCATTATTTTTTAAGAATTACAAATGACTTTGGAGCAACATTTGTTGGAACAGGAGCTTCTGTTGGTGTACCAGAAGATACATCTACAGATTTTGTGTAATCTGCTGAATCAGCTGAATCAATAGTATAATCAGCGTCAGTTGCATTAAAGTATACGAGGAAGTCGCCTGTTGTGTATTTTGTTACACCAGCAGAAATTCTTTCTGGGCGTGCTCGGCCATTGTGTCCGAATGCGTCAGAGTTTGCCTTTCTAAATGCAATGAGGCCCTTATAGGTGTTGTATACATCAGAATAAGTTTCTTTAAAGTTGAGGTCGATGGCGTTACATTCAAGAATTTCTGTCTCGGTCCATTTATAACCACCCTTTGTATCTGCGGCATAACTGTCAGGGTTACCCTTCTTTGTGCGCATAAATTCCTGACCGCCGTTAATAAACGGAGTACCCTGTGCAAGGAAAACATATGCTGCAGAAAGTTTATTCTGATCCTTAATCAGTTTTTTCTGCTCAGCATTAAGTTGTGTAACTGTTTTCCAATACTTAACACATTCATCACTTCCAACAGCACTTGTATCCAATGAAATATTCAATTTATCATACAATGTATAGTTATCATGACACTCTACATAATGCAGAGCAAGCCCCGGCCTTCCTGTTGTATTGCGGTTATTCTTTCCTGTATCACCAACAAGACCTGTTATAATTCCACTGTCATTGTATATTCCCTGAACCTGACCTTTTTGGAAGCCACCGGATTCAGCACCCTTAATTGCATCTCTAAAATCATCATCAAATGCTCCAACACCGTTTGTATTACCAACTGAAATAGCACCTTCTGTTGCTATAGAAGCATTTTTATCACCGGCAGTCCATGGTTCTCCGTAAACCATTACATTCGGATCAATTTTTACAAGTTCGTTATAAACATCTTTCATTGTGGATTTATCATGAACACCCATAAGGTCAAAGCGGAATCCATTGATATGATAATCAGTCATCCAGTGTTTAAGAGAATCAATCATATATTTCTTAAACATTTCATGCTCTGAATTTGTTTCATTTCTACATCCAGAACCATTTAAATAGGTATCTCCATTGGTTCTATAGAAATACTTCGGAACTGTCATATCATAAATTGAACCGTTCTTTGTTCCTGAAGTATGATTGTAAACAACATCCATATTTACGGCAATTCCAGCATCATGGAAAGCCTGAATCATAGAACGCATTGATTTTACAGCATCAGTACCATCAGTCATTGACTTAACATAACGTGTTTCCGGAGTATTCCAGTTATAAGGGTTATAGCCCCAGTTATATGCTGTATCATCAGAACCTACTTTTGCATATTCAAACATTGGAAGAATTTGAACATGAGTTACGCCAAGCTCTTTAAGATGGTTATAAAGAGTACCACCGACTTTCATTGCATCAGCAATTTCATCAAAGGAACCTGAAGAACTTCTGTCCATTGCCATGCTCCAGTCACGAATGTGCATTTCGTAAATTATTGCATCGCTGTAATATTTAACAGAACCGTCAGAAAATGGATTTTCATATTCAGACTTCCATCCTGCAGGTTTTGCAGAAGAATCATCTATAGAAACAATCTGTGTTGCTTCAGAATTTTTTGAAGCAACTTTTGCCCAGATATCACAAACATCGTATGAATAGTTTCCGTTTCTGATACGGTATTTGTAATAATTTTTTCCTGCAACATCAGCTGAAACATCTTCTGTCTTCCATGTTCCGTCTGACTGTCTGGTCATTGGAATTTCTTTTGGTGAATAAGTTGAATCGTCAAGAGAAGCTGCTGTTTCATAAAGAAGAACCTGAACTTTTGAAGCCAGAGGTGCCCAGGTTGTAAAGACACCGTCAGCATAACCGAGTTTTGTTATATCCATATTAAACCAATTGTCCAAAAGAGTATCATCGGGAATTGCAGTAATTGTATCAGTTCCCATTTCGTCTGTATAGGATACCTCAACCATTCCGTAGTTTTTTAAGCTTTCAGAGGTTGTCAAAGTCATACCAGAAATTGAAGAAACAGTCAAAGTTTTATCACCATTCTTAACAATGATGTTATTCTTGTTAAGCGAAATACCGTCACCAATAAGTTTTATTGTATTTTCATCAACGATAGAACCTGAAGCAAGTCCCTTTGGATTGGAAAGGGAAACTTTGCCGGTAGATTTATCAGAAGTTGTTACCATAATTTTGCCATCAACAACATAAATTTCATTATATTTATTCGGGAAAATAAAAATCAAATCTTTTTCTGTAAGTTTTTTATCCCCTTTTGCAGAACGAATTATAAAACTAACCTGTTTAGGGTTGTCTGCAAGTTTTACATCAAAGTATTTGAAATCACCATTAGTACCTGTCAATGTTACAGCATCTGAAGTATTCCAGTCTTCGCATTTTGAAATTTCAGAAGCTGCAAAATCATCCCATACCCATAAGTTCTGAGCATTCGAATAGGCGCAGTTTATTCTAATCTGACCTTCCTGAACAGAAGGCAAATTTGGATCTACAGACATTCCATTCTTATCTGTCGATGTTCCCGGATTTGAGTTTATTCCGTCTGAACATCCTGATAACCCAATGCCTAATGAGAGCAATGCTGTTAACATCAGAGCTATTGTCTTTTTCATAAAACCTCCTAAAGTTTTACATAAATAATTTTATAAACTTAAACTCTAATTTTCCGTTTAATTTTTAGCACTTTTTGAAAATGCTATAGATTAAAAAGAACAATTTTAACCAATTATTTTAATCAAAATATTTTTTAATAAAACCTTCTATTTTTGAAATACCTTCATCTAAAAGAAATATAACTTCTGACATTTTTTCAAATAATTCAGATTCGTCGTTTATTTGTGTTTTTGGAACAATTTCATACCAAATGTAATTTTTATTTTTATCTTTTTTCCAATTTTTATTAACACTTGAAAATATAAAAGGAATTAACGAATTAAACATTTCACTTTCTTCTTTTGTATCAAATTCAATATGAAATTGAATAGAATTATCTATATATTCACAATGCAAATAATCAGAAAAATTCTTTCCTACTAGTATATAAAACCAATCTTCTTGATTTGACAAATTTGATTGATATTCTTTTCGTGGATATTCTTTTTTACAAAAATCTAAAAATTTTTCTTTTAATTGTTTTGTTATTTTTACCATTAATATACCTCCTGACTCTCCTGAAAAATTTACAAAGAAAAGGCGACCCGGTATATTAACCGAATCGCCTTTTGTTTTTTAGAAAATTACATAAACTTTATTTCAAAGTAGCAAATGCAAATGAAGCGTTTCCATCTACATCTTTAACAGAAATTGTAATACTATAAGTTTTTCCTTTTTTAAGTCCAGTTATATGTGAATTACCACCACTTAATACAGAACCATCAGCAGTTGCTTTAGCAGAAGAAAGTTCTACACCGCAACCTCCTTTCCAGTCTCCATTTGCGTCAATTAAGCCAAATTCGAGAGCATCTTTATCTCTTGTCCATTCAAAAACAGCTGTAAAAGTATTTTCTTTAATTTTTGTAAATGTAAAATATGGAGTATTCCAACTGTCGTCATTCATGTTTCCCTTAAGATTCCAAGTTGACAAATCAGGAATTGTAGGAGGAATAACTTCTTTTTCTACAGAATATGTAACGTATACATCTCCTGTTGTATCATTGCTTTCGTAAGTTGCAACGATTACATTATTTCCTTTACCAAGAAGAACATATGCTCTTCCTGCTTTCTCACCCGGATCAAAACCTTTTACAAGTTTATACTTTGTACCAACTTTCAATTCTTTATAATCACCAAGTTCATAGCGACCACCATCATCCCAATCATTTGGTCCTCTATGAAGAGCAATATCTGCACCAATAGTTGAAGCATTCGATACAACCCATCTTGCTTCATAAGTAGCAATCTTTGTTGCTTCATCATAAGTTTTTGCAGATAAAGTTATACCAGAAAGACTTTCTGTCCACTTGTATTCTGGTTTTTCAAAACTACTTCTTCCCCATCCTTCTACGAGCCAGTTTGCAAGCATACAACTATAGTTTGTAAGGAATGTTACAGAAACTTTGCCGTCTGCATATGAAATAGCAAGCTGGTATGGAGTATCTTTTTCAAGTTTGATGCTCCAGGTTGCAGCTGCAGCAGAAGAAACAGATGCACTTGAAGAATTTCCAACTGTTAATTCGGTTTCTGCATCAGGGGCAAAAACAGAAAATCCGCTCTTGAAACTGAAGTTTACAGTTCTTTCTTTTGCAGAAGGTTTAAACTCATACTTGTACTTTGCATCACCAGTTGGAGTAACATCAGACTCTTCACCGTCAATTACAATAGCCATTGGAATTGCTTTTGCAGTCTGTTTAATCTTACAATTAACAGTAGCAGGACCACCAGTTACAGTAATCTTGTAAGATGCACCCGGTGTAAGGGCAACAGGCATACAGTCCGGCAAAGTAGGAGCGTCATAAAGAACGGCTTCATCAAAGCTTGTTTCAAAACCTTTGTAAAGTTTTCCGTCGCTTGTTCCACGATATGCAACTTTCCAACCATTGTCTTTTTCAGTAAAGGCAAAGTGGCCGGTTGATGTTGTTGCAAGGAAAGAGAACGAATATGTATCTTCTGTATCTTTTTTGAGGTCTGTACCATCCCAGCTTGCACCAGGAAGATCTCCTCTTATCTGAAGTGTTGAAACGTCAGTTTTGAGAGCATCGTGCAAGTCACCGGAACAACCAATGAGTCCCAGAGCAAGAGCACCTGCTGCTAAAAATGAAAGTATCTTTTTCATTAAATTTTCTCCATTAAGTTTGTGGTTCCCGCCTTATTCAGACGGAAATCTTAAGCAATTGCATTCAGTAAATTAGATGTCCCAGCGGATACCAACACGGAATGCTCCGCGTCCGTCATACCAGTCTACCGGGTCGATGCATCCTACACCTTCCTTCTCGTGACTTCCGTTTACGTTAGCGCGGTCAAGGTTAAGCTGATCCTGTCCGTCGCCAAAGTGCTTGTACGGGTCCATGTTGTAGCAGAACTGTGTGTAGAAAGTTGGCTTTGCAAGTTTTGTAAACTGCTTTGAGAATCCGACTGCAAATGCAAACGGATTGTTCTCTTCTTCTACGAATGCTTTTTCGGCTTCTGTAGACTTAACTGTGCGAAGACCGAATGCTACGCTTGCCTTCATGCTCATAGGAAGTGTAACCTGTCCAACCAATGTGTTGAACATGCGTTTGCGGTTAGAGTCATCGTAACCGTAGTTAACATCAAGAGCCTTTACTACGTCTCCAATGTTTTTCCAGTTGAATGTAAGACCTGCGCGCTTGAAAGCAAATTCGCTGTCAGAGCAGCCGTACTTCTCGGTTATGTAAGGATTATTTTCTACTTTGTAGTTCTTGTAGTAGAGGTCTCCGTAAGCTGTGAATGTCATGTCATCAAGAGTGTAAGCAACAGTCGGTGTAACTGCAACTTCCATTCCGCTTTCGATTCCGTAGAGCGGTTCGTAGTTTCCACTAAAGCGGTCGTTGTACCAACCTACCTTATCAAGTTCTGCTTTCCAGCCTGCTGCAACTTCGTCTTTCATACCAATCTTTTCGAGTGGCATTTCTACAGAAGCGTTAAGTCCAATGTTAAGACCAATGTCTTCGTTGTTGTAGTATCCGTTGACAGCAACGCGCTGGCTGTTTGCTACACCAAGCATGTTGCTAAGGTCAAATGTTCCGTCATCATGGTTCTGGCGAACATAAAGAAGAGAAGCCTGTGCTCCGCGCATGCGGTATTCAACTCCTGCTCCCCAAACCTTGTCGCTGTCCTCGTAAGAAAGCTGTACGTTTCCTGCAAGGTTCTGAAGTCCGTTTTCTGTATTGCGGTACCAAATATCTGTAGAATATCCTGACCAGTCAGCAACGCCACTTGCTCCGTCTGCCTCGAGATCTGCACTTGACTTCTGGTGTGTTGCAAAAAGAGCCTGTGCTGCAACCTTAAGTCCAAGGTCTGCAAACTTTGCCTTTGCACCAACGATAAAGTCATGTTCTACCGGGTCATCAAAAATGAGTGTTCCGTCATAAGCACCGTTTGACTGAAGGTCTACTACAACGTCTCCGTTAAGCATAGAAGCACCAAGCCATCCGATGTATCCGTATTTTGTTCCCTTGCGGTCTGCTGTCTTGTTGGGAATGAAACCTGCATCAAGAGTTACACCAGAGTCTGCAAAAAGGTTGTTGATTTTGTCGCCTGTGCTGAATGAAGCGAATCCACCAACGTGGTCGTATCCTGCATCCCAGTTACCGTCGACTGTCTTCCAGATAACCGGCTGGCGAACTTCCATCTTTGCATAGTTGAATCCTGTGTAATACTTTACCCATGCAGTGTCAAAACCAAACTTAAGATGTCCAAGGAACGGATTTGATCTGGGACCACCTTTATCACTAGCTTTTTTGTTATTATCTGCACTTGCAAGGTAAGCTACCGGGCTGCTGAGAAGGTCAGAACCAAGCTGCTTGAGTCCGTCTACAGGGTCAATTGCCCAACCGTTGGCAATATTTTTCTTGGCAACGTATGTTACTTTTTTTTCTGCTGAATAGTCTTCAATTTCGCGCTCTGCAAGGGCGATTTCTACATAGAAAGGAACTCCGGGGAGTGCGTTTCCTGTAAGTTTATTGTAAGACTTGAGACCAACAGACTGGCTGTCAAAGTCAAATCCTTTCTTTGTCTTATCAATTGCACCCTGTGTGCTAAAGTTTGACTGGGTTCCGAGCATTGTCCATGAAATAAATTTTATTCCGGACTTCTTTGCTCCGCTGTCTCCGCCGCCCTGTGCACCAACAAGTGCGTCTACGTCTACGAGACCGTTCTTTCCACCAAATCCGTCATCTACAGTATCGGGTGCTTTAAGGTCTGCTGTCCAGTTTCCGTCAGAAATGAACTTATACTTCATGATAGTTCCTGCTGGAACTACTTTTGTCATTGTAAAGCCCTTGTCGGTCTTTGTCATGGCTTCTGCGCCATCCTGCCAGTTATTAAAATCTCCGGCAAGAAGAACTTCTGTAGCACGAGGGTTTCCGTAGAAGAATGTAACCTCTACCTTACCGTCGTCACGCTTCTTTACAGATACGTCAGCGAAAACAGCTGCTGAAAGCACCAGTAAAGTTGAGATGAAAGCAATAATTTTTTTCATCCTTTCCTCCAATTTTTTTTTGGTTCGAATCCGACCACTTTTCAGATTTTTTGAACCGTAACGCTATAATATGGCATACTATTTTGACTGTCAAATTTTAAGCACGATTTTTATAATTTTAGTGTGATGTATGATTTTTAGAATAGTTTTAGATACTTTTATTATATTTATATTAC
>ERZ1031540.129-NODE-129-length-16349-cov-6.102860_pt1 | contig 16349 bp, 13 predicted proteins | sample MGYA00519031_ERZ1031540 | MGnify/ENA primary metagenome ERZ1031540 (study PRJEB33719, sample SAMN04261166) | wastewater metagenome | biome: rural village; feature: human; material: feces | host: Homo sapiens | place: El Salvador | collected 2013-01-07 ... | reverse complement strand
GCTGGTAATACGTGAAGCCTGGGAAGCCTGGGAGAAATCCAAGGAAGACTACCACGGCAAGACACAGACACAAGTCGGACTGCCAAACAAGAATCCTGCAACTGGGCAGGTAACGATGGAGACCGTCAAGGCGATAATGTACGATGCTGAGAAGCGAGGACTCGGAGACCCAAGGTATCTTGACATCATCCTAAAAGCTGAGACGCAAATCTGCAAGCTGCTCGGACTGGATAAGGTCGTGCTCGACCTGAACGCAGGCTTCCAAGGCGGCATCGAGGTACGATACGTCAACTCGGGACACCAGTGTGCATCCAGCGAGCAGGAAGTAATCGAGCGTGAGGGACTGGATAAAGAATAAATCTCTACCATAATTTTTGTTTTAAGTTTGTTTGAAGAATGGCACTATTTGACGTTATTGGTGAACTTTATGATCCGAATGCGGACGTGAAGCCAAGGTTTCTAGTTAACCAAGGCGGTACGTCCTCGGGGAAGACATACACCATTATGCAGCGTCTTATAGTGCTTTCTTTTGAGCACCCCATGGCAATTATCACGGTGTGCGGTCAAGACCTCCCGAACCTAAAGGTGGGAGCAATGCGAGACCTCGACACCATCCTGCACACAAGGGCTGAGCTGCTGGACTGGTTCAAGAACAACAAGAGCGACAGCAGCTACCGAGGAAAGAACGGTTCAATCATCGAGTTCAAGAGCTACCAGGATGCGCAGGATGCCAAGAACGGTAAGCGAGACTACCTGTTCGTGAACGAGGCGAACGGTGTGCCCTACGAAGTGTTTTGGCAGCTTGCCATCCGAACCCGAAAGCAGGTGTTCATCGACTACAACCCAAGCGCAAGGTTCTGGGTGCACAACAACATCATCGGAAGGGATGACTGCCGTTTGATACTGAGCGACCACCGAAACAACCGATTCCTGACTGAGCAGGAACACAAGAAAATAGAAGAGATTGACGACCCCGAACTTTGGCGAGTGTACGCTAGAGGACTGACCGGAAAGATAACCGGGCTTATCTTCACCAACTGGGGCATCGTTGACAAGCTGCCACCAAGGGAGGAGTGGAAGATGGAGTGCAGGGGGTTGGACTTCGGATTTACCAATGACCCAACGGCACTGGAGCACCTTATATTGGCGCACGGAGAGTTGTGGGTGGATGAGGAAATCTACCAGCCGGGACTGACGAACGAAGACATCGCAGACCGATGCAAGGAGCAAGGACTGACGAAACGAGACCTTATCATTGCGGACTCGGCAGAGCCTAAGAGCATTCAGGAGATACACAACCAAGGTCTGTGGATAATACCAAGCACCAAGGGAGCGGACAGTATCAACAACGGCATCGACATATTGAAGCGTTTCCGCATCAACATAACAAGACGAAGCCACGGCATCATCGAGAATATGCAGCAATACAAGTGGAAGAAGTCAAGGGATGGAGAGACAACGAACCAGCCTATAGACGCATTCAACCACGGCATAGACGCAATACGATATGTAGCCTTGAAGAAGTTATCTGTGGCGAGCCACGGAACGGCTAGGGCGCATGTATTAAGGCAACAATAACTACGACAAAATTATAAAGCGTATGGATAAGAACACTACATTCAAGTATTGGCTGGCAGTGGCAAGGCACACCAGCTACAAAATCGGCAAGCAGCCACGACCAGCTTTTGTCGGAGGAAAACAAGTGCCCGGCAATCTCAACCAGCTATCCATCGGGCAGCTGATTGACCTTTCCCAGCTATCCGACAGCGAGGAAAGTCTGTATCAGATAGTGACAACCGTCCTCGGTCTGAGCCACAAGGAAGTGGAGCAGGCTAGGGCGGTTGATGTCGTTATGCTCATCGGCTGGGTAACAGCCGAGGTTGAGCGCATCAACAAGCTCTTCGAGAGCACAGACACAGCGAAGCCAACGAGACTGGAGAAGGAGGCAGGCATCGATACCCTGCGGTTCGGACTGTTCGGTATGCTGGACTGGTATGCGGTAAGGATGGGCATCAGCGACCACGACCAGGTGTTGAAGACACCGTGGCTCCGCATCTACAAGTGTATGGAGATGGACAACAAGAGAAGTCTCTACGAGCGGAACCTGCAGAAGTTGCAGGCGGAGGAGATGAAACGTAAATCCAGATAATTATGGCAACAATCAGAGAAACATTGAAACAGCTGGCAGTAGACACGCTACCAGACTACACCTACCTTTTCGAGGACTGGGACACAGCGGACACCAAGCTGGAGAAGCTGAGCTACCCGGCAATCGTGTGCATCATCCCAGCCAGCGGCACGACAGAGATACGCAACGGCAGAGTATATGACACCGTGAACGTTGCCCTGGCTTATCTAGACACCGTACCGAGGGGAGCGGAAGGAGAAGACAACGGAGAGTGCATCGACAGAATGAAGGTGGCAGGGGCAAGGATGATACGAGCCATCAACCAGTCGCACCAGTTCGAACCATTGGAAGGGCAGCAGTACTACGAGACAATCATCGAGCGTTTGAGCACGATCGTGTCTGGCGTAATGTACTCCCTTCAGCTGACACAGAGAATAGGAGGGTGTGTGGTATGAGCAAGGGAGGTATTCAATTCGACCCCAAGGCGGCATCGCTGATAATGAGGGAGGAAGTTGAGAGGGCACGGCAGCTTATCATCAACCACATCAGAATCAACGGACAGAACGCATCGGGGCGCACCATAGAGAGCCTAAAGGTGGAGCAGCCCAGCGAGGATGAAACCATCCTTTGGGGACACAAGCCATTCGGAGTACTGGAGACCGGACGAAGGGCAGGAAAGATACCATACGGCTTCCGTGGCATCATCCGCCAGTGGATGAAGGACAAGGGACTGCACGGCACACCTATCCCCTACAAAATCCAGCGACCGCACAAGTACACACCGCAAGAGCGTGGCGATATGAGTATGGCAGGGGCAATCGCCCACACCATCGCCAACAAGGGTTCTAGGCTTCACCGCACTGGTGGCAGAGCTGACGTGTACAGCAACGTTGTGCCCGATACGATGAAGCGGTTGGGGCAGAGACTTATTTTCTTAATCCACCAGTCGGTGGGAAGTATCAAACTAAACAATGAGACGGTATGAGACAGACAACGATAAACGGCATCACGATTAAGTATGCGGACGCTGTAGGCTTCGCATTCCTTCCCTGCATCATCAAGGCGAGCGGCTCGGGCGTTGCGGGCATCGAGACAACCATCAGCAGGGAGACCAGGGCGCACACGTACAGCGTGGAAGCGTTTGCAGATAACTGCATTATGGACTACCGGGAATATGTGCAGGCACTCTTCGATGGCATCAGCTTCGGGAACCTCGACTACACCAGGGAGAGCCAGCAGAGCAACCTCGGGGCAACGTTCAACATTTCCGTGAAGGTTAAGGACAGCAAGGGGAGCGACATCGCGACATTCAGTTATACGACCTTCTACGTTTGGGGAGCTATGAGGGCAGGCGAGACGTGGAACGGACACAAGAAGCTGACATGGTTCACGCATTTCCCATTCTCCTTTGGTCTTTATCTCAATGCGGCTTCCCAGATACTTGTCGGCTACGAGGGAGCACCAAACAAGTTAGTTAAGCCGGGCATCGCTGGAATCGTGGACATTAACGCCAGCGTTTTGCCCGGCAAGGCTAGGTACTGGAATATCTACGACTTCGATGGAAAGATAGTGCAGGGAACGTTCACGGACGTTTTCGACCTTACCTTTGCGATGGCGGTCGGTGGCAAGCAGTCTCTCCTTGCAAGGATAGAAAGGAACGACACGGAGAAGGGCATTTATCTTCGGTGGGTTGACCGACACGGCTTTTACCGTTACTGGCTATTCACGCAAGGCGATGAGAGCAGGGCGATAAGCAGCGACACCAGCTTCATTCGCAACAACCTCGGAGAGTATGACGATACGATATTCGGCTACCTCGGAGCGAACGGCAGGCGGCAGGGCTACAGCAGGGAGGACACCATACCGCTTTGCGCACCGCTTGTGGACAGCGAGACGTTCGATTTCCTGCAAGATGTGGCATCAAGCCCGGTCGTTGATATGTACCTCGGGGGCAACAACTGGCAGAGCGTGACAATCAAGGCAGGAACGTACACAAAGACAACGGCAGAGTTGCAGGATTTCGTCTGCAACCTGGTTATTAACAATACACAGATTCAGCAGCTATGACAGACCAGCAACTTTACATCGATGGCATCTTGATGGATATGAGCGAGGAAACAGCAATCACGCTCGACATCAAGAGCAACCTTTTCCGTGACATCACGAAAATGACCGCCAACACGACATACACCACCAACCTGCCCAGGACGGCACACAATATGGCGGTGCTGGAGTTCGCAGGAAAACCGAGCACAAGCAGCAAATACCCCTATATTTTCCACACAGCACGTTATTTCCGTAACGGACTGGAGATTATCCGCAATGGAAGGGCAAGCGTTCTGAGCGTCAAGGAAACCATCGAAATTTCGATTTATTGGGGATTGTTCCAGGCACTGACAACGCTGCAATCGTCCGATTTGAAGCTGAACGAGTTGAATTGTACGAAGTATCTGCGGTTCAACAGAAACAACAGCTCCTACACCTACGAGAAGGCGATTTCCGAGGGAGTTTTCTATGGAACCTATGACGCTGCAGCGGTCAAGACATCAAGCGAGGAGTGGCAGGGCTATGACCGCAGCGTTGGAGGAAACAGCAACACGACATATTCACTCGTTGACGGTAAGATAAGAACAGGAACAGAGGTCGGGAAGTACGTGTCGGGCGAGGTGTTGACCGATGAGACCTACTTGTGCGCAATCATACCTTTCGAAGCTGGAATGAGAGCGACCATCAACAAGGTGTTGGGAAAGGGGGATTATCGAACCTGGGCAATACTAGACACAAACAAGAACATCGTGAGCCTTGCTGCGGATGCAGGAACAACCGAGGCGGAAACCAATCCGACCATACCAGCACCCGACCCGATTTTGCCAGCAACAATAGGCGCAGGCATCCTTTGCGCCAGTGGAGACACGAAAACAGCTATGACGACTATCAGCATCAGATTTGCATTGATGGATGAAGCACCAGCAGGGCAGGTGGAATACGGAAGCTACGACCCTTCAACTGGATTTGCGGAAGCCTGGGGAGTGGAAGACGTACCGGCATACAAGGCTGGAACGGAAATCACTGTGAACGTAACCAGGTATAAGCAGGCTGGAAGGCTCATCTACGTGAAGCCATCAAAGAGCGGAATGCTCTACTGGATAGCAGGCGAAGGTTCGGAAAGCAACTACTACGTATCGGGCGGAACACAATACAAGACATCGAGATTCGCACCATACAGCGTGAAGTACACCAGCGAGAGTGAGCCAATCGATATAGACCTTCAAGCACCAGCCACGGCAGAGTGGCTGGTCATCAACGCAATCAAGGAATACAGCACTGGTACGACCATTCGAGTTAAGAGCGAGACGGAGAACCGGGCGAAAGCCAGCAGCAGGGAAGTACAGACTTCTTCGGGCGGTGGCACGTTTGACGGAGGCGGTTCATTTGGTGGAGGTAGCTCTTTTGGTTATGCCGACAAGGGGGCAATCCAGCCAAGCGTGACGGCACAATATATCCTAGACCTTATCACGGCACAGACCGGGGTTGCATTCGGATGGAGCAGCAAGGCGAAAGAAACCATCAAGGGGCTTGCTGTCCCATTGATTACAAGGAAGGCAGATGCACAGACGGTAGTAGGCAGCTTTGAGGGTACTTTCGTCTCAACAACGAACCTCGGCATTCTCGGATTCCAGCCAACGAGCCTATCGGAGGTCTTCGAGGGACTGGAACTTGCGACCAGATACAGCCAGCTGAAAGTTAAGATTGCCTGCACGATGATTTTCGATGTTCAGATGAACTGGTCGTGGGACGCATCGAATGCACGCCCGAATGGGCATATCGGAAACTCTTACGAAGGCTCTACCGAATGGAACGGAGTATATCAGTATGATCCTTGCTACGTTGAAATCAAAGTCGTATCAAAGCATACGAGCGACCAGGAGGAAAGCGAGTACACCAAGACATACATCGCAGGCAAGGAGATAGAAGATGATGATGCTTCTTCTAGAAGGTATATTACAGACTACGACTCGGACAAGGTAAACGGACGGTTCATACACCTTGCAGCAGGACGAGGGGAGATTCAACTTGAAGAGGGCGACATCGTGACCTTCGAGTTCAAACACTACGGAAAGGGAACCTTGCGAGGGCTGCGTGGGTACAACGGACGCATTTCTGCAAGCATCAGTCAGAGCGATGAAGTTCCCTACGGAGGAAATTTCCCTATCGGCAAGAACCTGCCCGACATCAAGGTAACGGATTTCCTGAAGTGTATCTGCATTCTGACATCAACGTTCCCAAGCCAGCGATTCACCGATGGCAGACTTGCGTTTGCGGACATCGTGAGCCTATGGGAAGCCAAGGCGCAAGCGGTGGACTGGACGAAGAAGCTCATTCCAAGCGAAGCCTGCAACCATCCAAGGCAGACCGATTTCAGCGTAGAGGACTACTGCCAGCATAACATCTACAAGTGGAAGGAAGACGACACCGTCTTTCAGAAGCACGATGCGGATATGGAGATAGACAACAAGACGCTGGAATATACGCAGGACGTTTGCACGCTGCCTTTCGCAGCCACGGACGGAAACCGCATACCGATATACGAGTGGGAGAGTACGCAACGCTACTTTGGTAGAACTACGTTAACAGTACAGACTGCCACCAAGTACAAGGCATGCAAAGACCGAATCGTGAACCTTACAAAAACCGATGCCGGCTATGCGGCATTGGCTTTCAACATCGACCTGCAAGGTATCTTCGACGGCAAGCTGGAAAAGTTGAGAAAGACAGTGGCGAACCCGCACCAGATAACGGAACGTTTCAACCTTTCCGATTTGGAGATACTGAACTTTGATGAAACGAAGCCAGTGTACCTTGCGCAGTACGGAGCGTATTTTGCGGTTCTCGAAATCAAGACCACAAGTAGCGGATACTGCGAGGTTACAATGATAGAGTTGAACAACTAAAAGACAAAAAACTATGGTAAGTGAAGACAAACAGCAGATTCTTGACATCAAGGTCAAGTACGAGGATGCAATCTATGGCATCATCAGATACAAGGAGAAGATAGACCAGTTGAAGCAATCCGTCAAGGACTTGCAGCAGCAGGAAAAAGACGGCACTATATCACGCAACGAATACAAGGTGCAGACGGAAGCCATCAACGCAACCATCAAAGAGTACCAGTACAACGTGCGTGCCCTGCAGAAGGAGGTGCAGAACAGCATCAGACAAGAGGAACAGCAGGAAGGCAGTCTAAAGTCGATGCGTGCAGAACTTTCGAACCTAACCAAGGCTTATTCGGAAATGAGTAAGGCAGAGCGAGATAGTGCAAAGGGCAAGGAACTGCAAAACCACATCAACGCTTTAACGGACGACATCAAGGAGGTGGAAGAGGGCATCCAGCTATACCAGAGAAGCGTAGGTAACTACAAGAACGCAATCACGGAAGCCATCTTCGGCAACTCTCGCTTTGGAGCATCCCTCCAAGCTATCGTGGATATGGCAGGAAAGAGTGACGGACTAATCGGGCAGCTATCAACGAGGATAGGAGCATTCAAAACAACCGTTCTCGGACTTTTTACAAATCCTTATTTCCTAGCAATGGCAGGAGTTGCAGGAGTAGGAATGGCATTCAAGTGGTTCTATGACTACAACAAGGGATTGATGGAAGCCACACGACTGACAAAGGAATTCACTGGCTACACCGGGGAAGCTTTGGAGACGATGAGGAACAGCATCGCAGCCACAGCAGATTCGATGGGAAAGGATTTCAATGACGTGCTCGCAACAGCTGACAATCTTATGGCGAACTACCACCTATCGGGCGAGGAAGCGATGAAAGTTATCAACGATGGCTTTGCAAGCGGTGCAGACCTGTCGGGCGATATGCTCAACAAGATACAGCAATATGCGCCTACCTTCCACGATGCAGGTATCTCGGCAGACCAGCTTGTGGCGATATTGCAGCAGACACGAAGCGGCATTTTCAGCGACAAGGGTCTAGACATTATCACGATGGCTAGCAAAAAAATCCGTGAAATGAGCACAGCGACATCTGCAAGCCTTGATGCTATCGGCATTTCCAGCAAGCAGGTGCAGCAAGACCTAGCAAACGGCACGAAGAACACCTTCGACATCATCCAGCAGGTGGCATCGAAGATGAAGGACTTCGGAGCGGACAGCCAGCAGGTGGGCGATGTTCTGAAAAACGTCTTCGGTAAGCAGGGAGCGGCTGCTGGTATACAGCTTATCGAGCAGCTAGACACGATGACAACAGACATCGAAGAAGTGAAGAAGCAGACCGGAGAATGGGGAGAGACACAGCTGGAGAACATCAAGCTGCACAAGGAACTGAACAGCTACCTTTCGTCAATGTTCGATATGAGCCAGCACGGATTCGAGGAGATGATCGAGAAGGGCAAGATGTTCGGAACAAAGGTTCTCGTTCAAATATTGAAGGGGTTGTTCAACACCATCAACTACTTCATCGACTGGTACAACGAGAGCCTTCTTTTGCGTGGAGTTATTCAGACATTGGGGGCGGCTTTTCGTGGCGTTTGGTCGGCAGTCAAGGGCGTTGCAAACCTTATCATCGATGCAATGAAACAAGTCGGCAGAAGCCTAAAGGGTGCGCTCGATATATTGGAGGGTATCGTAACGTTCGACCTTTCCAAGGCACAGCAGGGATTCAAGGAGATATTCGACCTCTCGAAGTTCATCAAGGAAGGATGGAAGGATATCAAGCAGACTGGCGCAGACTTCGGACACGCATTCGCTGACGGATACGAGAACGCAGTGAACGGAAGATTGCAGCACCTAAAGCTAGCAAATGTGGACGGTGGAGCGACCAGCAGCGAGCCAGTGAACGGAAACAAGGGAACGACACCAGCAGCCAAGGGCAGCACTGCCAAGACCAAGGCACAGATAGCCAAGGAGAAAGCGGAAGCCAAGGCAGAGGCAGAGCGCAGGAAGAAGCAGGAGAAAGAATTGCAGGCACAGATTGCACTTATCCAGTATCAGTACAACGAGCAGGTAATGGACGCAAAGAAGCGATACCTCGCAGGTATGTACGACAACGAGCGAGACTACAGCAACGACCTGGAGCAGCTGGAGAAGGATATGGTGGCACGAAGCATTGACGCATACGTGGCGGCTGGAGAGATAGGAGCGGAAAAGGCGCAGGAAATGCAGGCTAAGCTGCTCGACATAATGATAAAGGCGAAGGCAGACATCAAGAACCAAGCCAAGGAGATTGTGGACGAAATCAACAAGGAGTTCGAGGATGCGGAGAAGAAGCGCAGGGATGCGGACATTATGAACGGTGGCACTGGCGAGGAAGACGATGCAGCCAAGCTGGAGAGATACAAGGCTTTCCTGGAGCAGAAGCTAGCAATGACCCAAGAGAATGTTGAAGCGCAGAAGCTGCTACAGCAGGAACTGCACGATACAACTATTGAGTTGCAAGCCGATGAAAACAAAAAGCAGCAACAGATACTGAAAGAACAAAATCAGAAGATCGCAGACTACATCGCTATAATCGGTGATGGGTTGACTGCATTTTTCGAGAGCCAGGATCTGACTTTTCATAATTTTCTCAAATCCATGCTGACAACCTATCTCGATGCGATGGAGACACGAATAACTGGGACTTATGCAGGTATTCTTGCAGATAGCATTCTTGAAGGCGGATGGGCAGGAGTTGCAAGTGCAGCTGCCAAGCTTGCTTTAATCAAGGCAGCGTTTGCAGCAGCCAAGGCAGCAGTCAAGGGCTTCTCCACTGGTGGCTACGTCCAAGGCTCGGGCACTGGAACGAGCGACAGCATCCCGGCAAGGCTATCCAATGGCGAGAGCGTAATGACCGCCAAGGCGACATCGATGTTCAGCCCGATATTATCCGCATTCAACCAGCTTGGAGGCGGTGTGCCTATCGTGGTAAACAACGGCGGCAGCAATATCGGTATGGATATGCTGGCGGCAGCGGTTGCTAGAGGGTATCAGATGGCTCCCCAGCCAGTAGTGAGCGTGGAAGAGATAAACCGCACCCAGCGGAGAGTGCAGACGATAGAGAATATCGGTAGGCTCTAACGGTGTTGTTATTTCAACAAGATTTGCGTTCAGAGCGGTTTTTGGTCGAAGGTGGTAAAGTTATACGCCCAAGGCAGTAAAAGCCGCTTAGAGCGCAAATTTTCGGCTTGTTTAGGAAAATTAACTGTTTAAGAGATAAACATATTGAAAATAATCGTATCTTTGCAGCGTTTTAAAACTTAAAAATAACGTTTCAATGGCAAAACTCAGAATATACAACGACATCGACAGCCAAGACAATAAGTTTTGGTATCAATGGTGGGGTGGTGACTGCGTATGTTTCCAAGATATAGATGTTTTTGCGGCAAGCATACCGAAGGATGATGACACTATCGATATGCGCATCTTCTGCAATGGCGGCTCGGTTGTCGAAGGCTGGGCGATTTACGACCGACTGCGACAGAGCGGCAAGAAGATAACCTGCACCATTGAGGGCAAGGCTGCTAGTATGGCAACAATCATTATGCTGGCAGCACCGAAGGAGAGCCGCAAGGCATACGAGAACGCTGCCTTTCTCCTGCACAATCCGTGGATTCCTGGCTGGTGTCTGGGCGACCAGCTGAACGCAAAGGACTTGAAGAACCAGGGCGAGGAAATGCAGATGTGGCAGGACAAGATGGTGGACGCATACGTAGAGCGGTGCGGGTGCGACCGGGAAGAGATTCAAGCCTTGATGGATAAGGACATCTTCATCAGCACCAGCGAGGCTTTGCGCCTAGGTCTTATCAGCAGCACCGTTGCACCAATCAGCGCAAGCGCATCGAAGCGCAATATCGAAAATTTTATTAATTCAAAACAACAAAATCCAAAAGCAATGGAGAAGAAAACAGAAGTAAAGGCTTCTCTCCTCGACAAGATTCTCGCAAAGTTGGGCGTGAAGACACTGGAGGAAGCAGAGCAGGCTGTGGCAGAGCCACAAGCCAAGGTAGAGCCAAAGGCTATGGAACTCAACACGGCAGACGGACAGACACTGACCGTAGAGCGTGAAGAGGGAGACCCGCAGGTTGGCGACAAGGCAAGTCCGGATGGAACGTTTGAAATGCCGGACGGTAAGACAATCGTTGTCGAGGACGGTGTAATTACCGACATTCAGACCGCAGACAACACCGACAATGAGGGCGGTGAAGGCGGTGAGGGCGGCAGCGCATCAAGCACCGACAACGACACCGTAGCCAAGTTGCAGCAGCAGGTAGCAGCACTCAAGCAGCAGTTGAGTGACACCAAGGCACAGCTGGCAAGCGCACAGAAGCTTGCGAAGAGCAAGGAGGATATGCGCATCCTGAATGCCGTGAAGATGGCAGGCGGTGCAGAGAAGGTGTTGGCAGGCTTCAGCAGCCACTACCAGCCAGCACAGCGACAGCCAAGCGGCAAGGGTGCAGGAGACAACGTGAACCCAGTCGAGGAAGGCAAGAACGCCATCAAGGAGAGACTTGCCAAGCTCCACGGCAAGCGCAAGAAGTAACCAAGTATTAACCCATTAAATCAGAAGAAAATAATGGCAGGATTTACAAAGAAGCAGCTGGAGAACTTGACACTCCAGCCCGAAAACCTCGCAAGCATCAAGGATGCCGTGCAGGAGACCTTCTTCAAGGATGAGGATTTTTCTTCATTCGTGAACATTATGAAGGTCAAGAACGATGACCCTATCGCACTTATCGGTGAGATGGATATGGTCGGCAAGAAGGGTGGCGGCTGCGATCCTACCTACGAAGAGAAGGGCATCGCTAATAGTATGAAGCGTTGGGAACTCGGACAGTGGGAAATCCCTATCAAGATTTGCTACGAGGCATTGAAGGGTTCAATCGCAGAGTACAGCCTTAAAACTGGTACAGAGATTGGCGACCTTACCAGCACCGACTTTATGACAATCTACACCGATGCACTCCAGCGAGCCATGCAGCAGATGATTTGGCGATTCGGCTGGTTCGGTGACAAGGAGGCAGCATTGGCAGGTGCAGGTGGCGGCAAGCTGACAGCAGGGTCGGACGTTAATATGTTCAACGTCTGTGACGGTCTATTCAAGCGTATCTTCACAGCCACAGCAGCCAAGAACCATACCGCCATCGCAGCAAACAGCGAGACCACAGCAGCAGCGCAGGTTTCAGCATTGCGCAAGAAGGGTGCAGCTACAACACTCGTTGACACCATCTTGATGGACGTGGACACACGCATCATTGACGATAGCGATGCGGTGTTGCTTATGACACGCTCGCTTGCTGACGCATTGACCTACGACATCAAGCAGACCTACCACGATATTATGCCGTGGGAAAAGGTGTTCGATGGCTTCGATGTAGCGACCTACAACGGAGTGAAGATTGCACGTGTCGGCATCTGGGATAGGATGATTAACGCATACGAGAAGGGCGAGACGACTGTCAACCTTCCACACCGTGCGGTATTCTGCAATCCTAAGCACCTTATGGTGGGTACTGACGCTGACGCACTCATTAGCGACCTCGATATCTTCTTCGACCAGAAGGAGCGAAGAAATTACATCTACGCAACTGGTAAGATTGGCACGGCTCTCCTCGAAGAGAATATGATCCACGCAGCTTACTAATCGCTCCATATCTTCATCAAGTATTAAGTTTACAAATCCTCAACACCCACAAAACGGTGTTGAGGATATAACAATTTTAAAACGAATTAATATGGCAACAACTTGCGAGAGCCTTATCGCCCAGGACATCATCATCCCTTGCGAAGACCAGGTAACAAAGGGACTGGAGGGCGATGGACTTATCATCAACCGAGACGACATCGACTTCACCAAGTCTGCTGTCGTTGGTAATACAATTAGCACAATTGTGCTGAAGACTGGCAAGAAAGCATACGCTATCCGGCAGGAAGGCAGCAAGCCATTCACTGGAACCAAGACCGAGCTGGCTGTTGGCACGTATCGCAACAGCTGGAAGAACACCGTAGCAGTCGTGGTATTGGCTAACACACCTGACGTTTGCGCCAATATCATTGACGGACTGGCGAACGGAAAGTTCGTTATCATCCTGCGCAACCTTTCGAAGGGAGCGGACGGAAAGGCAGAGTACCAAGTATTCGGATATGCGCAGGCTTTGAAGGCAAGTGCAGGCGAAAACGACAAGTACTCAGACGATACCGAGGGCGGCTGGCTTATCACGCTGGAAGAGGAGAGCGTACCAAAGGCAGCTTACTTCTTCTTCGACACAGACAGCGAGACCACAGCAGCCAAGTACGCCAGTCTGACATCAGCCGTAGGAGGTTAAGCCATGACCTACGAGGAAGCGACAGCCAAGGTCGGGGAGTTGAAGGCACGGTTTGACAGACCCTTTGACGCATCCGACAAGGCAGTTATTGAATCTCTATATTTCGAGGTAACACGGAAGCGGTTTGTACCGACAACCTGCCAGCAGTGTTACCACGATGCTTTGATTGAAATTTATCTAAAACTCAAAAAAGAAAAGGCTATGCCAAAGCAATGTAATTACGTAATGAAGGCAGGCTTCATCATTTCCTGCCCGGATTTCTACAATGGTAAGATTTTCACTAATGAGAACCTGACCGACAAGGTCGCGCACGAATATCTGACGAAGTACCCACAGATGGAGAAATACTTCCAAAAGATACCCAGCGAGGAACTCATCGAGAACAAGGAGCAGCCAGCAGGCAGCGACAAGAAGAAAGACCTCGATCAAGCCGAAAAAGCAGGCAAGGAAGAGTAATAAAACAACAGGTAAAACGACACAAGCAAGATGAACGTAAAGACAGTTAAGAAGCCGAAGCGAAGAATTGATATTGGCTACGTGAGCCGATTCAAGATGCAGGCATACGGATATGATAATCTATATCCGCAGAACCTCGCACGCATCACGGAAGCCAGCGGAACGGCAATGCTCTGCCTTAACCGCTACGCCCGATTCATTGAGGGCTACGGCTTCGACAGCGATGTTATCGCAGCGTTAGCGATGAACCGACAAGGGGACACGGCAGACGATTTGCTTCGGAATGTATCTGGCGACCTCGCTAGGTTTGGAGGCTTCGCCCTTCACGTGAACTACAACGTTCTCGGGCAGGTGTCGAGCGTGAGCCACGTACCCTTTGAAAATTGCCGACTGGAAGAGACGGACGACAAGGGGAACGTGGCGCACGTTTTGCTGCACCCCGACTGGGAGCAGAAGAAAACGAGGAACGGAAAGCGGTTGATGGTGAACGAGAAGACCATCGAGCGCATCAACACCTTCAATCCCGACCCCGACATCGTTCTTGAACAGATTGAGAACGCTGGCGGTATCGACAGCTACAATGGGCAGATTCTGTGGCAGAGCCTAGACGGAAAGTTTATCTATCCGACAGCCAGCTACGATTCTGCCATCACGGAGATTTCGACCGATGAGGGACTGGGCAACGTGAAGATGAGAAACGTCCGCAACAACTTCCTCGTATCGTGTATGCTCGTAACCAAGAAGGGCGTGCCTAAGTTCAACGAGAAAGGCGAAGAGGTAGAGAGCGGACAGATGATTTCCGATGAAGACCTTTTGCAGTTCCAAGGGGACGAGAGCACAGCGAAGATTCTAGCTGTCGAGGTGGAGAACGAGGAAGACGAACCGAAGGTTGTGGCTTTCCCAACGAAGAACTTCGACAAGGAGTTTTCCGTGACCGATAGCAGCGTTATCGAGCGCATCTACGCACAGTTTCACCAAGAACTCTTCTACTCCATCCGTATTGGCAAGCTGGGATTCAGCGGACAAGTGATGCAGGACGCTTACGAATACTATGCCGGAGAGGTGACAACCGAGCAGCGATTCATTGAACGAGCCTTCAAGAAGATTTTCAAGAACTGGCACGATCCTGCCATTCAGAACCTAGACCCCAAGCTGCAGCCGTTGAAGTATATCAGCAGCGAGGCGGCAGGGAATAATACGATAGATTAATTGATTGAGCCTATGGGAGAACCAAGAAAACAACTTATTACGGTTGATCAGTTCCGGGAACTGGCACGACCGACCAGCGCACACCTAGATGAGGATGAAGTGAACGCATACATTCGGGAATGCGAAGATGCGAACATCATACCAGCCATCGGGTGGGAACGTTTCAAGGCAGCGACCGAGCAGGGAGAGTTTGGTGATTCAGTATTGCCCGATTTCCAGCCTGCGGTCTTCCTGGACGGTGGAGAATACACCACCAAGAAGGAGGGCGATTGCAGCCAAGAAGAAACCAAGGTACAGAAGTACACCAGCGGAATACGCAAGGCACTCGCTTATTTCACGTATGCGAGACTTTTCCGTGCCGATGGCACAATTGTAAGCCGAGCAGGTGGAATGCGCCACAGAGACGATTATTCAGACCATATTCAAGATATTTCGAGCAACAAGCAATACAACGATATTTTGGATATGGCAGAAAGATATTTATCAGATGCCCTCGAATACCTCAAGCACTTCACCCCGAAAGGGGAAGTAAAGCCACAGCGAGGAACGAGGGCACACATTCACGCAATAGGAGATTAATATGGAAACAATAGACGAAATTAAACAGCAGGCGGAAGCGGTAAAGAACGCTACGCAGGTGGGAGAGAACACAGCCGAGAGGGTAGGCGGTGCTCTAGCTGGTCTTGCGGATATTGCCAAGCAGCAGGACGTTGAACTTGGCAAGAAGGCAAACAAGGCGGATATGGACGTTGAACTTGGCAAGAAGGCAAATACTGCTGACGTTGATACAAAGTTTAGAGAAGAGAAGAAACGTGTTGATGTCGAGCTTGACAAAAAGTTCGACAAGGAGAGTGTTGCCCAGGAGTCTGGAGATTCCGAGGTGCTGGTGATGTCTCAGAAAGCCGTGAATGAAGCATTGGCAAAGAAGTTAGACAAGGAATGCGTTGTTCAAGATTTTGGTAATTCAGAAAATTTAGCGATGTCCCAAAAGGCTGTTACAGATTGGATAAACAAAGGTTATCAATTTAGAGGTATGGCATATCCTGAAACAAATCCTGGTGTTCCAGATGTGCCTATGTTTTATTTGGCTTATTATGCAGGAAGTTATACTGGTTTTGGGATAGAACTTCTTAACGAAATTCCAGAGGGCGGAAACACATCAACAAGACTTGCTTCTTACCTTGCACTATGTGCCAAGATCGGAAGAGCGGTTCAGCAGGAATGCCGAGACCGATCTC
>ERZ1031540.128-NODE-128-length-16368-cov-6.033409_pt1 | contig 16368 bp, 9 predicted proteins | sample MGYA00519031_ERZ1031540 | MGnify/ENA primary metagenome ERZ1031540 (study PRJEB33719, sample SAMN04261166) | wastewater metagenome | biome: rural village; feature: human; material: feces | host: Homo sapiens | place: El Salvador | collected 2013-01-07 ... | reverse complement strand
GAAGTAATTTAGTAAAACAACAAGAAAAGTGTAAAGTAAAACCAGTTAAAGTCATACCATAAAGCAACAAGACTTATAAAGCAAAATAAAAATCCTGCAAGTATGATTACTTGCAGGATTATTATTTTTATTTCGCTTAGCGAAACAATATCGATTATTAATACCTATTAGAAGAAGAGGTAGCGGTTGTCTACTACGCCAGCCTTGATGATGAGCTCTGACAGAAAGTTGCTTGCGCTCTGCATAGCACGCTGACGGAGACGAGCCTCCTGCTCAGCATCGTTGAACTTAGCAGCATTCTGCTTCTTGTTCAGAACCTGGAAGAGGTAAACGCCTGCGTTACCCTTTACAGGAGCTGAGACAAACTTACCCTTTGCAGTAGCTGCAACGGCACCACTAAGAGCAGGCTCGCTTGAACCTGTAGCCTGTACGAATACAGGAGCTGCGAATGTTACCTGGTTTACAGCCAAGAGCTTGCCACCCTTAGCCTTAGCAGCTGCGATGCTGTTTACGCCCTTGAGCTTAGCCTCAATCTGCTCAGCCTTCTTGTCGCGGATAACCTCAGCCTTAACGATGTCCTTAACCTGAGTATCTGAGAGGTCGCGATAGCCGATAGGATGAATCTTGGTGCAAGCTACGAGCAATAGGTGGTCGTTGTTGCCACACTCATACATAGGAGAAACCTGACCTTCCTTAGCATCGAAAATCCACTTAAGAGCGTCGCGAGTAGCAGGGATGTTAGCTACGCCATGCTGAGAAGTTGTAATATCGTTGAGTTCGTTGAACTTGTAGCCAGCCTTAGCAGCATTCTTCTCGATTGCGTCGATAGTAGCGTTTGCGCTTACGAAAGAGCTAAACTTGTTGTATGCTGTACGGTAAGTATCCTTAGAGAAGTCAACGTTGCGCTTGATAACAGCAGCCTGATACTTAGTAACCATAGCCTTGCGGTCGAGAACCTGAAGAACGAGGTTGCCCTGAGAGAGCTTGATGTTCTTGATCTCGTTAACGCTCATATTGTTAAGGCTCTCGATATAGTTCTTAGTATCGTTGTCCATAGAAGGAGCATTCTGATACTGACGTGTTGTCATCCAAGTTTTTTCGCCATTCTGACCATACTCCTTAGCCAAAGCCTCGAAATCAGCACCTGCTGCAAGAGCGGTATAGATAGAGTCGGCACGCTTTGTAGCCTCTTCTGTAGTCTGACCGCCAACCTGGATTACGCGATACTGAACTGAGTCTGGCAACTGCTGCTTAGCAACGAGCTTGATAATGTTAAGAGTATTGTCCATAGTGTTCTCAACAGGAGTAGAAACCTGACCAACAGCCATAGAGTCGAGACGAGCTGCGATGTCTGAAGGATAAGCCTCCTTAAGAACAGGAATACCGAGGTAGTTGACAGAAGAAGTGCTCTTGCGAACTACGTCGCCAGGGTTCTGAGCCTCTGCAAGTTCTGTAGCATATCCCTTGAACTCCTTCTGAATAGCTGCACGGTCGGCAGCAGAAGCCTTAACCTGGATATCGATATACTTGATATCGCGGCTCTCTACATACTGTTCGAAGCGTGGCTTCATTTCCTCATACTTAGCCTTGAGGTCGCTCTCGGTAACCTGTACCTTGTCGTCCTGGATTGCGCTATATGGGAAAGCAGCAAGTTCAATCTGAGCCTCCTCGTTAGCGTCGTTGAATGCCATCTTAGCCTCTACAGGGTTAGAGAGCAAGCAATGAGCGAGAAGCGACTGATACTTCTGGATGAGAGTCTGCTGACGGAGAGTCTTCTCGATATAAGTCCAATACTTATAGATAGACTCCATCTGCTGAGCAGCCTGAGGGTTTGTACCCTTCTGAGTCTTGTACTGAGCCAAGAACTGCTGCAAAGTATTAACGTCGAAACGTCCTGTCTGACGGTTTACGAAAGGTGTAGAAAGAAGCATCTGGTTAGTACCCTGGCGAAGGATGTTCTGCATCTCCTCGTCTGTTACGGTAAGACCAAGCTTTTCGCACTCGTTAGCGATAACCTTGTACTGAACCAAAGTCTGCCAAACGCCATCACGAAGCTGCGAGAGCTGAGCTTCATTAAGGTTGTCCTGACCCTGAAGCTTCATAGCCTCAGAAACTTCATCCACGAGCTTAGAGAAATCCATCATATTGATTTTCTCGCCCAACACTTCGCCTACTTGCTGTCTTTGTTCGTTCTGAGTAGATTCACAAGAACGGAAGAACTCTTCGGCAATGAATGCAAAAAGGCCAAGTCCGATAATGCATATCAGAATCATGCCTTTGCTTCTAATTTTTCCTAATGCTGCCATTACTTTTAATTGTTTTATTTTATTTGTTTTATTCTTTTATTCACAAAATGCCTACAAAAATACTAATTATTTATTAAATAAGTGAATATTTTGTTTGAAAAATTATTGTGTTAGTGGTTTTTGTTACGATATTTAGCTATTAGCTTAGTATTTTCAGCTTCACGAGCTCTATTTTGGTCATAGTATTCTTCAATATCTTGAACTCATACTTGCCTATTGTCACCACCTCGTTGAGCTTAGGGAAGCTTTGATAATAGTGCAGAATCATACCTCCGAGCGTCATATAGTCGTCGCTCTCCGGTAGGTCGAGGTCGAAGAGTTCGTTTACCTTATCAATCTCCAAACGTGCGGAGAGAATATACTCATGGTCTTCTGTCTGTACGGCTGTATACTTGGTGCTATCATGTTCGTCTTCGATGTCGCCAAAGATTTCTTCCACGATATCTTCGAGCGATACCAATCCGCTTGTACCACCAAATTCGTCGACCACAATAGCCAACGATTTCTTCTGCTGCATGAATAGTTTCATGAGCTTCTGAGCAGCCATAGTTTCAGGCACAAAAGGTATTTTTAGAATCTTCTGTTTCCAGTCGTCTGGGCAACGGAACATCTCGGAACTATGAATATAGCCCACCACATGGTCGATGTCGCCTTGGTATACGATAATCTTCGAATTGCCGCTCTCTATAAACATCTGCTCCAGCTGCTGCAGGTTGCAGGTATCCATGTCTACGGCATTTATCTCGGTACGCGGAATCATGCAGTCGCGCACCTTGGTATCTGAGAAGTCAAGAGCGTTTTGGAATATCTTCACCTCGTCGTCGATATCTTCTTCATTCTTTGCATTATCGATGCTCGACTGCACGAGATAGTCGAGGTCTACCTTTGTGAATCCCTCGTCGTCGGTTTGTTTCTGCATTTTTATGCCAACCATTCTAAGAAGCATCTTCGACAAGAAAGTAGAGAATTTGCTTATTGGCCAAAGCACAACATAGAATACGTATGCCATAGGCGCAAAGAACGACAGCAGACGGTTTGGGCTGCTCTTAAACAAGGTCTTGGGTAGAAATTCGCCCGTGAACAACACGATGAGTGTTGAGAGAATGGTGTCGGCAGGAACCGTGAAGGCAGGGTCGGCACCACGGAAGATGGTATTGTCGAAGAAGCGAGCTATCAAGATACCATAGATTACGAGCACGATATTGTTGCCCACGAGCATCGTAGAAACAAAGCCATTAGGATGACGATAGAAGAAGGAAATCAAGCGTTGCGACAAGGCGTTGCGCTCTTTATCCATCTCCGCAAGCATTCTGTTGCTTGCCACAAAGGCAATCTCCATTCCTGAAAAGAAGGCAGAGAAAGCCATGGTTACGAGTATTCCTATGACTAAAGGTAAATCTATAGTTGTTTCCATGATTAATGCATAAATGGTATTGTTGTGTTCTTGCGTTGTGGCAAAGCTTGAGGTCGTTGAGCCTTAAGTATAGAGTCTTGATTTTGTTTCACGCTATCTGGCTCCGACGAAGCTCCGCCATCAAAGTCGCTCTTCTCGAACGAGCCTTTAGAATTGCTGACATAATATTTGGTCATATTCTCGTTGCTACGGAAATATGATCCTTGGAGTTCGCGTTCAGGAGTTACCAGATGCGAGAACACGTTTGAATAAAGCTCATGGCTACGTTCGTCCCAAAACAGCTGTTCGCTCGTGAAGCGAATGCCAGACTTTGTGAGAATGCGTACACGCGAGCGCAACTCCCACAATCGCAACTGGTCGTAATAGTAAGCCGTGTCGCATTGGATATACGACTCCACATGGAATTTCTCGTCAAACTGCTCCAGAAACAATCCTTTATCGAAAGTCCAACGCGAAGGGTTCTTCACAATATTCACATCCCAACGCTCAGCCACGATACGATATTTTATCACGCCCGAGTCTGAGATAAGAGTGTTTACGCCATAGCTCGTCATCATCGACACGGAGTCGCGATCACGAATGGCAGAAGCAATATGCTCCTTACGCTCGTCGCATGATGCAACAAACGTAAGGAGTATTATCATTATTATCGAAATAGATTTTATCGGTTTCAACATGGTTATATTATTCCACTTTCCACTTAGCAAACCAACGTTCATTGAATGTCAGACCTATGTTGATACGGAAAGTATTCTCGGTAACGAATCGGTTGCACTTCAAGTTCACCCATTGGGCGCTTATGTTAAGGATAGACCTACTATTATATGAGTTCATAATAGGAATACCGAAACCAAAGCTTGCGCTAAGTTCTTTTGGTCCGTCGCCACCATCTACGTTAAGATAAGGTGTAACGTACGACACTCCTGCACGATATTTGATGCGCTTGATAAACGAGCGGCTATCTTCCTCTGGACAAATCTCGGTACCGAGTGTAAACTTATGGCGGTCTTTAAATGCGTTATCGTTCATCACATACGACTGCTCTGGTGTGGCGTCGGCTTTATATACAGGGAAACTTACCGAAGCCCATTTCTGCAGATTATAGTCGAAGCCAATCTTCAACTTATTATTATGGTTGTACATAAAACCAGCTCCTATGCTATGAGGAATAGCCAATTTCATGTTCTTCTGTCCTGCCGAAGGATAGCTGGTAGTATCAGCCACGCCCGTCTGCGAGTTTGTAGATACAATCTCAAGCATAGGGTTGCCTCCGATATCGTGACCCAAAGAATAGGTTACGCCCACGGTCAACTCATCCTTCTTGCTCAATCGTGTGGTATATTGCGCACCAAAGTCGAGTTTATAGTTTCTTACCTCGGCTGTATATCGTTTGGTAAGTGAATTGGCATAAGAATTTGTGTAGCTATTCACAACGGTTCGTGTATAGTTACCCCACATATATCCAACATTAGCACCAATAGAGAAGCCCTTTACCGGTTCCCATCCTGCGCCAAGATAAACAAGATGCAGACCGCCCGTACCACTATATGTATTGAGCGCAGATAGACTACCTGTAGCATCAAGATTCTGACTAACGGAATAGTTATAGCCCACATTTGTATAAGGAAGAATACCGAAGCTCACGCCCAAATGCTTGAAAGCTCGAAATCCTGCAACAGCATATTCAAAGTCGGCATTATTGGCATTAATCTTTCGTCCACCCTCTTTAAAGTTTGTCTTCTGTCCCGACATACCCATATCAAAGATAAAGGTAAGGCTATCCAGTTGGGAATAAGATGCAGGGTTGATATGATTTATCTGATTATGCTCATGGAAACCATAAGCCAATCCATTCATACCTCTATTGAAGCCACTCGCCTGTTCCGACAATTGACCTAAGCCAAGTTGGCTATAAGGAGAGTTTGTGCCACTTTGTGCAAGTGTGTTGGTAGCAGCCGCCATCAATACGGCCATGCTTAGAAGTTTTCTCATTATTATATATAATATGTACTCGTATTTTGGAATTTGAATGCAAAAGTATTGAAAAAAATCGAAATAATAGCACGATAAGTCGGAAATATAAGTTATTTTTGCATCGTGAAACGATTTAGACGTATTTTAAGGATTATATCGTTGGTGTTTTTTGTATTATTAACTACCAACGCCAAGGGACAAACCGCAGACTCCATCATCAGCAATATGGATGATGTTGAGGTGAGTCTTCTTACTTGTGGACCAGGCAACGAAGTTTATTCGTTGTTCGGACATACTGCCATCAGGGTTTGCCAACCATCTCGCGGGATGGATATTGTGGTAAACTACGGAATGTTCTCGTTCAAGCAGAAATATTTTATTCCTCGCTTCGTTCTCGGTCTTACCGACTATCAGATGGGAATAACTACGTTCGACGACTTCAAGGCTGAATACGAATATGAGCAAAGATGGGTGTTTGAGCAAATATTAAATCTTACATCTAAGGAGAAATCTGCCTTGCTTCAAGCCATCGACCGAAACTATAAGCCCGAGAACGTAACTTACAGATATAATTTCTTTTACAACAACTGTACAACAAAGGCTCGCGACCTTATAGCCGCAAATATTGATGGAAAGATAAAATACAATTCCGCCACAAGCGAATATCCATCTTTTCGTGAGCTTTGCCACTCTAAGACCTTTAATAACAGATGGTCGCAATTTGGCAACGACCTCTTGCTTGGTATACAGGCCGACCTGCCTACCAACATAAGCGAGCAACAATTCTTGCCCGAAAATCTTGAGCACGATTTCAGCTTGGCTACTATCGAGACTAATACCGACGAAGCCAATAACGCCACAATTGGCGCCAACAACGCTTCGCCAAGAAAGCTCGTAAGCCACGAGGAATACATCATTCCGAAATACGTAGCGGCTTCTGCCGCCCCAGATTCCTTGCCTTCGCCACGAGCTTTGGCAATCGTCATCGCTATTATTATAATAGGTGTAAGCCTCATAGAATACTTTTGGAGCAAGAATTTATGGCTCACGGATGCCATCCTCATGCCCGCAATAGGATTGGCTGGAATGATACTCTTCGTGATGATATTCTCGAAGCATCCTACCGTCAACATCAATTTCCAAATCCTGATTTTCAACCCTATCGCTCTCTTCATGGCGATTCCTATGTTGATGAAGCAACGCAAGGGAATGCTGACATGGTGGCACAAAACATACGTTTTATGCCTCTTCCTGGGCATATTATGCGGATTATTCCAAGATTATGCCGAGGGTATTAGAATTTTGGCATTATCTTTGCTTGTAAGATACACGATAGTAATATTCTGCTTAAAGAAGCACGCTATAAAGCAACGCCCCATCAAACAATAATTAACTATCAGAAGCACCCCCTATAAAAATATTAATGAATAGATATTTAGCCATCATAATAGCTGCCCTGACAGCAACCGAGATGCAGGCTTTCCAGCTTGCACCACGTCTCGTTGTAAATATCGCTATCGACCAATTGCGCTCCGACTATATGGAAGCCTTTGCTCCTTTTTATGGCAAAGACGGACTACGTAAGCTTATGGAGCAAAGCACGGTCTACGATGCGGCAAGCTATCCTTATGCACCTGTAGACAAGGCTTCGGCTTTGGCTACTCTTTCTACTGGCACCCCACCCTATTATCACGGCATAGTTTCCACAAAATGGCTCGATCGCCAAACTCTACGCCCCGTTTTCTGTATTGAAGACCACACTCATTATCTTTCGCCATCTAAGCTCTCTACCTCTACTATAGGCGACGAGCTAAAGATAAATACCAACGGTTCTGCTATAGTCTATTCTGTAGCAGCTGCTCCCGAATGTGCTATTCTTGCGGCTGGCCATGCGGCTGATGCAGCCATGTGGATAGACGCAAAGACGGGCAAATGGCGCACATCTACTTACTATAGCGCCACTCCGCCAGCATGGTTTAAGGCGTATACCTCAATCACTTCGCCTACATCAAACAGCAAGACCAATAGCAACGATGCCGTGGTCGACTTATCGTTGCAGGCTATAAAGTCGGCTGCCATGGGCAAAGACGACGTTTCCGACATCATAAGCATCACGCTCTCGGCAACCAAGGATGACGGGCAACCTACCATCAATTGGAAAACCGAGATGGAGAGTGTATACCGCCAACTCGACAGCACTCTCGGCCGACTAATCTCGGGCATCGAAAAGGAGGTGGGCTTGGAGCATACCTTGTTCGTGATTACGAGCACGGGATATGCAGAAGAAACGGCTACCGACCTCTCGAAATATCGCATTCCTACAGGCACCTTCTATATCAATCGCACAGCCAACCTGCTGAACATGTACCTTAGTGCCATCTACGGTCAGGGACGCTATGCCGAAACTTGCTACCACAATCAGATTTATCTCAACCACAAGCTCATAGAGCAAAAGAAGTTGAGCCTAAACGACGTGCTTAGCCGTTCGCAAGAATTCCTCGTGCTTAGCGCAGGAGTTAGCGACGTGTATACTACCGACCGATTGTTGGCTGGCAACAACGACATCTTGAAAATCAGAAATGGTTTCAATCCTAACCTTAATGGCGACATCACCATCGAGGTTAAGCCAGGATGGAAACTCCTCAACGAAGATACACAAGAAACATATACAAGCCGCGCAGGCTTTGTTCCGTTCCCTATCATTATTTATGGAGCCGGAACAAAACCTCAACGCATAAATACGCAGGTTACGGTCGACAGAATTGCGCCAACCATAGCCAAAAGCATACGCATCAGAGCACCTAATGCCTGCTCTGCGGCGCCTTTGTTCTAATCCATCACCCTCTTCTCACCCTCATTTTAGGGCAAATACGTTGATAAATATCTTAAAAGAGTGCATATTAACAATTTTTATTTGTAAATTTGCACCCAATATATCTATTATCATAATTCAAGAAAACAAAAAAAATACAATATAATGAACTTCAACCAAATCTTAAAGTCATTGTTTGGCGACAAATCAAGCCGTGACATGAAACTGATCAAGCCTCTCGTTGAAAAGGTGAAGGCTGCTTATCCTGAAATACAAAAACTCACCAACGACGAGTTGCGTGCTAAGACTAAGGAGATTCAGGCCTACATCCAAAACTCAGCTAAGGAGCAGAAGGCTCAGATTGACGAGCTAAAGGCTAAAATCGAAGACACTCCTATCGACGAGCGTGAAGAAATCTTTGCTAAGATTGATAAGCTCGACAAAGAGGTTTTGGATATCTACGAGAAAGCTCTCGACGAAGTTATGCCTGTGGCATTTAGCATCGTGAAAGATACCGCACGTCGTTTCGCAGAAAACGAAGAGACTGTTGTTACAGCTACCGACTTCGACCGCGAATTGGCTGCAAATCCAAAGAACGACTTTATCACTATCGATGGCGACAAGGCTATCTACCATAATCATTGGACTGCTGGTGGCAACGACCTCAAGTGGGAAATGGTTCACTACGACGTTCAGATCTTTGGTGGTACCGTGCTCCATCAGGGTAAGATTGCCGAAATGGCTACTGGTGAGGGTAAGACTCTCGTGGCTACTCTTCCTGTATTCCTCAACGCCCTTACAGGTAATGGTGTTCACGTGGTAACTGTCAACGACTATTTGGCTAAGCGTGACTCTGAGTGGATGGGTCCTCTCTATATGTTCAACGGTCTTTCTGTCGACTGTATCGACAAGCATCGTCCTAACTCTCCTGAGCGTCGCAAGGCTTATCGTGCCGACATCACCTTCGGTACCAACAACGAGTTTGGTTTCGACTATCTTCGCGACAACATGGCCATGTCGCCTGCCGACCTTGTGCAGCGCCGCCACAACTATGCTATCGTCGATGAGGTCGACTCTGTGCTTATCGACGATGCTCGTACTCCTCTTATCATCTCTGGTCCTATTCCAAAGGGCGACGACCAGATGTTCGAGCAGTATCAACCTTTGGTAGAGCGCTTGTATGAAGTGCAGCGCAAGTTGGCTACCGAATTCCTTGCTGACGCTAAGCAGAAGATTTCTGAGGGCACAAAGAACAACGACCAGAAACTACAAGACGAGGGTTTCCTCTCGCTATATCGTTCATACAAGTGTTTGCCTAAAAACAAACCTCTCATCAAGTATCTCTCTGAAGAAGGTATCAAGGCTGGTATGCTCAAGACCGAGGAGATTTACATGGAGAACAACAACCGTCGTATGCCTGAGGCTGTTGAACCTCTCTACTTCGTTGTCGACGAGAAGCAGAAGTCGTGCGACCTTACCGACAAGGGTACCGACTGGTTGGCTAAGCAGGTCAACGATAAAGACCTCTTCGTGTTGCCTGATATCACCTCTCAGATGTCGGCTCTCGAAAACGAGACCGCTCTTAGCGACGAGGAGAAACTTCAGAAGAAGGATGAGCTCTTGGCTTACTATGGCGTGCAGAGCGAGCGTGTACACACTCTCCAGCAGTTGCTCAAGGCTTACACCATGTTCAACAAAGACGACGAATATGTCGTTATGGATGGCGAGGTAAAGATTGTCGACGAGCAGACTGGCCGTATCATGGATGGTCGTCGTTGGAGCGACGGCTTGCACCAGGCTATCGAGGCTAAGGAGCATGTGCATATCGAGGCTGCCACTCAGACCTTCGCTACCATCACCCTTCAGAACTATTTTCGTATGTACCACAAGTTGGCGGGTATGACCGGTACCGCAAGCACAGAGGCTGGCGAATTCTGGGACATCTACAAACTCGATGTCGTAGAGATTCCTACCAACCGTCCTATCGCTCGCCACGACCTCGACGACCGTGTTTACAAGACAGCACGCGAAAAATATAAAGCCGTAATCGAAGAGGTTGAAGCTATGCGCAACGCAGGCCGCCCTGTATTGGTTGGTACCACAAGCGTAGAGATTTCTGAGCTCTTGAGCAAGATGCTCAACATGCGCAATATTCCTCATCAGGTATTGAACGCCAAGTTGCACCAGAAGGAGGCTGACATCGTAGCCAAGGCTGGTCAAAGCATTAATGGCTTGGGTGCCGTAACCATCGCCACCAACATGGCTGGTCGTGGTACCGACATCAAGCTCTCGCCTGAGGTTAAGGCTGCAGGCGGTCTTGCCATCATCGGTACCGAGCGCCACGAGAGCCGTCGTGTAGACCGTCAGCTTCGTGGACGTGCCGGACGTCAGGGCGACCCAGGTTCTTCTGTATTCTATGTTTCGCTCGAAGATAAGCTCATGCGTCTGTTCGCATCCGAGCGTATTGCAAGAGTCATGGACCGCCTCGGCTTCGAGGAGGGCGAGCGTATCGAGAGTCCGATGATTTCAAAGAGCATCGAAAGAGCTCAGAAGAAGGTCGAGGAAAACAACTTCGGTATCCGTAAGCACTTGCTCGAATACGACGACGTGATGAACAAGCAGCGTACCGTAATCTACGAGAAGCGTCGCCACGCTCTCATGGGCGAACGTATCGGCATGGATATTGCCAATATCATCTGGGACCGTTGCGTTTCTATCATCGAAAACAACGACTTCCAGGGTGCCAAGGAGCAATTCCTCAAGGTGCTCGCTATGGAGATTCCATTCTCTGAGCAAGACTACAACACCACAGCCAAGAACGAACTCGAAGAGTCGGCATTCCAGGCTGCCATGGAGGCTTTCAAGCGCAAGACAGATAGAATCCAGGCTGTTGCCTACCCTGTTATCAAGGAGGTTTACGAAACCCAGGGCGACAGATTCGAATTCATCATGGTGCCTATCACAGATGGTCGCCACATCATCCAGCTTCGTTGCAACCTCAAGGAGGCTTACGAAAACCAGGCTAAGAACATCGTCAAGGAGTTTGAAAAGACCGTATTGCTCCACATCATCGACGACAACTGGAAGGAGAATCTTCGTCAGCTCGACGAGCTCCGCCATAGCGTTCAGAATGCATCTTACGAGCAGAAGGATCCTTTGCTCATCTTCAAACTCGAGAGCGCTAAGCTTTGGGACGAGATGATCAACGATATGAACGACCGCTCAGCAAGCGTATTGATGCGTGGTCAGATTCCTGAGATTCAGCAGCAGGAGGTGCAGGAGGCTGAACCTGAGCGTCCTCAGCAACAGCAATACGTAGAGTCTAAGCAAGACCTCGACGAGAGCGCAGAGGCTCAACGCCAGGCTGCAGCTACCGACACTCGTGGCGAAGCTGCTCATCACACTCAGCCTATCGTAAAAGAAAAGATGCCTCGTCCTAACGACCCATGCCCATGTGGCTCAGGCAAGAAGTTTAAGAACTGCCACGGCAGAGGTCTCTAATCCTCTTCCCATACATACATTAGGGTGTATCAAAAGGTGCTAACTGTACGCCTTTTGGTACACCCTTTTACTTTTACCCATAGATATCATGAATATCCAAATATCATCTCTCAAGAAAATCTTTGGCGACAAGACAGCCGTTGACATCCCTTCGTTCACCATCCATGATGGCGACTTGCTCGGACTCGTGGGCAACAACGGAGCGGGTAAAACCACCCTATTCCGCCTCCTACTCGACTTGGTAAAGGCCGACGAGGGCAACCTCACACTCAACGGCATCGACCCAACCGAAAACGAGGATTGGAAAACCGTCACGGGCGCTTATATCGACGAGGGTTTCCTCATCGACTTCCTCACGCCCGAAGAATATTTCGAATTTATTGCCAAGGTCAACGACATCGACAAACCCACTCTTGCCGACCGTCTGAAATATGTAGAAACCCTCATGGCTGGCGAAATAATGAATCAGAAGAAGCTGATACGCGACTTTAGCGCAGGCAACAAGCAGAAGATAGGTATCATCTCGGCTCTTATCAATCAGCCGCAGCTCCTCATCCTCGACGAGCCTTTCAACTTCCTCGACCCAAGTAGCCAAAACACCCTCAAGCGCCTACTCGTAGACTACAACAAGCAGACTGGCGCCACCATCAAGAGTACGAGATCGGAAGAGCGGTTCAGCAGGAATGCCTCATCTCCAGCCACAACCTCCAGCACACCATCGACATCAGCTCTCGCATCGCCCTCATGGAGAAAGGCTCCATCATCAAAGACCTGCCAAACTCAGAAGCCAGCGCCGAAAATGAACTCGAAGAGTATTTTAAATAAAGCCTCACCCCCAACCCCTCTCCAAAAGAGAGGGGAGTAATTACCCTTCAAGGATATTAGGGGCTTGCGTTCCTCCGTGCGTCCCTTCGTGCGTTTCTGTCCCCATTCTTCCATCCCATGGTTCCCCTTCTGTTCGCCCCCTTCTGTCCCCCTGGGGTTGGGTTCGTCGCAGCTCGGCTGCGTCGCTTTCCCTCGTTTCCCTCTTCCCTCTTCCCTCAAAAAATCCCCTCTCTATTTTTCTCTCTAAGAAAAAAGCAGTAACTTTGCACGCATTATGAAAATAGGATTTGACAACGAAAAATATCAGAGCATTCAGTCTGAGCACATCAAAGAGCGCATTTCGCAATTTGATGGCAAATTGTATCTTGAACTTGGTGGCAAACTCTTCGACGACCACCACGCAAGCCGAGTATTGCCAGGCTTCCAGCCCGACAGCAAACTCAGAATGTTTCAGAAAATCAGCGATAGCATCGAGATTGTTATCGTGATTAGCGCAACCGACATTGAGAAAAACAAAACTCGTGCCGACCTCGGCATCACCTACGATGAAGACGTGCTACGCCTACGTGGCGAATTCCAAAACCTCGGATTCATGGTAGGCTCGGTCGTTATCACTCATTTCAACGGTCAGCCTGCAGCAGAAGCCTTCCGCCAACGCCTGGAGCGCGACGGCATTCCTACCTTCTGCCACTATCTCATCGATGGCTATCCTCACAACGTCAGCCTCATAGCTTCCGACGAGGGCTTCGGCAAAAACGACTACGTGAAGACCACCCGACCATTAGTTATCGTTACCGCTCCTGGTCCTGGTAGCGGCAAAATGGCTGTATGCTTGAGCCAGCTCTACAACGAAAACAAACATGGCGTAAGAGCCGGATACGCTAAGTTTGAGACATTCCCTGTTTGGAACCTCCCTCTCAAACATCCTGTCAACATAGCCTACGAGGCTGCCACAGCCGACCTCAACGACGTCAACATGATTGACCCATTCCATCTTGAGGCTTACGGCAAAACAGCCATCAACTATAATCGCGACATCGAAATCTTCCCTGTCCTCAACGCCTTGTTCGAAGGCATCTATGGCGCCAACCCTTACAAGTCGCCTACCGACATGGGCGTCAACATGGTAGGCTTCTGCATTAGCGACGACGAAGTATGCTGCGAAGCATCTAAAAACGAAATCATCCGACGCTACTACGACGCTACCAACAAACTGGCAAGTGGCGCATGCAACGAGGCTGAAATCAGCAAGATTCAGATGCTCTTCAATCAAGCCAAAATCAATACCGACTATCGTCGCACCACCACGGCTGCCAAGGAATGTCTGAAGCAGACTGGTCACACCTCGTCGGCAATAGAGCTCGAAGACGGCACCATCATCACAGCCCACTCAAGCCTACTCCTTGGCTGTAGCGCAGCCTTGCTTCTCAACGTCACAAAGCATCTGGCAGGCATCGACCACGAGACAAAGCTCATACCACAATCCATGATTGAGCCTATCCAGCACACCAAGATCAACTACCTCGGAGGCCACAACCCTCGTCTGCATACCGACGAAGTGCTCGTAGCCCTCTCGGTACTATCCAAGGACGACGAAAACTGTCGCAAGGCTCTCGAGCAGCTTCCAAAGTTGCGTGGCTGTCAGGTTCATTGTACCGTGATGCTTAGCGAAGTAGACCGCAAAATCTTCAAGAAACTTGGCATAAACCTTACCTGCGAACCTGTATTGAAGAATAAGAGATAAAAAGTTTTTTTTAGATTGCTACATCCCATACCCCAAAACATCCGTGAGCCCATACCAACCAAGAGGCCTCACGGATGTTTTTTTTATATATTATTACTTAAGGGGCTTGCCTATATACTAGCGGGCTGAAAGCCCAGAAGTTCCTAGCCCAGGGCAACGCCCTGGGTATTGAGTGTATTTATTGAATAGTGCGCCTTGTAAGGGCAAAAGTCTAATTATTAAGGTGTTGCCCTTACAGGGCGAATGGAGATGTGGGGTATAGTTTACCCAGGGCACTACCATGGGCTATGTAATTATTGGGCTTTCAGCCCGTTTATAACCACATTATTAGTTTTACCGGACAGTAATAACTATAAATATATGAGTAATATAAACAATAATAGATAAAAAAAGAGCATGTCAAACGCGACATGCTCTTTTTTTTATGATTTAATCCGTAAGTTATAGTCAATACTCTCACCCCTCAAGTCTAATTACTTCCCTCTCTTTTGGAGAGGGGCTAGGGTGAGGCTTTTTACAAACGCTCGTGAGCCTGACGTGCGATAACGTCGAGCTGCTGCTCGCGAGTAAGGTCGATGAACTTAACAGCGTAACCACTTACACGGATGGTGAAGTTAGCATATTCTGGCTTCTCTGGATGTTCCATAGCGTCCTTGAGCTTGTCTACGCCAAATACGTTGACATTCAAGTGGTGAGCACCCTGTGAGAAGTAGCCGTCCATAACGTTAACCAAAGTGTTAGCACGCTCCTCGTCATCGTGGCCAAGTGCATCAGGGTTGATGGTCTGGGTGTTAGAGATACCGTCAAGAGCATACTCGTAAGGCAACTTAGCTACAGAGTTGAGCGAAGCCAACAAACCGTTCTTCTCAGCACCGTAAGATGGGTTAGCACCAGGAGCAAGAGGAGTACCTGCCTTACGTCCGTCAGGCATGTTAGAAGTAAACTTACCATAAACCACATTAGAGGTGATGGTGAGGATACTTGTTGTAGGCTCTGAGTTGCGGTATGTGTGGTGCTTCTTGATCATTGCCATGAAGGTCTTGAGCAACCAAACTGCAATCTCGTCGGCACGCTCATCGTCGTTACCATAGCGTGGGAACTCGCCCTCGGTCTCGAACTCGAGTGGGAAACCAGTCTCGTCGCGGATGATGTTGACCTTAGCATACTTGATAGCAGAGATAGAGTCGACAACGTGGCTGAAACCTGCAATACCAGTAGCGAAAGTACGACGAACGTCTGTATCGATGAGAGCCATCTCAGCAGCCTCGTAGAAGTACTTATCGTGCATGTAGTGGATGAGGTTCAATGTCTTGACATAAACAGCAGCAAGCCACTCCATCATATCCATGAAGCGAGGCATGAACTCTTCGTATGTCAAAACGTCGCCTTCTACTGGACGGTAAGCAGGACCGCACTGCTCGCGAGTCTTAGAGTCTACACCACCGCTGACAGCATAAGTGAGACACTTAGCGAGGTTGGCACGAGCACCGAAGAACTGCATCTCCTTACCAGTCTGAGTAGCTGAAACGCAGCAGCAGATGCTGTAGTCATCGCCCCAGATTGGACGCATCACGTCGTCGTTCTCATACTGGATAGAGCTTGTCTTAACGCTAATCCAAGCAGCGAAACGCTTGAAGTTTTCAGGCAAACGCTTGCTATAGAGCACGGTGAGGTTTGGCTCTGGTGAAGGACCCATATTGACGAGAGTGTGGAGGAAACGGTAGTCGCTCTTTGTTACCATCGAACGTCCGTCCTGACCCATACCACCTACTTCAAGAGTAGCCCAAACTGG
>ERZ1031540.125-NODE-125-length-16520-cov-13.917158_pt1 | contig 16520 bp, 16 predicted proteins | sample MGYA00519031_ERZ1031540 | MGnify/ENA primary metagenome ERZ1031540 (study PRJEB33719, sample SAMN04261166) | wastewater metagenome | biome: rural village; feature: human; material: feces | host: Homo sapiens | place: El Salvador | collected 2013-01-07 ... | reverse complement strand
AACAAAATTTTTTGCCATCGAATGTGATTTCTTTATATATTATATAATATGTATATGGGGCCCAACGATACAGTCGGAAACTTACGGCACGGGATCATAGCCCGAACCACCCCAAGGATTGCACCTCAAGATGCGCCACACGGCCAAAGCCAGTCCCTTGAAGGGTCCATGCTTCAGGATAGCCTGTCTGGCATATTCAGAACAAGTAGGCTGAAAGCGACACGAAGGCGGTGTAGAGGGAGTGATGCATACCTGATAGAAGCGGATGGGCAGCAAGAGTACCCAGGCGAGCACTTTCTTTACCCATTTCCATAAGATGCGAAGATTACTCATAGCCGTTCCACTAAAGAGTTGTTCCACTATCGTCAGACAGTCGTTCCACTAATCGTTGCAGGTTTTTCTGCATCTTGGCATCAATCTCATCAGAGTCGTGCAGTTTTCCGTCTTGCCAGATTACGGCAAGCAGCAGTTGCTTGTCGGGCATCTGCGCCATGTGCTCCAGCAGTCCATGTTTCTGGGTGCGGTAAGCCTCTCGTATCTGTCGCTTCACCCTGTTGCGCTTCACGGCTCTCTTGAAGAACCTTTTCGAAACGCTCGCCATCAGCTCCACGGGCGCACTCTCCTGTTCCTTCTTGTCAACAAGCAGATACACCATCTTCAGGGGCCATGCCGTCAGGGCACGGGATTTCCCGGAAAAGAGCTGGTCTATGAGCGTTTTCCGGCACAGATGCTCTCTCTTTCCGAAAGTGTTATCATTTTCTGTCAACATATAGCTTTGCTTCGTTACTTATTTGTTCGCTTAGCCGCTTTTTCAAGCAGCCTTGCTTATTTCTTGTTATTTCGCTTCAGATAATCCTTCAGCGCTCCCGTCATAGATGGGAACTCCTTGGTTGGAGCCTCCAGGTCGATGCGAAGGCCTTCCTCCTCTACGGTCTTCACCGTGGCAGGACCGAAAGCACCCAGTGCGATTTCACCCTGCTTGAAGGTAGGAAAGTTCTTCTTCAAAGCCTTGACACCAGTAGGGCTGAAGAAAATCATCATGTCATAATCGAAGTTCTTGATTTCTTCCTCGGTGAAGTCGTTGCTCACGGTGCGATACATCACGCACTCTGTGTGGTTCAACTTCTTCTCGTCGAGCAGATTCTGAACGTCGTCATTATGTACGCTGCTCAATGGAACCAGATATTTCTCGTTCTTATGGCGAGTCATCTGAGCCATCAATCCGTCTATCTTGCCAGTATCTCCGAAGAATACCTTTCGCTTGCGATACTGCACGTATTTTTGAATATAGAGTGCAATAGTCTCAATTACACAGAAATACTTCATGTCTTCAGGAATGGTGATACGCATTTCCTTGGCCAACTTGAAGTAATTGTCCACTGCATGGCGAGATGTAAAAACGACTGCAGTGTAGTCGAGCAGATTAATCTTCTGCTGACGGAATTCTTTCGCTGTAAGTCCCTCAACTTTGAAGAATGGACGGAACACACATTCTACGCCATACTCCTTCTCGATATCGAAGTAAGGAGATTTCTCACTGGCTGGTTTTGGCTGAGAAACTAAAATTTTTTTAATCATCTTGTCTTAAAAGTTTATTTTCAAATAATGACTGATTAATACGAGTCCACCCCAAAGGGCAAACAATGGTACTACTTCGAGAGCACAAAAGTACAAAAATATTTGCAAAAAGATGCCATTTCTCTTAAAAAAGATGAGGTAACTCTTATAAAATGACAATATTTTAACCAATACTAGCACTATTATGGTGTATATCACCGCCACTTGGAGCGATAAGTCGAAGTAAGACAGCAGCATAACTGCCGGGAACAACAGCACACCCTCGCACGATAACAGGAAGAGGTACGCCTTCAGCCACTGTTCATTTTTTTTCTTATCAAAGAACACCCAACCCGCCAAGGAATAGAGAAATGCCTTCAGCAGGAAGTAGCCCATCACGCAACCGGCATAGATGCTGATTACCAGATTCTGCTCGATGATGAATGTATCTCCGATGGATACCTTCGAGTAGATGAAGTATCCGATGGCCACCAGAAGACAGGTCTGCACCACGAAGAACAGCTGGAAGCGCACCTCCGAACTGGTTTCCGTGATAACGGTGGTTCCCTCGCGCTGCGTGCGGAAGAAAGCCTTTGCCTGACGGATGATGAAGTGCTTCGACTTGGAGAATGCAATGCATGCCAGCACAAAGCACAGCAGCAGCAGCGAGGTGATGAAGTTATCACCTGCCACCGTATAAGGCACAGGGTCGCCCGCCACTCCCAGTCGTCCACCCTTCAGCTCAGGATGGAAGAGCGAGTCTTTCGAGAAGAACGACTCACGGTAGTATTGTGGCAAACTCACGTCTCTGAAGCTCTTGCCCGCCTCATGTCCTGGCAGGTGCAAGGTGTCAGGCATCTCGCTCCAGTGAATCTCACTGGGTTTGATATGCGCCCTGATCATCGAATCCTGTTGGGCAGGGGTCGCATTCTTAGGCAGCCAACTCAGCACCTGCTTAGGCGTGAGTTGGCTGCTATGATTTTGCTTGTAGTTCTGCTGCTGCGACCCAGCCTCAGCATCTACTTCTGTATGTATCGAATCTGCTTGCTGCACCATTCTTTAATACCCGAATCCTTCAATCCGGTCTCTCTTATTTTGTTCGTTCCTTAAAGTCCGAAAACCTTCTTGATCTCATCCACCTTGTCGAGCTTTTCCCAGGTGAAGAGTTCCACCTTCATGGTCTTTGCCTCGTGGTAACGGCTGGTGAAGGTCTTCTCCACTACCTCGTTCTTACGACCCATGTGGCCGTAGGCGGCTGTCTCGAAGTACATTGGCTGGCGCAACTTCAGCTGGCGTTCGATGGCCTTTGGACGGAGATCGAACATCTCGGCTATCTTCTTGGCGATTTCACTGTCGGTCATGTTCACATGACTTCTGCCGTAGGTGTTTACATAGATGCTTACTGGCTCTGCCACGCCGATAGCGTAACTTACCTGTACCAGCATCTCGTCGGCAACACCGGCTGCCACCATGTTCTTGGCGATATAGCGGGCTGCGTAGGCTGCAGAACGGTCTACCTTACTTGAGTCCTTGCCCGAGAAGGCACCACCACCATGGGCACCCTTGCCACCGTAGGTATCTACGATAATCTTACGGCCTGTCAAACCGGTATCTCCGTGAGGACCACCAATCACGAACTTGCCTGTTGGGTTCACGAAGTACTTGATGTCGTCGTTGAAGAGAGCCAATACCTTGTCGCTCAGGTGAGTCTTCACACGTGGAATCAGGATGTTGAGCACATCCTCACGAATCTTAGCCAGCATAGCCTCGTCGTCATCCTCGCCGTTAGCCTTCTTGATGAAGTCATCGTGCTGGGTAGAAACCACGATGGTATCGATGCGCTGTGGGACATTGTCGTCTGAATACTCGATGGTTACCTGACTCTTAGAGTCTGGACGGAGATAAGTCATCACCTTGCCCTCCTTGCGGATATCGGCAAGTACACGCATGATGAGCTGAGCCAAGTCGAGTGATACAGGCATGAAATTAGCGGTTTCGTTGGTTGCGTAACCGAACATCATACCCTGGTCGCCTGCGCCCTGGTTCTCATCCTCCTCGCGGCTCACACCGCGGTTGATGTCATCGCTCTGCTCGTGGATGGCGGTGAGCACACCACAAGAGTCGCCGTCAAACTGATATTCGCTCTTGGTATAGCCAATCTTCTTGATGGTCTTGCGGGCGATGGTCTGCAAATCCACATAAACGTTAGAGCGAACCTCGCCCATGATTACTACCTGACCCGTAGTACAGAAGCTCTCGATGGCGCAGTGAGCGTGGTCATCGTAAGCCAGGAACTGGTCAAGCAAGGCGTCTGAAATCTGGTCAGCCACCTTATCTGGATGTCCTTCAGAAACTGATTCTGATGAAAACAAATATGCCATATTTTCCTTTAATTTTCTATTAATATTTCCTGTTCTTTATTTTGCGGCTGCAAAGTTACACATTTTTTTTCAGATTCTGCCATTTTCCACTGAAAAATAGAGCGTAATTCCACGGATATTCTACCATTTACGGCAGATTATCCCCCGAATGCTTTTCCCGATACTTGATATTGCGTGGATGATGGTAGAGGATGGCCTCCCTGAGGTCGGAAGTTTCTATGTGGGTATAGATTTCCGTGGTGCCGATATCCTCATGCCCCAGCAGAGCCTGAATCACCCTCAGGTCGGCTCCTCCCTTGAGCAGGGCGGTGGCGAAACTGTGGCGCAGGGTATGGGGCGAGATGGTCTTCTTGATGCCTGCATCCTGAGCCGCATTCTTGATCATGATGAGAATCATGTGGCGGGTGAGATGGGCACCTCGGCGGTTCAAGAAGACGTAGTCTTCCTCGCCGGGTTTAATCTTCATCAGGTTGCGGTCGATATACCACAGGTTGATTTCCTTCAGCGCCTTTTCCGAGATGGGAACCAGCCTCTCCTTCTTGCCCTTTCCCATCACCCGGATGAACTTCTCCTCCTCGTAAACCTGACTGATCTTCAGGGTCACCAGTTCCGACACGCGCAATCCACAGGAAAACAGGGTTTCGATGATAGCCTTGTTGCGCTGTCCCTCCCATTTCGAGAGGTCGATGGCAGACTCCAGCATATCCACCTCCTCCACCGAGAGATATTCCGGCAGATGTTCTCCTATCTGTGGCGATGGCAAGAGCTCCGTAGGGTCATCCTTCAGATAATCATCAATCACCAGGTAACGGTAGAAGGAACGCACGCCGCACAATACACGGGCATGCGAAGTTGCCGAGATGCCCTTGTCGTGCAGACTCGCCGAAAAGTTCTCCAGGTCTTCCAGTTTCATTTCCAGCACTCCCTTGTCGTTGTTCCTGGCATATTCCATCAGATAATCCAGGTCGTGCCGGTACGCCTCCAGCGTGTTGAGCGAATAGTTTCGCTCCAGCTTGAGGTATCTCATATAGTTCTTGATGATGTCATTAGCCATTTTCTTAACTACTTTCTTGTCTATTTTCTTGTCTGTTTCCAATTTTATTATTACCTTTGCATTCAGGTTAGCTGATATCAGCCAGCCCATTGCATCTGCAAAGATACAAAAAATAAACGATACAGACTTAAAAAATCATGTGATTATGAAGATACAGATTATTAATGGTCCTAATTTGAACCTCCTGGGCGTCCGCGAACCAGGCATTTACGGCAGCAACTCCTTCGAGAGCTACCTGCCTAAGTTGAAGGCTAAGTATCCTGATGTGGAGATTGAGTATTACCAGAGTAACATCGAGGGCGAGCTCATCAACAAGTTGCAGGAAGTGGGCTTCTCCTACGATGGCGTAGTGCTCAACGCCGGTGCCTACACCCATACCAGCATTGCCCTGCAGGATTGCATCCGCAGCCTGAAGTGCCCTTGCGTAGAGGTTCACATCTCGAATGTACACAAGCGTGAGGAGTTCCGCCATCATTCTTACATCTCCTGCGCCTGCCTCGGAGTAATCTGCGGCTTTGGTCTGGCGTCTTACGACCTTGCCATCGCCGGAATCTTAGCACAGAAGGAAAACGGGGAGTAAGATGACAGAGACAGAACTTATCGACAAATATATCTGCCAGCATATCGAGCCGGAGGGTGATTATCTCTACCGTCTCTATCGTGCCACCAACATCCATACCATCCACGGACGTATGGCGAGCGGGCACATCCAGGGCCGACTGCTCAAGATGCTGGTGCAGATGGTCCGCCCCAAGAATATTCTTGAGGTGGGCACCTTCAGTGGCTACAGCGCCATCTGCCTTGCCCAGGGATTGCAGGAGGGCGGCAAGCTCTATACCTTTGAAATCAACGACGAGATGGAGGATTTCACCCGCCCTTGGATTGAAGGGTCGGATGTTGCCGACAAGATTGATTTCCGCATCGGCGATGCCAACGTTGAAGCGCCCAAACTGGGTGTGATGTTCGACCTGGCTTTCGTGGATGGCGACAAGCGCACCTACATCGAGACTTACGAGATGGTGATGGGCATCCTGAACCCGGGAGGATATATCCTGGCGGATAACACCCTGTGGGACGGTCACGTCATCGACCCGGCTTACGACCGCGACCAGCAGACCAAGGGCATCCGTGCCTTCAACGACATGATAGCTCAAGACCCTCGCGTGGAAGTGGTGATTCTGCCGCTGCGCGATGGTCTGACACTCATCCGAAAGAAATAAGAATTCCCCAAAAAAGTTCTATCCGCCAGTGGCGGATACAAATACGGCAGTGGCGAACATACATCCGCCACTGCCGTACGTCTATCCGGCAACACCGGATAGACTTTTTATTTCCCTATAATATCTAATCTTCTTGTATCCTATACTTTTTCTAGTTCAGCAAACGCTTGCTCAATGCCCTTACCGGATACCAGACTGAAAGCCAGCCCACGGCGATGACCGTTACGAAGATGATTGCCACATCCGTATAGTGAACGCTCACCGGATAGGCATCAACGATAAACGAACCTTCTGAATCGCCCAATCTCACGAAGCCATACTGCTGCTGCAGCCAGCAGAGCAGCAAGCCCAGTCCGATGCCTATCACGGCACCAATCACGGCTATCATTCTTCCCTCAAAAAGGAATACATGCGTTATCTGCTTGTCGTTGGCACCCAGATTTCTCAGCGTCACCACATCGTTCTTCTTGTCGATGATCAGCATCGAGAGCGAACCGATGATGTTGAAACATGCCACCACCAGGATAAAGGTCAGGAAGATATACGCCATCAGTTTCTCTATCTGCATAATCTTGAATGTATCCTCCTGCTGCTCGAATCTATCAAGCACCTTGTATTTGTTGCCTGCTATCTGCTGCATCTCTGCCTTCACCGCCTGCAGGTCACTGCCCTCCTTCAGTCTGATTTCCAGGTCAGAGAGCATGCCCTGCTGGTCAAAGAGGTTGCGGGCGAAGGAGATGGAGGTGATGATGTAATTCTGGTCGTATTTCGACTGCTTCACGGCGAAGAGCACACCCGGCGATACCAGCGAATCGGCCACGAAACCGTCGCCCGGACTCATCATGTCGAGCTGTCCTTCCTTCTTAGGCGCATAAATCTTCAGGAAGCCATCCCATCTTGCCCCGATGCCCAGCGTCTGAGCCAGACGGATGCCCACCGTGCCATACTGCAGGTTGGCAGCACGGAGCGAGAAGCTTCCATCGCCATAAAGAATATCGTTGATATGCGATAACTCTGCAAAGTTATCATCCACGCCCTTGATCTTCACCATTGTCTGTCGGTCGGCATAGATAGCCAGTGCCTGGTCTTCTACGGTTTCCGTAGCCACGTCCACCTGTGGCAACTGGCGTATCTTCGTCAGTATCGGGTCGTCGGCAGGCACCGTCTTTCCCTCCACCGGCATCACCTTGAGCTGCGGGTCGAAACTGGTAAAGAGCGATGCCACCAGGTCGTGAAATCCGTTGAACACGCTCAATACGATGATCAGCGCCATCGTAGCCACCGCCACACCAATCACCGAAACAGAACTGATGACGTTGATGACGTGCGTACTCTTCTTGGAAAAGAGATACCTGCGAGCTATAAAGAATGGAAAATTCATTTGTCTTTTTACCTTTTTACCCTTTTACTTTTTCAAGAGTTCATCAATGTGCTCCAGGTAATCCAGGCTGTCGTCCAGGAAGAAGCGAAGCTCTGGAATGATGCGCAGCTGGTTTCTCACCTTTCTGCCCAAGTCGAAGCGGATAGTCTTCTCGTTGGCATTGATATTCTTCAGAATCTCCTCACCCTTCTCAGATGGGAACACACTGAGGTAAGCGGTGCAGATGCTGAGGTCTGGACTCACTCTTACCTTGGTAACACTTACCATCACACCGTGCATCATGCGGGTCTGTGACTGGAAGATAAGACTCAACTCCTTCTGGAGAAGTCTTGATATACGATTTTGTCTTGTTTCTTGCATAACTATTAACTATAAACTATTAATTATTAACTATTCAAGGTCCACGTGCGTCACGTCCACCTGCTCATGCAGGAATATCAGCGCCGACTCCTTGAACTTTTCCTCACTTTCCGTTGTCAGATACTGGCATGTGCCATTGTGGGTTATCATCTGCTCCATCTTAGGATGTCGCTTCAGGTAATCCTTCAGGCTGTTTGCCACATACTGTCCCTGTGGTACCACTCTCACGCCATCGGGAAGATTCTTCACGATGCTGCTCATGAGCAGTGGATAATGGGTGCAACCCAGGATGATGGTATCGATGTCCTCATCCATGCGCATCAGCTGGTCGATGCGCTTCTTCACGAAATAATCAGCACCAGGGCTGTCAGCCTCGTTTGCCTCTACGATAGCTGCCCAGAGCGGACAAGCCACTCCGCTTACCTGGATATCAGGCCACAGCTTTCCTATCTCCATCTTGTAGCTCTCGCTCTTGATGGTTCCCTCGGTGGCAAGGATGCCCACGTGGCGACTCTTGGTCAGCGTACCTATCACCTCGGCGGTAGGACGGATGATGCCCAGCACGCGGCGGTCAGGGTCCAGTTCCGGGATGTCTCTCTGCTGGATAGAGCGCAGCGCCTTAGCCGAAGCCGTATTGCAACCCAGGATTACCAGATGGCAACCCATGGAAAAAAGCTTCAGCACAGCCTGGCGGGTAAACTTATACACCACCTCGAACGAGCGCGAACCGTAAGGCGCACGGGCGTTGTCGCCCAGGTACATGTAGTCATACTGTGGCAACATCTGGCGCAGACCATGCAGGATGGTGAGGCCGCCATATCCGGAATCAAAGATTCCGATAGGTCCGGGATTGGAAGGCAGCATCATTTCAGTTTCTCCTCCAGCGCAGCTGTAATATCCTCGCCCATCTCGGCATTGAGATAAGGAGCGGCATTGTTGTCGGTATTGAGGATGAAGGCGAATCCCTTCTCCTTACCCATCTTCTGAGCCTCCTCGTTCACCTTTGCCTTGAGCGGAGCGAAAGCCTCGTCCTCAGCCTGCTTCAGGAGTCGGTTAGCCTCAGCCTTGAAGGCGATGTTCTTCTCCATCAGTTCACGCAGTTCAGCCTGTCGCTTTTCCAGGATTGTCTTGGCATAAGAGCGCTGGCCATCGAGAAACTCCTCGTACTTGCTGTTAAACTCATTCTCCACGCGCTTGGTCTCCTCATCATACTTTGTGCGCAGTTCGTCCATATTATGCTTGGCTATGGCGTAACCAGGCATGGTATGAAAAACCTGCTCAAAGCTGAAGTAGCCGAAGCGCCATGCTGGCTGTGCAGCCACGGCAGCCGGTTGTGTTTCCCCCGCCTGGCTCTGCTGTGCAGAAGCCGAGAGGGCAACAAGAGCGAAAGCCAAAAATAAGAGATTCTTTTTCATAATGCGTGATACCTTATTTAATTATTTTTGTGAATAGATGTGCTAGATGATAAATAAGGGCAGGCACTTGTGCCTGCCCTTAGCTTCATTATCGTAATACTTACGTTGGATTACTTAATCTTAGACTGTACTTCCTTGGTTACATCCACCACGTTGGCACCAGTATAGATAGCAGTACCGTCCTCCATGATGTATGTATAGTTGCCAGCCTTGCCCACAGCCTCGATAGCTGCACGCACCTTAGCAATGATAGGCTGCATCAGCTCGCTGCTCTTCTTCTGCAACTCCTGCTGACCGTCCTGGTAAGCCTGCTGAATCTTCTGCTGCAAAGTCTGGAGCTCAGTTTCCTTCTGCTTCTTGGCAGTAGCGTTCATGGTGCTTGCACCCTTCTGGAACTCGTCAGCCTTGCGCTGCAACTCATCCTGCATAGATTTCAGTTCGTTCTCCTTCTGCTTCTGGAGAGCTTCCATCTCACCATTAGCCTTAGCTACGTCAGGCAAAGACTGCATAATCTGCTGGGTGTTAACCTTGCCAAACTTCTGAGCCATCATTGTCATTGGTGCACAAAGCATCAACATTAAAATAAGCTTTTTCATTTCTGTTTTATTCTTTTTTAATTATTATTCTTTGTTCGTAAAGAGCTCTGTTTAGAGCCGCGCCCTTTCTTTTCGGCTGCAAATATACAATTATTTCTCGAAATAACCTAAATTATTTGCTTGAATAACATTTATTACTTGTTAGAATAGCCTAATTTCTGCAATACTTCGTTGCTGATGTCTATTTTTGGCGATCCGAAGATGATTCCATTGTTGCTGGCTCTGTCGATAACAAGCGAGTAACCGCGCAGGTCGGAGATTTCCTTCACTGCGTTGTATATCTCCTCCTGGATAGGTCCCATCAGTGCCTCGCGCATCTTGTAGAGGTCGCCCTCGGCTCCGAAGTATTTCTTCTTCAGGTCGCTGGCTTCCTTCTCTTTCTGCATGATGGCATCCTGCTTGGCTTTCTTCTGCTCCTGAGAGAGGAAGACCACCTCGTTCTGATAGTTCTTATACAGGGTACTTGCCTCCAGGTTGATGGCCTCTACTTCGGCCTGCCACTTGCGGCTCACCTGGTTCAACTGTTCGTTGGCACGCTCGTAGGCGGGTACATTCTTCAGGATGTACTCCATATCTACCAATGCATATTTCTGTGCATGTGCTGAGATGGCTGCTACAGCCATCATCAGCATCAATACTATTTTCTTCATAAAATCCGTCTTTAGAATTCCTGACCCAAGATGAAGTGGAACTGGCTTCCACCCTTCTTATACTGGCTGCCGTTCCATACCTTGTCGAAACCGTAAGCCCAGTCGATACCCATCAAACCTACCATTGGCAGGAAGATACGCACACCTACACCGGCACTGCGCTTCATGCTGAATGGGTTGAAGTCCTTGGTATCATACCATGCATTACCTGCCTCTACGAAGGTCAAACCATAGATAGTGGTATTGCCCAGGAGGAATGGATAACGGAGCTCCAATGAGAAGCGGTCGTATGCATAAGCATAGTAACCGGTGGTACGGCCGTAAGATACGGAACCGTTCTCGTAACCACGGAGTCCGATGGTTTCCTCACCATAATAGGATGAATAACCGCTCATACCGTCACCACCCACATAGTAGGTCTCGAATGGACTCTTCTTGTACTTGTTGTAAGCACCGAGCAAACCGAGCTCTACGCGGGTCATCAAGACGAGACACTTCTGACCGCTAGTCAATGCGGTATAGGTCTTTGCCTTGAACTTCCACTTGTGGTACTCAATCCAGCGATACTTCTCCTGCTGCTCCTCAGAGTAGGTTGGAGAGTTGGCGTTGTTGGCAAGGTTCTTGTAGTCCTTGTTGTCGAACGCACTCCATGGTGGAGTGAGGTTCACGCTTGCCTCGAACTCAGAACCACGACGTGGGAAGAGCTGGTTGTCGGTTGATGTACGGTTCAATGCGATGGTCAAGTTCAAGTTGTTCGCATTACCGTTGGTCATCAACATATAGCTCCAGTTCTTCATCATGTAGCGCTGGTAAGCCAACTGTACAGACAAGGTGAAGTAATCATCCGGCCAACGGAGGCGCTTACCCCAACCGAGGCTCACACCCACCATCTGGATGTACTTGTCTGGATCGTAATAGTTCTCGTAGTTATTATAGTAACTAGAACCATAGCCATATAAGTAACTCTGATAGTTGTACATGGCTGCACTATTGTAATAGTTGCTTGACACGTCGGTACTCTTACTGTAGTATGCACCTACGCTGAACTGGATAGGGCGCTTGCCGCCAAACCAGTTGGTAGAGTAGCTTACGTTGTAGCTCTGGTAGTAGGTACCGTTGGTCTGTGCACCGATGCTCAGCACCTCACCATCACCGATAGGCATGATACCACGATGCTCCTTGTTCTTGTTGAAGAGGTTGGCCATAGAGAAGTTGTTGAGCTTCAAGCCCACACGTCCGATGACACCCGTCTGACCCCAACCGAGCGAGAACTCAATCTGGTCGTTACTCTTCTGCTCCAGGTTCCAGTTTACATCCACGGTTCCGTCCTCGTAGTTAGGCTTCACGTCTGGACTTACCTTTTCTGGGTCGAAGTGTCCCATAGAAGCCAACTCACGAGCCGAACGCATCAAAGCCTCCTTAGAGAAGAGGTCACCTGGCTTGGTACGGAGCTCACGGCGCACCACATTCTCATAAAGACGGGTATTACCGTTGATACGTACGTGGCTCAGGTAAGCCTGAGGTCCCTCTGTCACGCGCATCTCCAAGTCGATGGAATCACCGTCGATGTTGATTTCGGCAGGATTGATGCTGGAGAACACGTAACCGTTGTTGTAGTAAAGGTTCGCCACTGCATCATCGTCTTCGTTCAATCGCTTGTGCAGAATCTTCTGGTTATATACATCACCCTTCTTCATACCCAACAGGTAGTTGAGCCTGTCGGTCTGATATACGGTGTTACCCACCCAGTTGATGTTGCGCACGAAGTACTGCTTGCCTTCGTCCACCTTGATATATACGTTCACATGCTTCTCGTCGAAGTTGCTGATGCTATCCTCCAGAATCTGGGCGTCGCGATAACCATACTCATAGTATTTTTCGATGAGTTTCTGCTTATCTTCCTTCCAGCGCTCAGGAGTAAACTTCTTCGACTTGAAGAAGGTGGCAAACTTGCCTGCCTCATGGGTCTTGGCAAAGGCACCCTTCGAGAAGACTCCACCCTTGATCTTGCGGTCAGAGAGTTTCTCGTTACCGTCGATGGTAATCTGATGAACCTTGATCTTCTGTTTCTTGTCCACGATGACATCCAGAATCACCTGTCCCTTGTTAGCCACGTCGTCGCGCTGGTTAATCTGGATATCGGCATTCTTGAATCCCTTGTCGTCGAAATACTTCTTGGCGAGAATCTTGGCACGGTCGAGCATGTTAGGGGTCACCTGCGTACCCTTCACCATACCCAGCTTCTGCTCCATGTCCTCACGCTCACTCTTCTTCAAGCCCACATAGTTGATGTTCGAGATACGAGGGCGCACAGCCAGATAGATGTGCAGATAGAGTTTCTCGCCTACGATGGAGTCGGCAGCGATAGCAACCTTCGAGAAGAGGCCATGCTTCCAATAACGCTTCACAGCACTGGTGATGGCATCGCCAGGAACTTCTATTTCATCACCCACCGAGAGTCCGGAGATACCCGTGAGCACGTAGTCCTCGTATCCTTCCACCCCCGAAACGTTGATACCGCCGATGGTCAGCGTACGGGGTGTTCCGGCATACGAGATGTCGGGATTAACGATTTTATCTTGTGCCAGCATCTGCACACTCGCCATAACGCCCAGCAGCAGGATGAAAATCTTTCTAAACTTGTTCATTTATATACCTTATTATATATATAGTATCTATAACTTATCTTCTTTGCTTACCTATCATCGTGGAGATGTTACTTGCTTTCCTCCTCTGCCTCTACCTGTGCCTCGGTCTTTCCGTAGCGGCGCTGGCGGGTCTGGAAGCTCTCTATAGCCTTGTGCAGACACTCCTCGTTGAAGTCTGGCCAATATGTGTCACAGAAGTAAAGTTCCGAATAGGCAATCTGCCAAAGCAGATAGTTGCTGATGCGCAACTCACCGCCCGTACGGATCAGCAGGTCTGGGTCTGGCATGAAGTTGGTCTCCAGGTGCTGCTCGAAGTTCTCCTCGGTCAGCATCTTCTCCACTTCCTCATAGCTGGCGCCCTTCTCCATGGCTTCCTTCACGGTTTCCTTCATCGCCTTCATGATTTCCCAGCGTGAGCTGTAGCTCAGTGCCACCACCATGGTCATGGCGTCGTTCTTGGCGGTATGGTCCATGGTTTCCTGCAACTTATCCTGCACAGCCTGTGGCAGACGCTTCATATCGCCGATAACACGGAAACGCACGTTGTTCTTCATGAAGATTTCATCCTCCAGTGAAGTGAGCACCAATCCCATCAGAGCCGAAATCTCGTCGGCAGGACGATTCCAGTTCTCTGTAGAGAAGGTATAGAGGGTGAGATACTTCACGCCGAGGCGAGTACACTCTGATGTGATGCAACGCACTGCGTCAACTCCAGCCTGATGGCCGTAGCTGCGGTCCTTACCTCTTTCAGTAGCCCAGCGTCCATTGCCATCCATGATGATGGCGATGTGCTCAGGAATTCTGTTCATATCCAAGTTGTTCATATAATATTCTTCTTTATTTACGAGTTCTTAATCTTCCTTATTACAAGTTTTACATCTTTCGCTGAAACTGTAGGTGAGCGATAACTGGAGCATCGAGTAGCAGTCGGTGTTCTTGAAGGCTCCGCTGCTCTTGATGAGATAGGGGTCTTTCACCCCGTCCAGTTCGTCGTTCAGCGAGAAATGGATGGTCCAGTCCACGCCGATGTTCAGCCTGTCTGTCACCTTATATTTGGCGCCGATGCCCAGGGGCACGTTGGCGGTAAATACATTCTTCCCGGCTCCCTTTACGAAGGTGGCTCCCAAGCCGCCAAACACGAAGGGCACCAGCCGTTTGGCTCCGCGGTAGTCCCTGCCTGTGCCGTAAGGCCAGAAGTTATACTCAAACACCAGACTCATATCCACCAGCGTGTTGCTGAAGGAGTAAGGTGCTTCCTGATAGTCGGGATAGTAGGTTTCTACCTTGTCGGTGGAACCTTTCAGTTTGCCGAATGCCAGGTTGAGCCGCAAGTCCTTGTATGGGTCGAAATTATATCTGCCCACGAAGGCTCCCATCGGCTGCTGGTTGGCAAAGATGTTGCCGTTCAGGTCGCCTTCGTAAGCCACCATGCCTACGCCCGCACCTATCTCCATGCGATATTGCGGATCGTCCTGCGCCCTTGACCATTGCATCTGGAACAAGAGGCACAGCAGCAACAGGAAGTTGCGCAAGCTGATTTTCATTTCCTATACCTTATTATATATATAATGTCTTGTTAATGCTTTGCCAAACGAGGGATGGCTTAGTCCTTGCGCCAGCCATCGATGTTATAGCGTCCCTTCCATACGTAACCGTTGCGGATTACCCAGTAGAAGTGGTTGTTGTCGCGACAGAAACCGAAGCGGCCGGTATTTGCCTTAAACTCTGCTGGCAGGGTGATGAGCGAATCCACCGCCCAGGTCAGTCCGTTGTTCTTGCTCTTATACCAGTTGCCGTTGCTTCCCAGAGCCACATAGCCGGTATCGGCAGCGCAGGTAATCACCTCGCTCATCATCGGCAGCATGTTCTTAGCCTGGTTGGCATCCACATCCATATAGTTCCAGGCATATTCAGGAGCATTGCTTGCATAATCAGCCACATGAGTCCAGGTGGTAGCGATGGTATCGCCGTAGCTGGCATCACGGGTTCCCAGGAGGAGTACGTTCTCGGCATTCTTCACCGAAGCGATGCCAGAAACGCTCATGCTCAGGTTCTGGGTTGGCAGGAGACGATAGTCTTCATCTATCTTCTGGGCTGTCCAGGTGGCTCCCTTATCCTTGGATACGGAGATGCCTGTAGCCGTGAAGGCATAGAGATACTTGCTGCTGGCACCAACCAACTGCTTGAGTTCGCTGTTCTCTCCCACCTGCTGCCAGGTAGCAGCATCGGCAGAAAGATAAACCTTACTGCCTGAAAGGAGGAAGATATTGCCATCCATCATCACGGCATTCTGATAGTCATCAGCCTTGAAAGCCTGGTTAGGAGTAACCTCTGTCCACGCAGTACCGTCTGTATAAGAAGTCTTGTATATCTTCATACCCTCAGCAGTCTTTCCGAAAGCATAGATATGGTCGCCCAGAGCGAGTACCTTCACATCCTGGAGGGCAGCCAAAGCTGCCTGTGCTCCCTTAGCCTGCCAGTTGAAATCGTATGGTTTCTCCTGATGCACATTCACGGTCACGGTGTATGTGGTATACGCAGAGAAGGCATTGTTGTACACGCGGATTTTGCGTGGCTGCGAGAAATCGATGGAGTCGGTGCTTGAATAATAGACAGCCGAATCAAGATTCTCCGGTTGTTTAACATGCATCAGAATCACCGGACTGCTGTTCTTGCTGGCGATGGTAGCCAACACGGCAGCTGTCCTTGTACCGGCTGGCAAAGAATCCGCATTATAGATCTGACGGGTGGTCTGATCTATATAAAATTTATAGTTGGAGCCCTTCACGTTCGACTTCAGCAGGGTATCCTTTCCGGCAGCAGTCTTTGCATATCTGTCGAGGTTACCGAGCGAGAAGCTGGTGATGGCCGTATCGTATGTATATTCCACAGTTGTATCGTCGCTGCTCAAGCAAGATGAGAGCGAGAAAGTAGCTGTAATCAGTGCTATGAAAGCAAAAAACTTCCTTTTCATTCTATTCAATTTTTCTTTTTAGCTGCAAATTTACGGAGAATTCTTCAAAAATCCGCCCTTTTCACCTTATTATTATGCAAATTATTCATTTTAGGGGCTTTTTTTATATTTTTTAGTGATTAAGAGCTAGGAAAAGACATGAAATCGGGGAAAAACGGGAAAATCATAGACGAAGAAATCCCGCTTCTCTTGCGAGAAACGGGATTCCATATTTAGCATGAATTCGAATTGTCGAATTAGAGCTGTGGACCAGCAGCAACGAGAGCCTTACCAGCCTCGTTTGT
>ERZ1031540.118-NODE-118-length-16803-cov-4.671901_pt1 | contig 16803 bp, 8 predicted proteins | sample MGYA00519031_ERZ1031540 | MGnify/ENA primary metagenome ERZ1031540 (study PRJEB33719, sample SAMN04261166) | wastewater metagenome | biome: rural village; feature: human; material: feces | host: Homo sapiens | place: El Salvador | collected 2013-01-07 ... | reverse complement strand
TCTACTACGACTACACCATCTACAGAGATTGGCAAGGATCCTCTTAAAGGTTCCATAGATGATTATGAGAAGCAAATATCAGATTTAAGAAAAAGTATTAGTGCATCTGCAAACGAAAATGAAGCCTCACGTATGCAGAAGGAACTTGAAATTAAAGAGCAAGAACTAAAAGACCTGAAGATTCGCATAGGTATAGAGAAACCTGAGCCAAAGGAGGTGAAAAGCAGACTTGAGGAGATGCAAGATCTTATGGCTGCAGAACAACATAACTTTGATAATGCTGCCACTATTGATGCAAAGATAAAAATTAGCACAAATATAGCTAAGTTGCAAGCTCAAATTGACGAAGAAACATACGGTAATATTACAATTTGTGCTAACGTACAACCTACTTACGTAAAAAAAGGATCGATAGAAGATAAGCGTCAGAGCTATACGAATGCCGAGGGGCGTTTGGGGAGGATTAAGAGAGATTATGAGATAGGTTTGATAGGTAAGGCAGATGCTGAGAAGCAGGTGAAGGAACTGAATACAGAGTTGGCAGATTTGGGATTGAAGCCGATAAAGTTTAGTATAGATGTGGAAAGTGGTGGTTTTGACAAGGCTATGGCTGACATACGGAATACTTGGGGCAATGTGGAAGGTGTAGGTTCAGGCATAGTGGGTATGACGGAGGCTCTTGATGGGAATAAGAGTGCTTGGGAACGGATAAGTGGTGTTATAAATTCGACGCTTCAGATAGCAGAAGGGATATCTGGTATAGTTAAACTTATAGATATGCTTACGACCTCGACGGAGGCAGAGACTGCAGCAACGGCAGTAAATACGACTATTACAGCTGCAAATACAGGTGTGAGTGCAACTAATACAGCTGCTAAGAGTGGAGAAGCTGTAGCTACTGCGACGGCCAGCGGTGCGAAGCTGCCTTTCCCGGCAAATCTGGTTGCTATAGCAGCTGGCGTTGCTGCAGTAGTTGGAGCATTGGGAATGATAAGTGGTGCATTTGCGGATGGTGGCATAGTGGGCGGCAGTTCCTGGACAGGAGACAAACTTATGGCACGAGTGAATTCTGGTGAGATGATATTAAATGGAGCTCAGCAGTCGCGACTGTTTGCCATTGCTAATGGTGCGACAGTGTATGGTGCGGCATCTAGAGTAGGCAGAGGTTCGGTAGAAGGTGTGAAAGTGATACCAGCGACAGAGCGTTTGCAAGCAATGGTTGTTAAGGATAGTGAGAATAGGTTTGGTGGTATAAGTCTTCGTTTGCGTGGTAGCGACTTGGTTGGTGTGATAGCTAACGAAACTCGTGGAAACCGCAGGCGTAGCAATATTAGAATATAATTCGAATGAGATACTAACGATATTAAAATTATGTATATACACGGACATTTTTACAACCGTAACGAGGAGAAGATAGAGGTTCTTATCGTTACGAATGGTGACAGAAGAAAGGAGTTGTTGATAGGTGATGACTCTCGTAGTGATTTGTTTTTTAGCGCAGATAGTGTGGAGCTCAAGGATGAGTCGACAGATACTTTTGACCATTTGCTTAAGAACCAGGCAAGGATAACGCTACTGTGTAGAAATTATATTGGCGAATTGTTTACGAAGAATTGTAAGGATGCGGTAGTGAATATATATCGTGGCGGAAAGTGTTTGTTTGCGGGCTTTATTGAACCGCAGACTTACTCTCAAGGATATAATGAAGAGTATGACGAACTGGAGCTGACTTGTGTAGACGCTCTATGTGCGCTTGAGTATGGTAAATATAAGAAAATAGGTTATGGAGAGATGACGTATAGTAGGGCTGTTGGCGAGGCTTGCCAGCGTAGCTTCGGAGAGGTGATGGATGAGATATTGACGGATGTTACGAGAGAAATAGACATTGTAGGTGGCGTAAGTGTTAGATTGATGTATGATGGTAGTAAGGCTTTGACAGGAAAAGAGGAGGCGAAGTATTCGATATTGAATGATATAAGCATTAATGAATTGCTATTTATGGGCGATAGCGAGGATGATGTGTGGACAGAGGAGGAGGTAGTGGTCGAGATGTTGAAATATCTGAACTTACATATGGTGCAGGAAGGCTTAACGTTTTGGCTATTTGACTGGGAAACCATGGTGCATGGACTTCGGCGTGAGTTTAGGCAGATATGGAAAGGTAGCGATGGTGTAGAAACATCAACGCACGAGGAGAAAGGTGGCGATGTGGTAAGGATAAGCAATGAGAATGTTGCAGACTGTGATACTTCGATTAGTGTCGGTGAAGTGTGGAACGAGATGCGTTTGAAATGTGATGTAAAGAGTATATCGAGCGTAATAGAGAGCCCGTTAGATGAGGAATTGCTTAGAAGCCCATTTATAAACAAACAGAAGTATATGACAGAATATAGTTCGGATGGTGAAGGCGAGAAAGCTTTGGCGGGATTTGTGGGTATGATTTTTAATCCTGAGCATGTAACGTATGATGCAGCAACGATGACAGACTGGTATGTGTGGGTAATGAGTAATAAGGCTTGGCGCTTTAGAAATAAGAGGTCGGAAGATTTGATGGCGGAGTTTTGTGTTGGCGGTGTACACCAGGAACGTTTGCTTAATGCTTCTGCTGCGGAAGCTATGGCTATGGTTCTGAAAATGGGTAAGATTGAGACTAAATGGCCAATTACAGATAATTCGCCAAAACGAGCTACAATGAAGACGTGTATGGTGATAAGTGTGAATGGAAATGGCAAAGATAGTGAAAAGGATTGTTATCCGAATGAGACGTCACTATTGGAGAATGCCCCATTGGCGGTGTATGAGGGTCAAACTTCTGGCGGAGTGTATTCGCCTGTGGATGATGTTACGACGAACTATATTGTGATAAGCGGTAAAATTGGGTTGACTCCTTTGTCGCAGATGACTGCAACTTTTAAGGAAGTGATGGAGCAAGATACTTATGACCATTGGCACAAGACGGTACCATCGCGAACGAATGGTGATGGCAGGTATTACACTCAGAAGTATTGGTGCGCAGAATTGCCTACGGATGTGCCAGAATGGGATGATGGAATCAATCAAGGGTTGATACCTCTTACAGACAATGGGCCTCAGGAGTATAAGTTTAATTATAGCTATAAGGGTGACAGTGGGGATAAAATTAGTAAAGTGCCCGTGATAGCTTGCATGCTGAGGATAGGCGACAAGGTGTTGGTGGAGGACGAGTCTGAGCCTGCAGGTGCTGTTGAGAAATTGAAGTGGCAGAAATTCAAGGAACGTCAGGAATGCGAGAGCGATGATGAGTATTATCAACAGTGTTTTACGATAGGGTTTGATCCGAAGATAGGCGACTATCTGATAGGTGGAACTTATGATATTCAGAATAACATAACGGATGCTATGAGTATTGATGCTTCAGGAATGGCTATACCAATTAGACGTAGCGATAAGTTGAGCGGAAGAGTGAGATTTGAAATCTTAGGTCCTGCCAATTTGATATGGAACGAGGTGGTAAGGCATCATCCAAGTTTTTGGCGTCATACAAAATGGGAGACGAAGAGTGTGCCACTGATGTCGCATGTGAGCAATATTGTGATAGAAGACTTTGAGATGAAGTTATATAGTGATAATGGACAAATATGTAATTGGGATGAGAATGCAGACTTGGTTTATGTGAGCAATACAGACGAGAAATACGTAAACTGCAAGGATGACATTGAGATGAAGATGTCATCGGCTTTAACATCAGACGAATGTAAAGCTCTAAGCGTGAAGAATACTATTGCAATGTCTACTCCATTGGATGTGAGGACAGGTTATGGATTGACATCAATATATAATCAGATACTTGGCTGCGAAGATAAGGCAGAGAAGATGTATGTAGATAGTTATTGGCGCGAGTGTCATGAGCCACGAGTTGTCATGCTGCAGAACTTTGTCGACAAATCTGGCGTGGTAGATAGATTCTCGAGATACGTACATTCGTATATGGGTAAGACATTCTACGTGGTAGGTGTTAGTAGAAATCTGTACGAAGGAACGGCACAATTGAAACTAAAGGAGATATGGCAATGATAGGAGTAAAAATTATAAAGGTAGCAAAAAGCAAGGATGGAAGTTTGTCTGCAGGAACAGGTTTTGCAGTATCATCATATAATGGTGTAGAGCATGCTATGACTGCAGATTATGCGAAAGAAGCATCGAAGCTAAAAAAAGAAGTGAAGCTGTGGGGGCAGAAGTTTGATGGCACGACAGATATTAGCGACAATATTTTTGTACCTGGTGATAAGTATATCTCTATTGGCAACATCAAATTGGAATATGACGCAAACAATAAGGCTCTGAAGATTACGAATACTGCGACTGGTGAGATGGCAAATCTATATACAAGTGGCGGTATAACGGCTTATGGTGTAGGTACAGGCAATGGTTCGGGCGGTGGAGGGCTGAATGGTTCGGTGCAGACGTATGCTAATGCTATCAGTTTGACGACTGCAGGCAATGAACTGTCTCAGATAGCCAGTGCTTGGAGTATTAAGAAGCTCTATGACAAGATAGAGGCTATTGATATTAGCGACCAGCTGACAAATTATCTGCAGAAGACGGATGCAGCCAATTTGTATCAGCCAAAGGGACATTATCTAACTTCGCTTGGAATCAATGTTCCTACAGGTCTTACGGTGTCGGGTTCTCCTGTAACCTCAAGTGGAAATATTACTATTGGGCTGGCTGCAGGCTACTCTATACCGACAACCGCCAAGCAGACCAACTGGGATACGGCATACAGATGGTATACGGCTATAGCAGGCAAGGATTCGGATGGTACTATCGATAAATGGGACGAGATAGTGGCATTCTTGGCTAAGATTGATGACTCGACGACTCTGGATGGAATAATTGGAGGCATAAACTCTTCGATATCTGCAGAGACATCGAGGGCTAAGGCTGCAGAAGGTACGAATGCTACGGGTATAGCTACTCTGCGTAGTTATTTTAGTAATGGCGTGGCGAAAAATGCAAAGAATGCGGATACTTTAGATGGGTATCATGCAGCGGATATTCAGCAGGCAGGTTGGGTGAATCTGTACAGATATGGCACTGACTATAGAGAGATAAAATGGACGAGGATTGGCAGATTTGTTACTAAGATATCAGATAGTGTAGAAAACGACGGAATGATAGAATTCTGTTCGAATGGTGATCAGAACTATTGGTATTTTGCTTATGGCACATTGATGCTGTCGTCTTCATCTACGTCGTCAAGATCTTTGATGTTGACAACTCACGGGATGGGTAGCATACATTTCTATGCTGCTATCGACGATAATGGGTATATATGGCTTGGGCATAATGCTTGGCGCACGGGCAATTCGAAGTTCAGAGTGCTGTGGGCGGGCAAGTATGTTGAAATGTATGATTCTAATCTGCTTATGCAGACTAAAGCTCCAGTAGATAAATATGTGACAGACAACGGAACTTACAAGATGGGGCAAGGCGTTAAGGGTATAAATTATCTGAAGAACGTGAATGCATCATCAGCATCGAAGCTTGAGACAACGAGAAAGCTGTGGGGACAGAATTTTGATGGCGGAGGTGATGTGGCTGGTATGCTCACCTTAGCCGACGGTAGTCATGCCGGTTTGAAGCTTGGATCTGCATATCTGTCTTCTCTTGGTGGCTGCGCCATATTCCAAAATGTAAAAGCCATTCGTTTTGGTGGCGATTCTTGGAATTGGAGCGCTTGGGCAGGACTTAGCTATGACGAGAAGAATAAGATGGTGAATTTAGGTTTGGCAGATGGAAGCATTTTTACTGCCACTACCACCACACCGCAGACAGACGGTACTCTTAATTTGGTGAATATAACTAAGCTGCTGTTAGGAGGTCTCGGACTTGAGTATGACGTTAACAATAACGCTCTGAAAGTGAACGGCAATCTGTATGCTACGGGTGGTATTACGGCTTATGGTGCTGGTAGTGGAACTGGTGGCGAAGGTGGAGGGCTTGATGCTACAGTGAAGCTCTTCTCTGAAGCAATAGCCCTCACGCAAGACTCTCGTGGGTTTGTTGCGTCGGCATATTCTGTTGCAGCTCTTAATAGTAAGATAGCAACATTGCAGACTGATGTTACTACATTGAGGGCTGAGCGTAAATTAGATTGTGGAGATATAGATTTTGGTTTGTCGTCTGACAATTCTTCTGCTGATAATTGGCATACTTACCAAGATGTTGCAGAAGGCATGTTTATACTTGTTGACAACAAATATGGTCAAGGGCAAAGCATCGGCGTGTTGTTGCAATATAAAGATAATATGAATCATGCGCTTAACCAGGTTGTGATATCTAGCTGTGAATTGTTGCCCAACGAAGAGAACTTCAGTTCGCATAAAGATGGAATAATGTTCTTTAAGTGTCGCTCATGGAACACTTTAACATCACCAGGATATGCAGGGGCAAAAAACACCTGGAGCGAGTGGCATGATATCAATGAGAGAATTACAGATGATGATATTGATGAACTTTTTAATTAAAAAAATATGACGAAATACTTAGACTTTGAAGGACTTAAGCATTTTAAGAAGAAGATAGACGCTGAATATAAACCTGCATTAAATGGCAAGGCAGACAACGATATTGGTATCTTTACAACAGGTGTTGCTACTCCTGAGCTTCACGTTAATTCTAATAATGCTGATGAAAAAAGTGCCAATCAGATATTAGCAACAGGGGTGGATGGCACAGCTGATATTCTGATACTACATAATAATTCTAATGGCGCAGCGTTAGATTTAGTTAGAGCCAACGTAAATGGTATAACTATTAATTCATACGCTGCATCATTGTCATTACCAGGTGAAAATATTAACGCTAAAGATTGGACACTTACAGGGCGAAAAACTGATATTACTGGTGATTCTATCACTTCGCCTAAGATTGTTAAGGCTGGTGGTACTTCAAGTGAGATTTTGATGGCTGATGGTTCTGTAAAAGACTTTGTATCTCTTAGTTCTATTCCACTTACAGGCTCGATTAATCTAACCACAGAGAATGCCTTCACCTTAGCTGCTAAGTATGCCAAGGTGGCTAATAATAGCATCAACTTCTATGTCATAGCAGATAGCCGTGGTAAATTGCCATCATCAGAAACTCGCATAAATATAAACTCTGGTATTACATCTCTTGTAGGTGCAGAGGGTGCTAATGTTGGTGATTTGTTCGTTGTCGGCAAACTTAGTCTGAAGCCTGTATATAAGATAATTCCTCTTAATGATGCTAAGGCAGAGAACTCTACCTATAAGGGTACACAGGGTGTGGTCACTCCTTGGGATAAGTCGCAGATAAACAAGATAGCTTCTGTTGAATCTACTGCTAATGCCGCAAAAAATAATATGCCAACATATGGCGAAAGCAATATGAATAATGCCTTAAGGACTGGAATGTATCCATGGTGTACTCTTGGCAGACCGTCAGGCTCGCAAGGAGCTTATACCTGTGTAGTACTGGCATCAACGACGGCAGATAGCAATGGCTATACAACTGTAGAGCAGACTGCTTATGGAAGACAGAACGAAAAAGGCAAAATATATAAGCGCATTATCTTCGTTAAGTCTGGCGTTACAGAATATGGAGACTGGATAGCTATAGGATAAAGGAGGTGAGAAAATGAGTGTAGATAGAGGAATAATCGTAGCTCCCGTCACCATCGATGACGTGAAGCAAGTATTAGGCGAGAGCACTAATGATTTGGCAGCGCTCTGCCGAAGTAGTAATATCAATATGATGAGCAAATATAAGCCTGTGCCTTTAGCTGAGACATTCGTAACAGATTCGCTTAATGCTGATATGAGAACGTGGACTGCCAAGAGTGACACAGGATGGTGGATTGGCAATCCTAATGGTGTATTCGGTATGAGAACTGTAAATGATGTGCAGCAGGCTAAAGAACTTGGCAGATGGACATACAATAAGCCTACAGGAACTTCGGAAGCTCCTTATCGTCTGTCAGACTTCATTGGTTATAACAGTAACGAGAACGAAAACAACTTTCCTCTTCGAGCAGTTGTGTACGGATATAGCGAGAACAATGTGGTGTATGATGACAATGTTGTTTGCATATTGTTTCAAGGTGGTGATGATCCTGTTTATCCGAATAATACTTTCTCGTTGGGTGATCTGTTGAATATGCTACATAATGGGCTTGGAGCGAACATTTATCCTGCCGTCTGTATATATAACGAAACTAAAGATAATAAGACGTTCGTGTCTTCAGATGTACCTATGAAGCCTGGAGTTATGAACGATGAGATAACTATCTTTCGTGTAGATTTTAAGAACAAGGGAAAAATATATGAGGGCGAAATACTTGATGTTAATTTTCGCGGATATCTAAAAAAGTATGAGGTTGGCGATAGGCTGACATTTATTCCGCTCCTTTGCTCGACAACTGGCCACGATTCTACAACCTTCCCTCAATGTATCGTATGCCCAGCAGTAAAGAATACTGTAGAATTCTGTGATGCCTACGTCACATTGCCATTGGCAAAGAGTGATGACAAACCTGTTACTACTAAAACCATTGTGGTAAATATTAGCAATCTCAAACTGAGACGGGAGGTAGGACAGATGTTGTACTATGACAACTCTGATAATACTGCAGGTGTTATTAAATCAGAAACGCTCTTGAAAGTCAGCTTCACACTCTCTACAGATTATCTCACGAATCTTAGGATTAGACTTGTTGGCGAGTCTGATGACGGAGAAGGTACATATCTGAAGACAGATGATGTCAGTATTGATATTAATAATGTGACCAATTTTGCCATCAACGAGAAAAGCTTCAAGATGAAATCTTACGGCTCGTTATCAGATGCACAGAAAGGGGTGAACGCTGATTACAGCTTCGGTATTCCTATACAGACAGCTTATGCAGAGCGTGAGAATACTAAATGCCCAGACTGGACAGTTCGAATAGAACTCGAGGCAGACAAAGCTACAGGCCCAGACTCGAATACGCGATACGAATTCATGTTTGACGGTGGAGGTGTTTCGGCAGATGGTGTGATATTAAATGATAAATATTAAACGAAATATTACATTAATTGTGCTCAATATTTGCAATAAATTGGCACAAAAATAATAAATGTTAAATCATTATATAATAGTATATGAAAGTAAGTGAGAGATTGATTAATAAGATTAAAGAGTTCGAAGTCTTCTGTAGTAAAGCTTACAAGTGTCCAGCTGGCGTTTGGACTTGTGGATACGGACATACTAAACGAGTTACGCCTAACACATTCTGCAATAAGGCTCAGGCAGAGCAGTGGCTTATGGACGATTTGGAACCTATAGAGATATTTCTTTCCGCATCTGAAGAGATTACCAAAACACAAGGGCGTTTTGACGCATGCGCAGACTTCTGTTTTAATCTTGGTATAGCTTCTTTCCAGAAGTCTGCGCTCTTTAGACTGATACAACAGAAGGCGCCTTCGAATGATATTAAAAAACAGTTCGAACGGTGGATATACTGTAAAGGGAAACCTCTGGAGGGACTAAAGAAAAGAAGAGCATGGGAGGCTGCAGAATGGGTTAGGTAACCAAGGATTAACAGCGTCTCATTAAGTGTTGACAAAAAGAAAAAGAGTTCCTCTTGTATCACAATACAGGAGGAGCTCTTTTTTATATACGCTTCGTTTTGCAAATAAAACATTTCGTTTTGCGGTGACGAAACATTTCGTTTTGCGGATTATATATAGAGGCCATTGATAGCAAAATCAAAGTTTCTACAGTGAATAAAAAACTGGATGAAGTAATTGATTTTGATATTAAACTTTTTGAAAAGCGAAAGGCAGTACACCTATTTTCCAATATCTTCGACATTCAAGGAATCAGTCTCAAGCATATTACAGAAAACCTTCTAGTTAATCTTTCGAAGGATAACTATATAATTTGCGTTAGCCCCTACTACCAGCAAGTAGAAAGTCGCTACAATACATTTCTTCAATATTTCCAACGTCCACTTGCATGGCAGTTCCGCGAGGCGCAATCACAAAAGGAAGTTTTAGGATATACCTATAATATTTTATCCTTAATGCTCCTGGCTGATAAGAGTGGGCAGATTATTAAATATAATTATTTTCCTGCCTCACAATTCCGTGCATGTTTCGCATTAGAATGTGTGAAGCCAATGGTTGAGGATTTTACTGCTCACACATACTTTGATGTTTATGCTCCATACGAACTTGGTGCTAGTATAAGTGATGACGTTGAGCCAATCTTTGCCGTACTCAATAATATTGTTTGCCGAGGGCTTCCAACTAAACCTTCATTAAAGGTTGAAAATGTGCTCAGCGAGAAATTGTCTTGTTCGGAAGCGTCAACCCTTTATGAAGGTTTTTGTTTCAACTCTTTGTTGAATCATGCTGACGAACTAAAGCTAATAGAGTATGCCAAGGCTGGAGATTTAGGTGATGATTTACGCATTAATCAATTGCTCTATACACCTATTGCAATAGCAAGAGTGCAGAAGGTTTTTGTGGAAGCTTTGATTAGCCATCGTTTGAATTTACAGAAAGACGAGTGGAATGTACTTGTTGAAGAATGTGACGTTCCATTTGCTAAGTTGGCTGTTGAAGATTTCAAGGAAATGTTCAACCACCTCTCGGCTTTGTCTCAAGATTTTGACAATATGCGTATTCCACAAATAAACCTGCATGTCATATCTAGCAAAGTTTACAAAGATTCACCACTTCTTGAGGAGGATGCTATCTTTGAGCCGACTGAAGAAATACGTAATACTACCTTTGACTTGGTGATTAGGTACGCTTCAACTCCAAAGACGGAAGACTGCAACTTTACTGAATATCAAGTAAGCAACGATAGTTTCTATTGCATATTCCCTGCAACCGAACATTATGCAGAGCGGTACATCTACACTACGGATGGATTGGAATATAAACCGTTAGTAAATGATGAGAAGAAACCAATAGACGATGCTGTTGAGCATCTAAGATATTTCTTGAAGTTACTCTTTAGGAAGGAGGATTTCCGCTCAGGTCAGCTTCCGATTCTTTCAAGAGCGCTGCAGAATAAATCGGTTATTGGTCTATTACCGACTGGTGGTGGTAAATCACTTACTTATCAGTTGGCTGCATTCCTACAGCCGGGTGTTAGTCTTGTCATCGACCCTCTTGTATCACTTATGAAGGATCAATATGATGGTCTTATCAATGCCGGTATTGACTGTTGTACCTACATCAATTCACAAGTTGCAGATTCGCGTGCTGAGCGTGAATACGATATGGAGCATTCAAAGTGCCTATTCGTTTTTATGTCACCTGAACGTTTGTGTATTCACGGTTTCCGTCAGAGACTACGTAATATGCAAGACCTACATGTATATTTTGCATATGGTGTCATTGATGAGGTGCATTGTGTTTCCGAATGGGGACATGATTTCAGATTCTCGTATTTACATTTAGGAAGGAATCTCTATCAGTATGTTTTGCCAAAGCAAAGTTCTGGTCATGAACATATATCTTTGTTTGGCTTGACCGCAACAGCTTCATTCGACGTTTTAGCTGATGTTGAACGAGAACTTTCTGGTGAAGGTGCTTTCCCTTTAGATAACGATGCCGTTGTTAGATATGAAAACACCAATAGACTGGAACTTCAATATCGTGTAGTTCAAGTTGACGCTTCTGGTTGCAATGATAAATGGGCAGTCTATGAAAGGAAAAACGATATGGCAGCCCAAGTCTTAAGTGAATCTTTGGATTGTCTTAAAGAACTTGAGAAACCAGATAATATTAAACGCATCAAAAATAGATTCCTCCAACGAGAAAATATTATAGACGATGATAAGATAGCTGAAATCTACAATCGAGACATATCGGTTCCTGTAGATGACGAATGGGCAACGAGCGAAAATAGTAATGCTTCAGCCATTGTGTTTTGCCCCCATAGAGTTGGTTCTCTTGGTGTAAATGATTCAGACAAAAAGCGAGGCGTTAAAAGTGCCATTGTTGCAGGCCTTGGTACGCAACATGTAAGCAACTATGTAGGTGGTGATGTACTTACTGAACAAGACAAGTTCCTTCATGGAGATACCAATATCATGGTCGCGACCAAGGCTTTTGGTATGGGCATAGACAAACCCAACGTACGCTTTACGTTAAACATCAATCACTCGGGATCATTGGAAGGATATGTGCAGGAAGCTGGCCGTGCAGGACGAGATAGGAAGATGGCTCTGTCCACAATCATGTATTGTCCTCAAGAGTTCAGTGAACAAAACGAACGCACTCGCATATATGAGGCAGTACCCGTAGATTATGGAGTACATCAATTTTTTTACAAGAACAACTTCATTGGAGCTGATTTCGAAAAATGGATTATGTATTTCTTAATGTCGAAGAATACAAATACTATCGTTGAAGTTGGTGAAGAGCAGAAGAATGTTGAAAGCGTTTCAGGCTTCTTGGATAAGTTGATGTCAGCTCAACCGGAAGAAGAGTTGGTTTACTACATCTCTTATACCTACACACCAGAAGATGTGCGTTGGATAAATGAAATGCTCACAAAGAACAACCTCCCTCGATTCAAAACTGAAGAAGATACTCGTATTGAAGAGGTGGGTAAACGAAGATACGGTTTTGCACGTCCAGCGTACATTTATGGTTATGCTGACTATACAGAAGCCCTCCAAAAGGCTATCTATCGCATGTGTTGTGTTGGTGTTATCGATGATTTTACTCAAGACTACTACAATCGACGGTTTCGTATTGTGACTAAGAGAAAAGCTGATGGGCAGTATTTTATGGCGCTAAAGCAATTCTTGAAACGATACTACACTGATGAACGAGCTGATATTGAAATTGCTAAGGCACATGAAGTGAGAGGTGACAATGAGATACAGCAATGCCTTTCTTTTATTACAGAATTTGTCTATACCAAGATTGCAATGAAGCGTAAACGTGCAATGCAAGACATGGAAGACTTTTGTAATAGAGCAATTCATAGTGATAAGGATGATTGGTTGGAGATAAATGAAGACCTCAAAGACGACATTTATTATTACTTCAATTCTAAATACGCACGCGAAGACTATAAAACAGAGTTTGGGGAACCTTTCTCATTGACTCAAGATACGGATCATGGTAAGTATTCATCATTTGATGTGCTTTTTAAGTACTTGCGTGTTGTTGATGATGACGTGATGGGACCTAGTGACTCACAAATTGGTAACATCAAACACTTGCATGGTGCTGTTAGATTAATCCGTCGTTCTTTGACGGATACTAATCCGACTCTTGATATGCTTAATGCTTATTGCCTTTTGTTCCTTGGAGTTGGCGACAATAAAAACCTTGCGAATGAAATGCGGAATAGCTATATAAGCGCATATAAGGAGTTCAGAGAGCGATCTATTCATAACCTCCCAGACTTCTATGCCAACATGAAGCGTTTCAAAGAAGAAATTCAAAAGAAGGGACGCAATGTTGTTGACGCTAAGGAAATGCTGCTCATCAAAGGCTGGGAGGCAGAAGCCGAACTGATCATACACTCATCTTGGGTAAAGATGTTTAGAGATAAGTTCGTTGGAGTCACAAAAGATAATGTTCAATCAAGCAAAAACAAAAAATAAAGATATGGAAGATAATTCTATTCTCGAAGTCCTCACTCAGTTAGAGAGTGACTTGAAAGACATCAAAGCTGCCAAGGAGCAGATTGATGACGTGTTAGAAGCAGATAGTGAAATCAACGAGAACCTCGCTGATTATTCGCAGCAATTGGCATCTATTGCCACTCAACTTGGTTCTTTGAAAGAACTAATCAAGTCTGAGGTGAAAGGTATCGTTTCAGACGTGGATTCCGACGTTTCTGAACGTTTGGCCTCTGTTGGTAAACTAGTTTCCAATATAGGCAAGTTGTCATCGGAGATTGAAGGCAACGCAAAGAAAGTCGTCTCTAATACAACCGAGGCGATGAACGACTCTTGTGCCAAAGTCATTAAAAGCTTTGAATATAGTACCAAGAATACAAGTGAGCAATTTTCAAAACAAACTACGGTAGGTGTTGAGAAACTAGTTCAGGCAGCTACTGATCTCAAAGGATCCGCTACAGACTTTTCTGGCTCAAAGAAGGAGATTCTTCAAAAGATAGGTGCTCTAGCTGCAGATTTGACTACTCTTAAGGCACTAGCTAATAGCATTGAGAAAGCTGTATCAGGTCTAGTGAGTGAAAGCGCTCAACAAACCAAGAACCTAAAAACGGCCAATGAAAACATTATTCAAGTACTAGCCAATCTCAAGAGCCACGAGGCTTCTCTTCAAAATGCCGTAAAGGCTATTGAAGAGAAGAATGATAAGGTCAAGGAGGAGCTCAAAGCTGCAATTGATACTAACAAGAAAATCTTGTTTGGAGTTGTAGCTTTGGTTATTATAGATATAATTCTGCGATTTGTCTAATATTTGATTCCACTCTCAATGAAGGGTAAAGTCTTAGTAATAATACTGCTGGCATTTCTCTTTGATATGCGTGACTTAAGTGCACAGTCTATCATAGAAGAAAAACTTGAAAAGCTTTCTTTGCATCTTGGTAATAAAGATGCGAAGAAAGCTGAACGTATATGGAAAAGCATTAAATCTTCAGATGTCGAATCTTTATCCGATTCTTTGAAATGTATGTATCATTACCATACTGCAACATTGGATATTCTGAAAGGTAATACTTCTGATTACTTAGGAAGGGCCAAACATTTAGAATTGGCAAAACAATATATGGAAAAAGCTCCTCATATGGGAGTGGGGTTCTACGATTATCCTGTAATTGTATTGTACCTTGGAGGTTTATATCAGAATATGTTGGGCAATTCAGATAAGGCTATCCAAGTTTGGGAGGATGGCCTGACTAAATGCAGTTCCGTTTTTGAGTATTATGATGATTTTCAAAAGGACAACTATAAGAAAATTTTTGTTGGGTTGTCTGAAGCGTATAAGAAAAAAGGACGTAATGACTTTGCTTCGATGTTAAACATTGATGCATATGAGAATGCGGACAACTCTCTAAAATCTGTAGAAGAGCTGATAAATAAGGCTATGGATATTGACAATAAAGAAAGCGATCACAAAGGAGCAATTAAACTACTAAGACAGGCTCAAAAGATGCTTTCCAAAACTTCATCTTCTGATGTCTATGCTTGGAATCATTTAATCCTTAGTCAAATGGCTTATGCCTATGCTGCCGATAGTAACTACAAACTTTTCGATGTGCTTGAGCAATTATACCATTTAAGTTCAAAGAAAAATCTGATGATGTCATTCTATTCTGTAGTACCTAATGTGTGTTCTAGGCTTGTCATAGCTCAGGATTTTGACATGTTACAAACTGTGCTAAAAATAGGAGAACAAGCGCAGGAAGGAGAAATAAAACCTGAAGATAAAACTCAGTTGATAGGATACGAACAAAACCTCAAAGGCTATTTGTTATTCAAACAAAATCAAGATTCCGTAGCTAACGACTATAAGACATTAGAACGTGGCAGTGAGAAATGGGTACTATCATCTTTGTCTCTAGCAAAGAGCTATATAATATCTTCCCAATATGATAAATCTATATCTATCTCAGAAGCAGTGGTAGCAGCCCTCAAAGATCAAGGTAAGGAACAAACGATAGCATATTATCAGTGTCTCGTATTGATTACAGATGCTTATCTTAAGAAGAAAGACTTCGTTTCTGCATTACCGGTTATTGAAGAGACCGAAGGTTTGACAAAACAGTGCTGGGGATCTGAAAGTCTTGAATATGGAATAGCTTGCAATAATCATGCTTTGGTTCTCATAAACACTAATTTTGAAACAGCTAAATCGTATCTTGATCTTGCAAGAGCCATCTATAGTAAGAACTATCAAGAGGACGCAGAAGATATGATTTCTTTGTATTGTAATGAAGGGCGTTATTATATGCTTACATCTCAATACAGCCAAGCCAAAGAGAGTCTATCAAAATGTATAGATCTACAGAAAAAATATTATGGATATGTAGAACCTCATATTCAGAAATGGTTGAATGAAGTAATTGAAACTCTAAATACAACATTATGAACATTCGGTTGTTAGTATTCTTGTTTCTTACAATGTTGTGCCCAATTGCTACGATTGAGGCTCAAGATTTGTCTCATGCTGAAAAAGTCTTGCGCGAGAGTAATGGTCTCATATATAGCGGGAATTATGAACGTGCAGAACACATATTGTCCTCTGAGATAGAAACATTGCAGAAAGCAAAATTAGAGAACACGAGAGTATTCCGTCTTTTGTTGGTGGAATATAGTAGCCTTAGTATTCAGCTCCATAACTACCTAAGGGCACATAGCTATATTACGTATGCCAAGACTTTGTTTGAGTCAAATCAGGATTTTGGCTCGGACTATGTCCATTGTTTGTCAACTGCAGCACAAGAACTATACTATTCCAAAAATATAGTATGGGCAAAAATATATATTGATACAGCCATTAATACTGCACGTCAGTTGTGGAAGGATCTACTTGCTTTGTCTGGTAGTACAGATGATAGCTTCAATGCTTGTGATAACTTCATTTCAATGTTATCTACTGCTTCTTTAATATATTCTGAAGCTGGATGTATGCCTGATGCAATATCAACTTTGAAAGAGGCTATTAGTTATGTGGAAAAAAGCCATAGTGAGGTCCTGTATCCTTATAGTCAGTTAGCTCGATTGTACATTAAAGAAAAAGCATATGAGAAAGCTATCTCTAATGCGAAGAAAGCAATAGGAAAAGGATCTCTTAACACTCAGAATATTGAGAA
>ERZ1031540.107-NODE-107-length-17419-cov-5.422598_pt1 | contig 17419 bp, 3 predicted proteins | sample MGYA00519031_ERZ1031540 | MGnify/ENA primary metagenome ERZ1031540 (study PRJEB33719, sample SAMN04261166) | wastewater metagenome | biome: rural village; feature: human; material: feces | host: Homo sapiens | place: El Salvador | collected 2013-01-07 ... | reverse complement strand
TTTGGTAGTATTATTTACCTTTGCATATTCTCCTTCTATACCATTCTTAATATATTAGTCTATGCCTTCAGATAGGTTTGTATTGTTTTTAACCTTTTCGTAGTTACCGGTAGCAGAATTCTTGGTGAAGAATGTAGACGTAGCCACCTTACTGATAATAGGCTTATTATTCTTTTCGCTATTATATTCGCTATATGCAGGAGCCTTAAGGATAAGCGTAGCAAGACATTTTTTAGACAAATGTTTGTTGAAGTATTCTGTTGTGGTGTTGTTTACATTATCCGATAGTTCGAATGATATCTTTGCATCGCCATTGTTAAGTTCTGACGGAAGGGCTTGCCGTATATAATTCTTGCTATCGAATGCGCCTGTAGCATTCATTGGCAATACTGCAGCAAAGCCTTTGTTGGCATCTTCGGTATCTGAAGCTTCAGGGTTGGAATATGTATACGATGATGATCCACCAACGCGGAGTGTATATCCGCCGGCAACATCTTCGTTGTCGATATCTACATTGCCCTTAGCACCAGTAGGAAGATAGTTGCGATACTCAAGGTCGCAAGAATATTCGTTTGTATCTGTAGGATGTCCGCTACGCATCTTCCAACTATGAACAGTTACAGGTTGGTTTGGCTTAAGACCTGCAAGAACAGTAAGGCCATCGCTATTATCATTGTTGAATTTCATAGCGTCCTTATATGTGAAGCCGGTGATGTGAGCATTGTAATAGTAGTTGAAACCTGTTACATACCAATAGTGGATTTCTGCAGTAGTATCTGGATCCTGGCCTTTCATGTCATTGAAACCGGTAGGGAAACAGTCGTCAACGATATATCTATTCTGCTTAGCATCGTAAGGGAATACGAAGTTACCAGTTGTTTCCAAGAAGTCAGGATTATTGCCATTTTCACGCTTATGCACATTATCTGCATATACATAACCACCGCCCTCATCAGCACGAACATCGATTAGGTTCATTTCTATCACACCATAGATAGGACCATAATATATCTTGTCAACAATCTTTTTGTTGGCATCATACAGTTCCTGTACATTCTGAATCTTCAAGGCATAGCCCGAGGCAATACCTATCATATTCTTTGCAGTACCTTCGTTACGCTTTTGGAATGTTGCTTCGTCAGCATCGTTTTTGTAATTATCGATGTAGCTCTGCTTAACTTCGAGATATGATTTATTAGCATATTCGCCAGCTGCAGGTATTGCACCAGTATCATCGCGCCAAGCTTCGTTAGTGGCATCATTGAAAGGCACGTTTGATGTAACAGCACCCACATAGTGGATGTTGTTTACCAGACCCATATAGTTGCGAGCACGGTTTACTGTTTTACCCTGAAGCTTATTGTCATCAAGAGCAATATTCTTGGCAAACATCTGTATCTCGCCCACACGAGCAATAGAATATGGAGTCTTGTTTGTTACGTTGGTAGCATAGTCGCGAGCACCAAGCACATTGAAGCAGTTATCCTCCAAACGTAGAATATCCATACGCTGGAAGGTGTTTATAATCTTAGGCTTATTTATAGTTGTACCCGCAAAGCCATATCCTGTGAGGTCAGCACTACGGAATCCCTCAGCATACGACTGGTGACCATCGCCAAAGATACCACCCTCGCTGTCATACACGTATATATTCTTATCTGTTCCTTGTTCCTCAGGCTTAGCATATTCTTCTCCACCTCCATAGAAATAGTGATCCTGAAGCGAGATATAACGATAGTTGCCCTTTTTGTCCTTATAGTAATAGCCGAAGAGGTCTGTACCGTTAGGCAATACTATCGACTTCATCTCTTGATGCGAGATAGTGATATGGTCGCGAGTAGACGATGGGTCGCTATTGTCGGCAACAAGGATAGTGGTATTTCCACCAAAGCCTTCTGTTGTCTTATTAGGTAGTTCATCCAATCCAACCAAACGAGTGTTGTTGGGAGTGAAAGCCTTATCGATATTGTATTTATCTGTATATTTCAGCACGGTAGTGTCGTTTGCCAAAACCGATGTACCTTGGGCAACAGAATATCCACCACCATATACCGCCTCACCAATTTTGATGTTTATGTCATCCCATGTAAGAGGAGATTCTGGCGAAGATACGCATTTCTCGAAACAATTATCCTTTACGAATTCTTCAGTAAGACCTTGCTTACCTATAATAGATTCATACACAGCTTGCGAAATGATATCGCCAGCTATGAGCTTGATATTCTGCTTAATAGACTCAGAAGCAAGATTTGAGAGGATAGCACCTGATTCAGTATTGCCCTCACGGTCTATATACTTATTGTTCTTATCTGTACGATCCAAGAGATAGATGCCCGACTGCTTGTCTTTCACCTTATAATATATAGGGTATCCTACCTTAACCTGTGTAGATCCCCATACATAGCCTGAATAAGAACCGCCCGTTACAGACTTATAGATATGACCATTTAATACATCAACATTAGTAACGCCAATGACATTACCCTGCTGACCGCCACCATATACGAAGTTGGCAGAAACGCCAGATGCATTGAATATGTCAGAAGTTGTAGATACAGTATCACATTTCATGCCCTCAGCCACTCTAACATCTGTATTACCATACACGTAGCTTTCCATACCATAACCAGCACCATACACATTAAGCGCTGAATATTGTGGTTTCGATGATAGGAAGTCGTTAGAATTGTCGAGCTTTTCTTTCGACTTACCTTCAAGCATATCGCTTTGAAGAATGACAGAGATATCGCCACGCACAGTACCCGCCTGATAGCATCCGCCATAGACGTTACCGCCAATATAAGCATTGTTTTCTTCCTTAGGCTTAAACTGGTTCTTGATAGTGAGCTTTATGAATGGATATTCTGAATGAGTGTTACCAAGAAGATAGCCACCCTCGTGAGTAACCAAATCCTTATAATTATAGTTAGCATTATTGCAACCGCCCACAATCTTGTTTGTTATCACAAGACCAGCAGGGAAGGTATAGTCAACAACATTACCTACCGAATTAGGATATACACTCATGTTGCCACGGTTGCCACCGCAGCAGAAAGTACCAATAGTACAGTTGGTAAGTCCATCGCCACTTTCACTTCCATTCCATGTCAGCTGTCCCTGTATATCAGTCTCTACCGACTGGAAATAAAGGTCGAGTAGGTGAGGGTATACAAGTGGGCGCTGTGCATTTTCTGTTGAAAGATATATGGTGCTGATACCTTTATTTGATGGATCGTTAATCCAGTCGATGGTATCTGCAAGATTAAGTTCCTTTCCGTTTTCTACATCTCCATTCAGCTTCTGGAACTTATTCATGAAGTCGTTGTCTTCAGACTTAGCAAAGAGAGCCTCACCATTGCAGCCCATAAACACACTTCTAATATTGACATTATTGCCAATATTTATCTTTATAGCTCCTTCTTGGTTATCAGAATCGTAGTCGTGAACTTTCTTTACAGAAGCAGAGTTTCCACCACCATATACATCTCCATCAATAGTGATAATATCAGAAGTAGAGTTACCCTTGATGTCGATATTTACCTTGTTTGTGATAGGACGCCATGAGTTTATGTTCACAATCTTTGCTGCATCGCTTGCTGCCATATATGAAGGCATAGTTTCACGCATAGGCACAGTATAAACCAAAGGAATAGTCTCTGATTCTGAATCGTTAGGGTTTACAGGATAATATTCGTTTACAGTAACCTTCTTGTTGCCCTTTTTGTCGAGAGCATACAGATAGTTACCATTGCCAGCACCATATACGTCGCCATAGATATGACCACCATAGATGTTGACATTGGTACCCGTACCGCCATTATCCTTGAAATATCCATTGCTGTCGAGCACTATGTTTACAGCTCCCGATACGTCGTTGCCACCATATACGTTACCATGAATATAAATATCATCATTACCAAAAGTAGAAGTCTTACCTTCTTGTGAACCGATGACAATATTAGTTCCTTTCTCCACATCACCCATAAAGCCACCACCAAAGATGTCGTGGCAGTCTATAGCCTTGATGTTTATGTCGGTAGCCATTACAGAACTATAGAAACCACCACCAAACACACGACGGCAAGAAGCACCACCTGCACCATAGATATGTGTAGTTCCGTTTACCTGTCCAGAGAATCCTCCACCTACGATATCCATCATCGAATAGTCGCTGAAGAAGTGTTTATATTCTTCACCTTTTATGATGTCATTGCCTTTATTTATGCTTCCGCGAGCCTCCATAGCCACTTCTATATGCGAATCGTTGAGCACAAATGTCTTTTCACCAAATCCACCACCAAATACACAGAAGTGAGGAGAACCCACCTTGTTAAATATCTCCTTCCACTCATTTGAGCTGAAGAATTGGGTAGTAGAAACTCCCGACAATAGCTGAGTATTATCATGGAGCAAACCTTTCTCAAGTTTTATGTATGTATTACCGCTGTTTGCAACCAGATTGCCATTTTTGTCTCTTTCGCCTACGACGCAAGTCTTGTCGCCACCACCATATATATTATGGTTAACTTTAAATTTCTGTGTTGCCGGTATATACTGAGGAGAATAAGTCTTGTCACCAACGATAGTTGCTGGTTCCCAGTTGCGCATTGTTGTTGACCAATACGAGGTGAGCATAGCCTGTCCACCTGTTATGCTCAAGTTGGTATTACCAGTAATGTTGGCAGAGGTATTAGTCTCTTCGTCTCCCCATCCTCCACCAAAGACGTTGTAATATAGCGCACCATCTTTGATAGCAACGAGAGTGTTGCCATATATCGTACCATTCTGACCTCCGCCATAAACACTGTTCATGATGTTTGGCATGAGGTCTTTGTTTACTGTAGCATCAGGATTAACCAAGTATTTCTCATCAGAAGGGTTGAGGCTGGTGCTTGTATATTCTGTAGTAGAGCCTGTAACAAATTCATTATATGGATATGTCATCACAGGTCTACCTGTGACAACACATGCATTGCCATATATGCCACCCAACTTAGTATAGTCACCACATACGTCAGCCGTACGGCCCTTTCCTCCTGCAAATGTCTTTGAGAGGATAGTGCCGCCACGAACATTTACAAACGAAGTGAAGTTAGAAGGAGTAAGGCTCGCCGCTTCATCAATCTTCTTAGCAGCAGCCTTATTGGTTCCCATACCAACATTTGCCACGTCGCCACCACCATATACGCTACCCATGATAACGGTGCGCTCGATAACCAATGGTGGCACACCAACGTTTTCGCCATATACATGCACCTCTGTTTTGCCCTTTACTCGAGCCATATCAGGGAAATCGATGATGCTACCAGCTTTTGAATCTATGCTAACGATGTTGTCGCCACTTATGCGTAATGATTCAATACCTGCACCACCGCCATACACATTCTTTGCTACGTTGCCCGACTTTATAAACACCTTTGAATTGCCGTCAACGCTACCGAAGTCGTAATGATTATCTTTGTCTTTATTTTCGTTTAGTGTGCCATAAGGTCTTGCACCCAGTCCGCCGCCATAGATGTTATAGCAAGCCAACTGGTTGTTAGCTTCTACGTAAGTGTCTTTTTCTACATATCCAGAGAAACCACCACCATGAATTTCTTGGAATGTAAAGCCTGGAATACCGAGAATCCAAGCCATACGAGTGTTATAGTAGCGGCGGAAAGTGTCAGCATCATCGCTTGTTCCATCCACGCTTCCATAGTATAGCTTCTTGTCTTCCTTCGATACAGCCATGTAGTCAATATACAAGTTTGTCTCGAAGTTGGTATATTTCAATCTGTCTTCCTCTTGGCTTGCATAGCGGAAGTATTTTCCATCTATTTTGTTAGGTGTACCATTCAATTCTATCATGGCTCCTGTCTGTGCATACACCTTAGCATTTCTAACCTTGGTGTTTGCACCATATCCGGCGCCAAATACAGAGAATTGTGGGCTATTGGCATTTGTTCCTGCAAGATACCAGCATAGACCTTGCAGAGTGGTGAAGTCTAATATATCGAGCGATTTACCATTGGCACCAATGATCTCAGTAACAGGCGAATGGTTTATTTCTACTATAGCCTCTCCTGTACCATCACCTGTACTATTGCCATCTATACCATAGCCTACATAGCAAGCACGATTACCACCACCAAAGATATTGTGGTTCTTTGAGAAGCTTGCAGAACCGAAGTCTCCATCTGTCATCTCAAAGAATTCCTTTGTATCTTTATTGTTGATAATTCTGCTCATAGCAGCCTTAGCCTTGGCATTAGTAATCTCGCCAAGGGTGTTAGCATTATGTATGGCGTATATGATATCCTTAAATTCATCAAGGTTTTCACACACCTTATCACTATCTGTCTGAACGTCGAGCCATGTAGTGATGTTACCGTTCTTGTCAGCCTTACGATCCCATAGCCATGCACCACCATCTATCTGTACCTTGGTGTTGCCGAGAATGCAGGCATAGGTGCCTTCTTTCTTACTATCCTTCTTGCCAAGTACCTGTTCAAGGGTCGACGATGCTGTAGACTGACCACTATTGTCGTCAGTCTTATCGTTCGTGATAGGAATATCGCCATAGCCTCCACCAAAGATGTTGAGTCCGAGCATACCGCCTTCGATATGCACAAGAGTATTACCATCAACAACACCATAGGCGCAACCACCATATACACGGTTCCATACCATAGGTGTGATACGCTCCATACCCGCCTCGTTGGTATTGGCAATATGCAGGATGGTATTACCATTTATTCGTCCTACCTTATTATATTCAGGAGCCTCAGCTTTCTTCAGACCCTTACCTCCAGCAAATATTTCACCAAAGATGTTACCACCAACGATGTTGACAAACGACTTATAGTCTGTAGCTTCATAGCTTATAAACTTGCCGTTGGTTTGGTCGAATGTTGAAGTGCTCTTAGGCTTGTTGCCGAAGTAAGCTTCAGGATTGGCATGTGTTTCAAACGAGCCAATATTAGCCATATCGCCACCGCCATATACATTTCCATATACATGAGCGTCATCAGACACTTCAACCTTTGTGGTTTCATCAACCTTAGCCACATTAGTGAAATAGGTATAAGTGCTGCCATCTTTCTTAGGCTTCACGCCTGCACCACCGCCGAATACATCGCCATAGATATTTCCACCTTTTACGTATACTTCGGTATTGCCACCAATCTTACCAGTTTCGTTGTTGCTTGTAGATTCTGGATCACCGAAGCCACCACCATATACACGATGAATGAAAGTCTTGCCGTCTATTGTTACTTTGGCATCGTTACCCACAGTACCTGCATATCCGCCTCCTAATACAGCCAAGATAGTGAAGTTAGGAATACCCTTCGAATTGTCGAAGACATTCATTTCGCCTTTGGCGCGTAGTGGAGTCTGCCCCTTAGATAGCTGTTCTGTGTCGTCTTTTATCTCAGTATCGTAAACACTATAGTCGCCCTCCACATTCACTGTCACATCGGTATTGCCTACACTAGTGTTCAAACCATAGCCACCACCGAATACCGAGAAGTGTGGATTATTATTATCGTTGTATGCAACCTTCCATTCCGTCGTTTTCAGCAGCGAGAATGGAGTCATACCCTTTTGAATGTTGAGAGTAGCCTTGCCTGTTACATTGCATGCCAAGTTGCCACCACCATATATATTATGAGAGTTTTTGAATTTTCCGTCAGCAAAGAATTCTGTTTTATTTGTATCCCATTCAATGAATTCCTTGTCCTTGCCATTCCATTTCCTGTTCCAGATTACGTTGATAGAGAAGTTGTCTTCATTATTTTTCTCATCATTAATCTGCACACCTTGGTCTTTAGCCAATGATACAAAGGTGTTACCTATTACATCGGCATAGGTATACAAATCCTTGGCAATGGCATTACCATTTCCGTCAGTTATTCTTCCCTTACCGCCACCAAATATTTCGCCAGCAAAGTTGGCGGCATATATATAAATATGTGTGTCGCCTCCTACTTGTGCCAAGTTGCCACCGCCATAGATGTCGCCATAGATATATGGAGCCAAAGTTGTAGATCCATAGAAAGTGAGTTTGGTATTGCCCAATACTTTACCTACAATCTCTGGATGCCATGTGTTGTTATTTATAGTATTGTCTGTTGTTGCACGCTTTATTCTACCATTGCCACCAGCAAACACGTCGGCTCTGATGTCAGCGCTGTCGCTAATAATAACGTTTGTTCCTTTCTCCACTACAGCCATGTCGCCACCGCCATAGATATTTTCAAAGAATGTTCCACCATTAATCTTAACTGTAGACGAGCCATATAGGCGTGCCATGTTGTTGAGGGTTTTGATGGTACTATTATCTTCTTGTTTTTTAGCATCTGCCACACCATATCCTCCACCGAATACAGGGCAGTGGAAAGTACCGCCATTAATGGTCAACTCTACATTGCCATATATCTTACCGAGTTCTTGATAATCGCTATAGGTGCCACTGTATGCATTGGTATTATAGTAATAATCAGTTCCACGTCCACCAGCAAAGATGCCGTTTTTGCAATAGAATTCACCACCATTGATGATAAGTGATGCCACGGTTTCTCCTGCTTTTCCGTATATGTTTCCACCCTCCTTACTTGGAATGGCATTATTTTTCCAAAGGTCTTTACTCATATATCCGCTACCTCCGGCATAGATTCCGTCTATCTTTCTTGTTTCAGACCCAAAGATACCTCCTTCTATGATAATCTTGTTATTGGTCAATCTTGGATCTACCTCGGTATATGTATGTGTGTCAGCATTGTAGCAATTATACATGCAAAGATTAGCTTTTGCTGCATCATAGTTGCCAAAAGCCATAACAGATTTCGTGCTGCTGTTTGTCCAGTAAGGGATGCGCTCGTCCGTTGTATGATAGGTATCATCTCCAATACCGTTCATACCACCTGCTCCGGCACCGTAGATACCGCTGAAGATTTCTTCTGGTTTACATTCAGAAGGAATTTTGAAGGTTCCACCCTTAATGGTGATGGAGCTATAGCCATAGAATGGGTTTTCTACCAATTGACCACCCTGAAAACCACGTCCTGTACTACCACCGTAAATCTCGGTAATCTCTACACGGCTATTGACATCCGTATTCTTATTGTTACTTTCAGATTGTGCAGGGTCTATCAAGATGTTGGCGCGTCCCATATAGGTGTTGTAAGGTGCATTGTATACGTAAGGTGCATCGTATAGCCTTGTTTCGCGTCTTGCACCCAAAGAACCATTTACCACTCTGCCTATCTTTCCGCTCTTGATGATGATATCAACATCGCCCACCATAGCTCCCTCATGGTTGCCGGCAAGGATGACGGCAATATCGAGGGTAGGGGTGTGACTACCATTGTTTTCTTTATGGGCTTCGTTATATTCTCGGTCAATATCCACGTCGATGCTACACTTGATAGGCATGTTTGGGCTACCCATCACACCGTTTCTCTGGTCCACCGTCTGTCGTCCACCTACGCATATTGTAGAGTAGTGTCCCGACTTGATTTTGATTTTGAAGCCCTCACGTCCATGTGGCAGAGCATCATCCATCTTCTTCAGGTTTCCTTCTGTTGATAATGGTGCAAAGCGATTGTCATTCATGAAGCCGCCAAAAATCTGGAATGAGGTTGATTTGGCTCCATCAATCGTACCGTCACCATTGAACGGTTCTGTATAGTTTATCATCTGTATGCCTTCACCCATCTCCAGGTTATAAAATTGGCAATACAGGATGTCATATTTTTCACCACCATAATCGTTTCTCTTGAAGGTGAGATGCTGGAAACGGGTATCTCCATAAATAGGTAGACCATCGCTTCTCTCATTTCCTCCTCTCATCTGTATAACTCCACCATAATCTACATCGTTCCAACTACCCGTTATGGTAGTATTCTTGAAGAAAGGAGAGGTACTCTTCTTATTCTCCCATTCAGAACTTGTATTGAATGTTACAGATGTGAAGCCGTCGTTACCGTTGTTGGTAACATCTTTGTCACTCATTCCCATCAGCACGATGGTGTTATCATCCCATGTACCTTCCTTTGCCAGCTTGGAATAAGCACCATTCCAGGTCTTCACTGCTGTCTCTGGAGTATGGCCATCATTACTGTCGTTTCCTTGATTGTATTCTGTAGTGTTTCCATTTGCTGCAGTTCCTGTAGCTCCAGCAGGGCATAGATATACTACGCTCTTAGCAAAGTACAACCATTTGTTGAAGAGCACTTTTGGGTTTTCGTCTCTGGTTGTTACTGTTACAAGGCAACTCAGTTTGTCGTTTATGCCAAGTGTGCTCTTGTCATAGGTAGGTCCGTTGCCTACCGGATTCTGCTCGTCATCATTCTTCACCCATTTATAGGTGATGTTGAGATTATCATTGTTTTCCCAGATGTTATTGGTAACCAGAATAGTGAGTAGGTTGGATGAGGCATCTTTATTCATGGTCGCCTCCACTCTAATTGCTTTTATCTTGATGATGCCGGAGCGTGAACTTCCGTCTTCCAATACGGCATATACATACTGGTCGTATTCCTCTCTTGGAAGGGTGAACGGATTGGAGGCTGCATTCTCGTTCTGCAACTTCCAGGTCTTTTTGTCAGAAGAGGTGTACCAGAAATACTTTTCGTTTGCACCATTGCCTTTTATGGTTTCTGCCGTGATGACAGCGTTGACGCCACGTTCCACCGTCAGTGTTGTAGAACCGAAAGCGAATCCTGTTCCTTCAGTATAGGTCCAGGTATTCTTATCTTCTATATTCTTGTCACTGATATAGGTGTTGTTTTGGTTTACAAAGGTCATGGCAAAGTCGGCAAGGCTTTTCTGCGTACCGTTGTTCATCTCGTTGTTTTGCGTTCCGCTTACAGGGGAAGCATAATACCAGTTTTCCGTTGCACTGTTGCCTGCACCCATGTCCTTGTTGCCAATTACTCCACCTATCTTCAATTTGTTACTGGTATTGCTCGTTTCTAATTTGTTGTGGACATAGATATTTGTAAGCGGAATGACATAAGAATTACCGGTGTTTGGATTCCCATAGCGTCCGATACCTTCAGCCATATAGCATTCATCGTTAAGCTTTGCGTTGCTCAATATCTTTATCTTTACATCCGATGACAGATTGAAGAGTCGGGTTTCATGGTTTTCGTCCAGATTTCCAATAATGCCACCCACTCTGAATTGTTTTCTTGTGTAGGTATCGTTGTTGTCTGTAATGATGCTGTTGCGGACGATAATGTTGCTTATTTCTACATATCCCTTGGTAAGCACCTCACCAACCAGTACGGCGACATTGCCGCTTTTTTCATTTTGGTTAGGGCTAGGTTCCTTTTCAATCAGGGCATTGTCTATGATGAGGTTGGTAATTCTGCAGAATCCAGCCTCGTTGGCTGCTGTGCCTTGAACCGTTGCAAACAAAGCCCAGGCATTCCATGCACTGCTGTTGTCTGCCCAGGAGATATGCATTTTTTCGATGGTATGTCCATCGCCATCAAATTTACCTTTGAAAACAGCCCCATTGTAATTTGTTGTACCTATAGGCATCCAAAGCGCCTGATCCAGGCTGATGTCACTGGAGAGTTTGAAGTATTTGTTTTCCTGCGACTGCTTATTCTGTACATCGCGAGCCAGTTTCGCCAGTTCCAGGTCACTGCTGATGATGAATGGGTCTTCCTTCGTTCCCGTACCGCGTGTATAGTTGTCTGCATAGAGGTCGATGGAATAATACTTCGGATTGATGTCGAAGTACTTGGTCTGAATCACCTGCTGGGTCTTGCTGTCTTTAAGGGTCACCGAACCTGTGCGTTTCTTGGTGCTGAGTGGCAGACTGATGGTTGTTCCATTGCTGCCCTCAACAGGAGTAATCTGTTCGTTATCTACTTTCCATGTATAGTTATAAGTTGTTGTTGCGTTTTTAACATCAAGCGTGTAGGCTACCTGCGTTTCATTGCGATTATATTTTTCGACAACGTTAATTTCCATTTTCTTATTCAACGTGAATTTTCCATCGCGGAAATTCCAAGTATTCTTGTCTTCAACGAGTGGATTTTTGTTGATAAACTCATTGGCACTATCTACAAATTCATTCTTAAACGAGGCTTCAGTCTTCTGGTTTCCCAGGTTCTTTCCACCATCTACGTACTGGGTGTAATACCAGGTAGAAGCATATTTGTTGGCATTACCTTCTTTTTGACACTTGGCTGTGATGCCACCTTTTTTGATGTTTTTATTTGTTTCTGAATTTGAACTTTCTACGTTAAGCCCATTGCCAAAGAGATAGATGTTGGTAGGCTCTATGATATTATCGCCTCCTTTCATGTCATAGCTAAAGCGACCGAAACCTTGGGCAATACAGAACTTATTGTTAAATATGCCTGTATTCTTAAGCATATTAATCTGTGTATCTGCTGCAATGTTGAAGATTCTGAAAGTTTCGTTCTTACTGTCGGTCTGTACATTTCCTGCTATACCGCCAATCTTGGTTTCGTTGTTGATCTCATAGGTTTCGTCGTTATCCTTTATTTCTGAGCCACGGATAATGATGTTGCTGAGTTCTGTATTTCCGTATATCTCTCCAGCCACTACGCCCACATTATAACCGGGACCATAAGGTGAGAAGCCTGGTTTCTTTTCTACCACGGCATTCTCGATGATGAGGTTTGTTACGGTTGTAAGGTTAGTGCTGCTTGAACCTTGTAGTGTTGAGAATAGTCCCCATGCACTCCATGCATCAGTTCCTTCCCATTGTATATGCATATTTTTGATGACATGACCATTGCCGTCAAACTTTCCGAAAAACAAACGGTTGTTGCCATTGCCATTTCCGTAGTTATAGTATTTACCGATTGGCATCCAGATACCGCCACTCAGGTCGATATCGGCAGTAAGCTTAAAGTATTTGCCAAGGAAAGCCTGTGATGTGTTACCATTGTTCACATCGCGAGCCAACTTAGCCAACTCCTTGTCGTTGCTGATAAGATATGGGTCGTTCTTTGTTCCAGAACCGCCAGCATAGTTCTGGGCATAAAGGTCTATAGAGTATGTTTGTCCCCATATCTCTTGAGTAGACATGAGGAGTATGGTCAGAATGCCAAACAGCATTTTGATTATTCTTTTTGAGGTATATGTAGTACGTCGCATCATAGTTTCAATTTCCAAGTTTCATTGTTTTCCTGTTTTTAGATAGCTCTCATAGCTATTGTATCAGTAATCGTCCTGTATAGGCATCTTGGTCAGCTATCACGTAGAGGTAGCGTGGCTGTATGAGTATAGTTATCGGACTTATTTGTGCTGTTGTGCCTGTGGTTATGCCACTGAAATTAGTCTTGTTCAGCAGTATGGTTGAAGTAACATCCTTTCTTGTTATCACTTCCTTTTGATTTTCGTCCATAAACACCACATCGTAGGTTACGGTGATCATTGGTTCGAATTTGCTGTAAGGGATAGTGTAGAATGTTTCTCCCCATTGAGTTGTGCCAGCAGCAGTCACGAGTGCTGTCTTGTTGATATCGTCGTAGGCTGCTGTGCCTTGCGATTTATAGGGTAGTGCGCTTGTTGCCGTAGTAGTCTTTATATCTGTCCATTGTATGGCTGCAGCAGTCCATTTGTCTGTAGCAGACCATGTGTATGTGCGGTTATAAGTGCCTGCAACGGCTATTTCGCCAGAGAAGTTTACGCTCTTTATGCGGAACTGCCTAATGGCATTCATCTTTGAGTCGAGGGTGAAGTGTAGAGTATAGCCAGCAAGAGTCTGGTCGAAACGGAATTTCACCACACGCTCAAAGGCTGGGTCTGTCATGTCTTTGTTTATAGGTTTCTCGCATACCACGGGTGCAGCCTTGGTGTCATAGAGTAATGGAGCATCGTTAGGCATGGTGAAGGGTACAGAGAGCGTGTAAGTGTTTGCTGCTGTGCGTGTCACCTTTGCGCCAGTATTTTGTGGCATATATGCAAAGAAATCTAAAGCTGTTGCGCCCTGATAGCTGTCCCAACGCTTCTTGGTTGAGTTCTTCCATGTCTTTGTAGTGGCATCGTAGCTCACGATTTCGTTGTTGAAGATGAGGTTTGGCTGCGAAGCATCTGTTGGGGTAAGGTTTGTGCATGAAGCAATATCGTAGTAGCCGAAAGCTCCCATTGTGGCAGGATGGCTGTCGGGGGTGTAGTCTTCGTAAGGCTCAGCACGAGTTATGAGCTTCTGAGTTTGAGCAGAGAAGGTGATATAGTCGTAGCTGTCTGGGTGCTGTATAGGCATGTCGTTGCTCTCGCAAGCGGTGAGGATTGCGAGGATGATGGCGATGCATGTTATTGACGATATTGATAGCTGTTGCTTCATGTTGTTATTATTTATTGCGTGCGCGCGAAGATTAAAGCGAGCACGAAGGAATCGTGCACGCACAAGGACTCGCAGCTGGGGGCTATCAGCTTGAGGGTCTGCTTGCTGGAGGCTTATTGATAGGGGCTACCAGCCAGCGGTGCCGCTGCCTTGGTTTTCTATGTTTGTGCCAGGTCGCCATTCTTCTACCTGTAGGTTGGAGAATGCGATGATGGTGCCGGCTTCGGTAATCTTGAAGATATATGTATATTGATATCCCGCCTTCCATTGCATGAATTCTTCAGGCACGGTAGTCGAGATAGGGGTTCCGTCTATTGTTGCTTTTATGGTATACGGTCCCTGGATATATGGAATAATGCTCATTGGTGGCACATAATACCATTTGCCATATAGCTTAGGGTCGTTTAGTATATGGATGGCGTCGCTCTCTTCTTCGTAGGGAGTGGTGAAGATAAGCGCACCAGTAGAAGCTTCAGTAGAGCCTTTTGAGGTTGATGGCGACCATGAGAACGTAGGTGTTTGGCTCGAAGGGTTGCCAGTAATAGGATAGGTGGCTACGATGTTGCCACGTAGAGGTGTTGTTGCCGATGAAGGGTCGGCAATGAAGCGAGAATCGCAGAATTGGATGTCTCTGATATCTATTGATTTAGTATTCTTGGGGTAGGTGAATTTAAATCTGACTTTTGCTATTATAGGAGCGAAGGTCAGGGTTACGCAGCTGCCATACGAACTGTTATTATACCATAGCTCGCTGATGTATGGTATGCTTTTGGCTGTAGCTTGGTCGGAGTAGGCAAAGGGGAAAGAGATAGATTTGCTCTCGCCTGCTGTTCCCGTAGCTGTCGTTGTAGCCTTTGTTTCAAAGGGACTATATCCGAAGAAGCGATAGCTGGTGGCGGAATAATCCCAGAATTTTATTGATTGCGCAGAGGATAGGTTAGGGTTGTTGATGCCTACATATTCCCATCCTGTAGTGTTGGTAGCTGTTGAGCCTGTAGACGCAGCGGAGTATTCCACCTTATATCCATCCATCACAAGTTGTGGCACTGATGGACCAGCTGCATCTGTAGCCGTTGTCTTATATCCCCACACACGGAAGGTGTTGAAGAGAGTCTCTAAGCCAGATGTGGCACGAGAGGTTGGTGCATCCTGCCATGTACCGTTGTTGCCACCAAAGGCAATGCCTTTAGATTCAGGCACAAACGGTTCGTCTTGCTCTGATGAGCAAGACCATAAGCATATTGCTAATGCCACTATGGTTAGAATGCGTATATACATTATTATATATATAGGTGATTGGTATTTGCGGATAACCGGATGGAACAAAAAATGCTCCATCCGGTTTATAAGAATTAGGGGATAATGACGATTAAGGAGCAGGGGTTTCGTCTTTAACCTTAATTACCTTGTAGTACTTCTTTGAATTATAAGTATACTCAAATGCGTAGTATGTGCCAGCTGTAGCTGCAGTAAATTTAGCGAAGCCATAGCCACTATTAATAACCTTTCCGTCAGGAGTGTCGGAAGCGTCAATATTATAAACAATTGACAGACCTGTAGCTGCTGTTACTACCAGCTTCTTAGTGCCATCTTCTATAGTCCATGTATTGTTTGTTTCATCTTTTTTTCCATTTTCCAAACAGTTCGCTACAGAAGCCTCTGTAATGTTCATGTCAGTAGCAGTAACAGTATATAGAGCGCAGTTTGCGGTTTTCAAATCGTTATTCCTAACTGAAACGTAGATGTTTGTACCTTTGTCATATTCTGCACTCAACGCACCCTTAGCATAGAATGTAATAGAAGGGTCATCAACTGTAGTAATTGTGTTCTGGATACCCTCTGTTACAACAGCATCGAATACAATAGGATAGAGACCTGCAGGGTCAGTACCAGTACCTGTAGAACCATTAGTCTTATCAGAAATCTTAAAGATGTAAGTGTAAGCGAAGTTTGGCTGCCATTTAGTATAAATTCCAGGTACAACAGCTTGGGCACCCTTAACTTTGATTTCCTCGCCTGAACCATCGATAGATTCAAGAGTATAGTCTACTTTCAAAGTGAGATAACCAACGTTGACTTGGACTGGAGGAACAGTCTTGAAGTTTGTAGGCATAGAAGCAGTTGTGACATCACGACCGATGAAGACATTATCAGTAGTCTTTTCGTCTTTCTCTTTTGCTTGTGTAGACAAAGTTTCGAAAGCTATTGTAGAAGATTTTTCTGAACCTTCTGGAACATCCCAATTCACTTTTGCTTCGTTGAAGTCTCCGTCTGTAGATGTATTAGAACCGAAAGTAACGTTTATAGTAGCTTTTGCATCGTCTGCTGGGATGGATTGTGTTGCAGCATAGAGGGCTGGAGTTTCGTCAGGATTCGCATCTTCAGCATTTTTGTAGAACTTTACTTCCTTTACAGAATATCCAGGAATTGTTTCATAGATACCCATTTTTACTTTGGTAACTAAAGAGCGGAATGCAAAGGTGACATTATCGCCATAAGCACATAGCTTATAATCTTTTTTTGTCCCTTTATTTTTTGCTGTTATACGGTCAGCAATTAAGCATTTTGCAAGGTTTGCAGTCTTACCGGTTAGTGAATATGAAGCTTTGGTCGTAACTTTTGTAGCCTCACCTTTTGTATCCTCAACTTTTGTAACCTCAACTTTTGTAGCATCAACTTTATCTTCTCCTGTTCCTTGTGTGTTTGATCCCAAAGAGAATGCTACGAAGTCATACTGATCTGCAGAGTAGTCCCAATATTTAATGGTCTGCTCATTAACAGTAGACAAAGGATTTTTGTTTACACCAACATACTCCCAACCTTTGGTGTTTGTCTCAGTCTTATTATCTTCACCCTTCCAAGCAATGTTGTAGTGATCATAAACTGTAGTTAGTGTAGTTCCTTTTGTCTTGTAGCCATAAACTACGAAATTCTTGTTAAGTGCGTTTACAGCTTCTGCTTGTGAAAGGTTTGCACGTGTAATCTTACCTGCCTCACCACCAAAGTTGATAGCAGTTGTAGCATTCTGTTCGTTTCCTGGATTGTCTCCGAGGAAGTCGTCGCTTGAACAGCTGGCGAGAGCCAATGCTGAAGCTGCAA
>ERZ1031540.106-NODE-106-length-17427-cov-3.834158_pt1 | contig 17427 bp, 20 predicted proteins | sample MGYA00519031_ERZ1031540 | MGnify/ENA primary metagenome ERZ1031540 (study PRJEB33719, sample SAMN04261166) | wastewater metagenome | biome: rural village; feature: human; material: feces | host: Homo sapiens | place: El Salvador | collected 2013-01-07 ... | reverse complement strand
CACGGAGAACTTGTAAAAGAGAAAGTAAATTTTGAGCAATTACAGGTTGTCAAAAAGAAACTGCCGGATAAGGAAGAAAGAAATGACTGGCAGCAGAATTATTACGACGATTCCGAACAACAGGAAGAGGAGGATGATTTTGATACCCGCTTCAATGCCCTGTTCTATGGAAACCCCGATGAGGAAGAAGAGGAAGAAGAGAAACAGCCGGTTCAGGAGGAAAGACCGGACAGAATTGCGGAATTCATCCGGGATATGCAATATGCCAAGAGCTTTAAGGAGCAATTTGGAACAGACAGTACTGAGATAACGGAAGAAACCGCAAGTACGAAATTAATGTTTGGAATGATTAGTGACATGTTGGGATTATAGAGAAAGACGAGGAAGAAACAAATGAAGAAAAAAATAGCAATGGTAATGTGCATGATCTGCTGCATGAGTCTTGCAGCCTGTGGAAGTACGGAGGAACAGAAGAACAGCATCCCGGAGACCAAACCGGTACAGACAGAAAGCGTACAGGAGAGTAGTACCATCCCGGAGTCCACGGCAGAGGCAGAGACAGTACAGGAGACTGTCAGTGAGACAGAAGTGTTTGGAGATGTGGATATGGCAGCGGGGTCTCTGACCATGGCAGATATGGCGGAACTGGAGATTGGGACGGATATTCCTTTTCTGACACAGAATAATCAGGCCGATGCGGGGAAATTTGAGAATTTTAAAATACTGTTTCCCGGTTCTGCATATATTACAGAATATTATGATAATGGCCTAAGGGCACAATCAGAGGCTATAGATTTTGTACTTGGTGTCGGTATGACGATAACGGAACCCAGTAATAACGTAAGACCGGATATGGGAGAGAGTCAGGAGACCATAGGACAGTATGTAGTGGACAGAAAGGCCGGAAGAGATAATAAGTATGGATACCAGATCTCTTATAACATTATAGACTCCAACAATAACGCACTGATGATTATGCTGACCATCAACAAGGAATCAGAATATCAAGATTACGGCGATGAACTCGTAGCGGAGTTTGCACCGAAATTTGAAAAAGTGCTGTACAGCAATCTGCAGTAGAAGTGAATGATAAAAAGTCTTTGAAAAGAATATTTTCAGAGACTTTTTTATTGCATTTCCATTGACAGTAGATTCGACATTTGCTATCATCAAACTACACATTGGGAAGCAATTCTGATATTTCAAAATTTCAGGACCATTCGGTCGCTCATCCCATTTTAACACAAACAATTAAGGGAGGCGACAAACCTCTCGCATAAGAGAGGAGAATGCAAATGATAGTCAGACCCAAGTGGGATTACTGCATGAAGGAACTGTTCCGTAATTTTATCATTTTGAAATATTTTATCAGTGATATTTTAGACATTCCGATAGAGAAGATCAGGAGTCTGAAATTACGAAATACAAATTTGTGGCGCAGATATAAATACCAAAAGCAGGGGATCGTAGATGTTTTATTGGAGCTGAATGACGATACGAAGATCAATATAGAGCTTCAGATCCGTACAGTAAAACACTGGGATAAGCGTCAGCTTTTCTACATGGGGAAGCTTCTGACGGAAGAACTTTCGGCAGGAGAAGACTATGAGCAAATGAAAAAATGTATCACCATCAGCATTTTGGATTTTAATTTGACCTGGGACAATAACTATCACAAAAAATATCTGTTGAGAGAAGAAAACGGTGAACTGTTTAGTGACCTGGTGGAATTACATATTTTGGAATTGAACAAAGTGCTGACCGGGCGACGAGTCGACGAGTGGATTCGACTGTTCAATGTAGAGACGGAGGAGGATCTGGAAATGTTGGAAACGATGACGAGGAATCCTGGAATTTTGGAAGCGGTGAAAGAGGTAAGGCATATGAGTCTTGGAAAATGGGCGAGAGCCAGATACGATGAACATATGAAGATGGTACGGGATCAAAATGCCAGAGATGATTATGTCCGTGATGAGGGAATAAATATTGGGGTTGATCGTCTTACAAACTTGATTGCCCGCATGGATGCTGCGGGGGAGGGAGATCAGGTCACCCGTTTGCAGGATCCGGAATTCGTACAGGAAATGTTAAAAAAATACGATTTGTAAAAATAATACGCCATTGGGAAGAAATCCTTCTCAATGGCGTATTTCATTTCACAAACAATTCGATCACAAATACCAGCACGCAGCAGATCACGGATACCGGGAACAGTCCGGCACCGAGCCATGCAGCGATGATTCCGGCAATGAGCGCTACCAGTCCGGAAATAGGTGTCTGCGTAGCGTGGATGATGGCCGGAAAGGTCATGACAGCCAGTGTCACATAAGGTACATAATACAAAAAGGACTGAATAAACTGATTCTTGATCGGTTTCCGGATCAGTGTCAGGGGTAAGACACGGATCGTATAGGAGACGGCGGCCATAACGGCTATGTAGATATAATTATTCATTTACGTTGTCTCCTTTCTGTACAGAATCATTGGCTTTCACGGGAGCAACTTCCTCCGCATCCTGTTTTACCGGGAACAGGATCGCTGCCGCACCGGAGCTGATCACGGTCAATAAAATAGTCCTGGTACCTTCCGACAGAGAAGAAACGCCGGGAAGATAGTTGCAGACAAAGCTCAGGGCAAAGCTGATGGCCACCAGCGTTGCCACAATCTTGCTTTTCCGGGCAGGAGGAATAATGATGGCTAAAAACATGCCGTATAAGGCAACGCTCAGTGCGCTGACAGCACGCAGGGGCAATGCATTTCCGGCAATGATGCCGCAGGCGGTTCCGCCGGCCCATGCAGGAGCGGCTAACAGGATCGCACCGTAGGTATAATACGGATTCAGGATACCCGGTCTTGCGATCGTGATACCGAACAGCTCGTCGGTGACGTCATAGGCGATGATCAGTCTGTGAAAAAAGGGAGTGCCGGGAGAGAACTTCTGTGCCAGGGCACAGCTCATGAGCAGGTACCGTGCATTGGCGATCAGTGTAATGATCGCCACTTCCAGATAAGTTGCCTGTGCCGCTACCAGCGTGAAAGCTGCATATTCTCCGGCGGAAGCATTGTTTAACAGGCTGGCCAGGAATCCCTGCATGGGGGTGAAACCGGCGTGCCTTGCGGCGATTCCCAGAGAAAAGGATACGGCGAAATATCCCAGAGCAATGGGGAAGCCGTCCCGCATACCATCGCAGAATATTTTTCTGCTGAATTTATCATTCATAGTTGTAAAACCTCATCTTTCTGTAAGGCGTCTTTTGGCGCACATGTCCTATTATAACGCACATTCCAACAGGAGAAAAGGAGCAAAATTAATGTATATCACTGCATTTTCCGCATAAATATAGGATAAATAAATGTCCGTGGTGGATAATGTATGAAGAATAAACGGAAACGGTGGAAAAACGGTGTGATCCTGATTCCGGTACTGTGTGTACTGTTGTTAACGGGATGCGGTCTGTTTCAGTAGGAAAGAATCAAGCTGCGGGATCTGGATTTTACAGTACTCTGCGATGAAACAGAATTTCTTCAACATCCCCGGTAATTTTTACTTCGATCAATTCATCATCATCACGCAGACTGATCGCTGCCAATCCTGTTTTCCGCAGAATCTCTATATCAGTATCGGGTATGGGCAGCAGAAGACCGGTGGGTACAGTATTGCTGTGGATGAACTGTATCTGACGGAGGATGCCATCTATGTCGGCACCACGCTTTTGGGTCCTGAGATCACCGGGCAAAAGAAAGGCGCAGAGAAACCCTCCACGCCGTACATTGTGATAAAAACAGAGTTCTTGGACAAAACAGTAATTTACGAATGATCAGAAGATATAAAAAAGTATCATCCAGATTCTACACAAGGACTGGAAAATGTGATAAAATGCAAAAAACATACTGTAATCAGGAGATGCCTGTAGGGAGGTAGATTTTTATGCAACGTAAAATACATGGACAGATGTCAGAGTCTTTTCTGATCGCCGGGATCCTGTCAATCTCCGGTGGTCTGCAGGATGCTTATACCTATATGTACCGGGGAAAAGTGTTTGCCAATGCACAGACCGGCAATATCGTGCTGCTGGCACAGAATCTGGTAGACAGGAACTGGCAGGCGGTACTTCGCTATTTTTCTCCATTACTGTTCTTCGCATTGGGAGTGGCAATGGCAGAATGCATCCGCATGAAATACCAGAAGGCACAGAAGATCCACTGGAGACAGCTGGTACTTGCGATCGAAATACTTTTGTTGTTTGCAGTCGGTTTTTTACCGAATGAGATAGATCTGCTGGCCAATGCCATGGTATCTTTCGCCTGCGCTATGCAGGTACAGGCGTTCCGCAAGGTGAACGGTTATGCTTTCGCCAGTACCATGTGTATCGGCAACCTGCGCAGTGGTATGGAATCCTTATGTGCTTATGGAAAAACGAAAGATAAAAAGATATTGCGAAAATCCGGTTATTATTTCGGGATCATCTTCCTGTTTGCTGTCGGTGCGGCACTGGGAGGACACATGATCAAATACATCGGAGCGAAAACGATCTGGATTTCCTGTACGATTCTGCTGATCAGCTTTTTATGCATGTTCATCAAGGAAGAAAAAGAGGAACATCCCGAGATCATGGAAGAAGAACAGGAGATCCGGGATAATCTGAAAAACATCCGCAAAGAAGCCAGGGATGTGGAACACATCCTGGAGGATGACATCCGTTCCCAGATCGAGAAAAAATAACGTAAAGACTGGCGAAAAAAGACAGAAATCCTACAGAAAACCTGGGCATTCTGTTAAAATACAATCCCGTCTCCAAGGTGGCTATCTTCGGATTTACGAACCCGGTAGTCGGGGTGCTTTCATCCGCATGGTGGCTGGGAGAGGGCTCCGCAGAACTGGGATGGAATGCACTGATCGCTTTGGCTCTGGTGTGCATCGGTATCTGTATTGTCAATGTCAAAATAAACACCGGAAATAAAACGGCATAGTTAAATCCTTAAAGCTTCATCCCGTATTTTACCAGATCAACCCGGTTATTGATCACCGCAATGCCATCTGCCCGCAAGCGGTTGGCCTGTTCATCGGCGCCGCCGAAGGCAAAGGCACCGGAGAGCTCTCCCTTGGAATTGACGACGCGGTAGCAGGGGATGTGTTCAGGATCCGGATTCTTATGCAGGGCATTGCCCACGGCGCGTGCCATTTTGGGCTCTCCCGCCATGGCAGCCACCTGCCCATAGGTGGCGACACAGCCCTTCGGAATCCGTTTCACTGCTTCATAGATCCGTTTCGTGGGACTGTCGGTGACCAGGTCATAGCTCTCCGCGATCATGCGCCGGATGTCCTCATCGGGGATGGTGCCGTCTAAGATAATCGTGTTCCAGTGTTCTTTATTCTGATGATATGCGGGAATGACGGAAGAAAAGGTGCTACGCCAGAAGTCCCGCCAGACAGGATCGGTCTTCACATTCAGATGCAGACAGCCATCCTTTTCATAAGTCCATAAAAAAGCCTTTTTACTGCCCTTCACCCGTACCAGCTGCCAGTTTGGATCGTGGAAGGGCATTTCTGTATACGTATCCGGAAAAGATAATCCGTATTCCAGTGCTTCTTCTCGTGTTTTCATGTCTTCGGTCCTCCGTTTTTTTCTATTATAACACTCTTTTCTTTTCTATGAAAACATGGTAAACTTTTTCGAGAAACAGGTCATGGAAATGGGCTGCAAAAGCCCGGGAACGGAGACGATATGATACTGATACAGGATGGTTATATGATCGATCCCAAGTCAGGAAAAGAAGGTAACTTCGATATCCTGATCGACGGAGACAAGATCGTCAAGATCGCAGAAAAAATCGAACCGAAGGGTAAGGTGACAAGGATCAATGCGGAAGGGCTGTTAGTCGCTCCGGGACTGGTGGATGTGCATGTACATTTCAGAGATCCCGGTTTTACAGCGAAGGAAGATATCAACACCGGAGCTGCGGCAGCGGCGAAGGGTGGTGTGACCACTGTAGTGCTGATGGCGAACACGAAGCCCACTGTGGACAGTGAGGAGACCCTGAAGTATATCCTGGACAAGGGAGCGAAGACGGGCATCCATGTGACTACCTGTGCTAACGTGACCATGGGCATGCAGGGAAAACAGCTGACGGATTTGAAGAAGCTGGCAGCGGCGGGTGCTGTGGGATTCACGGATGACGGTGTGCCCCTGCTGGATGCGGAAATGGTGCGACGGGCCATGGAGATCTCCGCAGAGCTGGATATGCCCATCAGTTTCCATGAAGAAGACCCGAAATATATCGAGAACAACGGTGTGAACCGCGGAAAGGCCAGTGAACATTACGGAATCGGCGGCTCTTCCAGAGAGGCGGAGATTGCACTGGTAGAACGGGATCTGAAGCTGGCGGAAGAGACCGGAGCCTGCATCGATATTCAGCATATCAGCAGTAAGGAAGCGGTAGAACTGGTGCGTCAGGCGAAAAAGAGATGTTCTAATATTCATGCGGAAGCCACACCACATCATTTTACCCTGACAGAAGATGCCGTGATCAAATACGGCACGCTGGCGAAGATGAATCCTCCTTTGAGAGAAGAAGAGGATCGTCAGGCAGTGATCCGGGGACTGGTGGACGGCACCATCGATATGATCGCTACGGATCATGCGCCCCATACCGCCGAAGAGAAGGCAAAGCCCATCACGGAGGCTCCCAGTGGTATCACAGGACTGGAGACTTCTCTGGCGCTGGGCATTACAGAACTGGTAGATGCAGGATATCTCACCATGAAGCAGCTGCTTCGCCTCATGAGTACGAATCCGGCTGCCATGTATCATCTCGATGCCGGATATCTGGCGGAGGGAGGTCCTGCGGATGTGATCCTGATCGATACTGCGGCAGAGTTCATCCCGGAGCAGTATGCATCCAAGGCAACGAACACTCCTTTTACCGGATGGAAATTAAAAGGTGAAGTGAAGAAGACCATCTGCGGTGGTAAAATGGTATACGAAGCATAGCGTGCGCGTTAGAGAGCGCATATAAGCAGATAACGCTTGTCACTTATATATAGAATAGAAAAGGATAATAAAATGAAAAAGAAAATCACAGCAACCGTGCTTTCTCAGAAAGAGATCGCACCCAGAATTTTTGATATGTGGATCGCTACGGATCTGGCGTCATGCGCAAAAGCCGGTCAGTTCATCGGCGTCTACCCTAAGGACCGCAGCACTCTGCTGCCCCGTCCCATCAGTATCTGCCAGGTAAATGACAAAAAAGATGCCCTGCGCATCGTGTACCGTATCGCAGGACAGGGTACTGCGGAGTTTTCCTCCTATCAGGAAGGAGACGGCGTAGAGATTTTGGGAACTCTCGGTAACGGATTCCCCACAGAGACCGCGGAGAGCAAAAAGGTATTCCTCATGGGCGGCGGTATCGGTATTCCTCCCATGCTGGAGCTGGCCAGAGAGCTTCCGGCATCTGCGGAAAAGCAGATCATCGTGGGTTATCGTGATGACCAGCTGTTCTTAAAAGAGGACCTGGAGAAAAACGGAACCGTATATATTGCTACGGAAGACGGCAGTGTCGGCACGAAGGGCAATGTCATGAACGCCATTGAGGAGAATCATCTGCAGGCAGACGTGATCTTCGCCTGCGGTCCCATGCCGATGCTTCGTGCCATTAAAAAATACGCGGAAGAAAAGAAGATCAAGGCATATATCTCCCTGGAAGAGCATATGGCCTGCGGCGTGGGTGCCTGCCTGGGCTGTGTTGTGAAGACAAAGGAAGTGGATCATCATTCGCATGTGCATAATGCAAGAATCTGCACCGACGGTCCCGTATTTGATGCTGAGGAGGTAGAAATCTGATGAATACACAGACAACGATCGCAGGAGTGACCTTTAAAAATCCCGTCATGACAGCTTCCGGGACCTTTGGATCCGGTATGGAATATGAAGAATTTGTAGATCTGAACCGCCTGGGTGCGGTGGTGACCAAGGGTGTGGCAAATGTACCCTGGCCCGGGAATCCGACGCCCCGTGTGGCGGAGGTGTACGGTGGCATGCTCAATGCCATCGGATTACAGAATCCCGGCATTGATGTGTTCATGGAGAGAGACATTCCTTTCCTGAAAAAATATGACACGAAGATCATCGTAAATGTCTGCGGCAAGTCCGTGGAGGATTATGTGGACGTGGTGGAACGTCTGGGAGACGAGCCGGCAGTCAGCATGCTGGAGATCAATGTATCCTGCCCGAATGTCAAGGAAGGAGCCATTGCCTTCGGACAGAAAGCGGATGCCCTGTATAACATTACTTCCGAACTGAAAAAACATGCAAAACAGCCCATCATCATGAAGCTGAGCCCCAATGTGACAGACATTACGGAAATGGCGAAAGCGGCAGACGCAGCAGGTGCGGATGCACTGTCCCTGATCAACACCATCACCGGTATGAAGATCGACATTCACCGCAGGAAGTTCGCCATTGCCAACAAGACCGGCGGCATGAGCGGTCCTGCCATCAAACCCATTGCGGTTCGTATGGTATACCAGGTGGCACAGGCAGTCAAGATTCCCATCATCGGCATGGGTGGCATCGCTACGGCGGAAGATGCCATCGAATTCATTCTGGCGGGAGCCAGTGCAGTCAGTGTGGGCGCCATGAACTTCGTGGATCCCTATACGACGGTAAAAGTCGTGGAGGGCATTGAAGATTACATGCGCACCTATCACGTAGAGAATCTGACTGACCTCATCGGCGCGGTGGAATAAACGGACAGAGAACGGAATACGGTATAAAACAGCACAGACCTTCATATATATAGACATATCTGTATATATGGAGGTCTGTTATTGTGGAACTGATCAAGAGAAATATACATATGGACCGGGTAAAACGGTCCACCGTCATGCAGTTTACCATGGAAGAAGATCTGAATCTTCCGGAGGATAAGCCGGATATCAGTACCCTGAATCTGGAAAAAGGAGAGGTTGTCATCGAAGAGATCTGTCCGGGTACGGATGAAGTAACCGTCCGGGGAAAACTGGGGTATGCGATTTTGTATCACACGCGGGAGTCCGGAAGCAGTCTGGTACTGTTGGGCGGCGCTCTGCCTTTTGAGGAGAGGATCCGCATGGAAGGGGTATTACCCTCGGATACGGTGACCGTGGAAGGAACGGTGGAAGATTTCACGGTAAATATGATCAATTCCCGCAAACTGAGTTTACAGGCGCTGATCCTTCTCTCCGCCCGTATCGAAGAAATCTATGATGAAGAGCTTCCCGTGGGGATTCAGGGAGAAGATACGGAAGCCGGCGTGGAATATCGGATCGCGCCGATGGAAGTGACACAGCTTGCCATCTGTAAAAATGATATTTTCCGTAAAAAAGAAGAAATTCCGCTGCCTTCCAGCTATCCCAACATCTATCAGATCCTTTGGAGCAATATTTCACTGCGGGACGTAGAATTCAAACCACAGGAAGAAAAACTGGCAATCCAGGGAGATATTCAGATTTTCGTGCTCTACGAAGCAGAGGGCGAGGACAGGGCGATCCGTTCTTATGAGACGACACTTCCATTAAACGGAAGCCTGGAATGCCAGGGATGCCGGGAGGATCTGCTGCCGGATATCCGGTATGCGTTGCTGCGGCAGGAACCAGGACAGCAGATATTGACCATTCAGCCTGATCTGGATGGGGAGGAGAGGATCCTGGGAATGGAGTGCGCGCTGGAGTTGAATATCCGGCTCTATGAAGAGGAACAGATCGATATTTTGAGGGATATCTACGGAGTGAAGAATGAAGTGATCCCGGATACCAGGCAGACCAGTGTGCGTCAGCTGCTGACACGGATCACCGGCAAGACCAAGATAACGGATCATGCAGGGACAAATATTGACGGTCCGATCCTGCAGATATTGCACAGCGAGGGAACAGCTTCCATCGATCACCGGGATATTACGGAGGACGGAATACGGCTGCAGGGAAGTATTGATCTCACGGTATTGTGCATTACGGAAAAGGATGAGACACCTTATGTAAGCACCCGGATACAGATTCCTTATGAATATCTGCTGAGTGTGCCGGGAATCGGGGATACTGACCAGGCAGAGGTACACTGTGAAATGGAACAATTACAGGTAAATCTGATCGATGGGGAAGAAGTGGATGTAAAAGCGGTGCTGTCTTTTTCAACGACAGTTATGAAAAGCACAGAGTTCATGGCAATTGAAGAAGTGACGGAACAGGAGATCGACAGTGCCGTACTGGCAGAACTTCCCAGCGCGGTGATCTATATTACCGCGCCGGGAGATGATCTGTGGAGTATCGGCCGTAAATATCATATGCCGGTAAAAGCGGTCCGGGAACTGAATGCGCTGGAAAGCGATGAATTAAAACCCGTCCGGAAACTTCTGCTGGTAAAAGGTCTTTAGGCTTCGGTGGTCAGACCGGCGTCAGCAGCCAGTTTATCGAACTTCTCCATAACAGCATCATAAGTCTTCTGGGAGATCTCGGGGAGAGAACCGCCCCAGGTCTTTTCCGCCTGTGCGTAGCCCTTCTTGAATGCCTCACGCATGGATTCAATCTTGTCGGGATCTCCGCCGGTCAGAGCAGTGGCAAACTGTATGATACGGTCGGAGGTCTGGTTCACACCCCAATAGCCGTCTTCTGCAATGTCTGCCTGTGCCTGTGCTTTGGTGGCGGGATCTACGGTATAATTACCGGAACGTAAGAAGGACCAGATGTCATTGGCATTGCCGTAGGTGTCAGCCTGCTTGCCCATTATCTGTTCTACCAGGGAACGAAGCTGGCTGGTACGTGCATCTGCATCCGCTTTTAATTTGTTGATCAAAGCGGTGTCCGGTTTATAGGTTTTCTTCGTGGAAGAGGTCTTGGTGTCGGTACTGTGTTCATAGATGACACCGGTATCCTCTGCGGTCTTTGTACTTTTTACTTCCTCGGCGGAAGTTTTTTCTTTTGCTGCACTTGTGCTGCTGTAGCTGTAGGCTGCAGCGGCCTGTGTTGATGTAATTCCGTTTACACTCATAATTTCCTCTTTTCCGGTACGGCTTTTGCCCGTACCTTTTGTCATCCTTGACTGTTAGTGATACTTACTACATCCATTATATCGGAGAAAAACGGCAAATACTTTAGGGAACCATTGACAAAGAGAAATGGATTGTATAAAATTAAGTACAATCATTGTATACAAAACGGAGCAGAGCAAAATGAACGAATATCGGATAAAAGCATATGCCAAAATTAATCTGGGCCTGGATGTGGTCAGAAGACTGGAAAATGGCTATCACGAAGTGAAGATGGTCATGCAGACCGTTGGTATTTATGATGTACTGGATTTTCAGCGGACAGCCGGCGGCATCGTCATCACTACGGATTCCGGGGAACTTCCCACGAATGAGGATAACCTGATCTATAAAGCGGCAAAACTTATGATAGAGAAATATCATATTACCGAGGGCGTGAAGATCCACCTGGAGAAGCATATTCCGATCGCAGCCGGTATGGCGGGAGGAAGTACGGATGCCGCAGCCACCCTGAAGGGAATGAACCGCCTGTTTGATCTGGGATGTACGTTGAAGGATCTGATGGAGCTGGGTGTGAATATCGGTGCAGATGTTCCGTATTGTGTCATGGGAGGAACGGCTCTGGCCGAAGGGATCGGAGAGAAGCTGACTCCGCTGGCTCCGGCACCGGATTGTTATGTATTGGTGGCAAAGCCGGATATTAACGTATCTACGAAATATGTGTATGAACATCTGGATGCGCAGGAGATCCGGAAACATCCGGATATTGACGGCATGGTGGAGGCAATTGCCGAGGAGAGTTTACAGGGAATTCTGGACCGGATGGAAAATGTGCTGGAGACAGTGACTGTCAGTGCATATCCCATCATTCAGAAGATCAAAGACCGGATGAAGGAACTGGGAGCCATCAACAGCCTGATGAGCGGAAGCGGTCCAACGGTATTCGGCATTTTTGTAGAAAAAGACATGGCCCGCAGGGCATATGATAAATTGGAGGAGGAACAGCTGGCTAAGCAGATATTCCTGACGGAATTCTGTGAGTAACGGCAAAAAAGGTTATGCAGGATAATTTACAGGTGACAATGGATGAATTTCTGCCGCTTCGGGATGTGGTATTCAACACTTTGCGACAGGCCATTATTACGGGAGAACTGAAACCGGGAGAACGACTCATGGAGATCCACCTTGCCAATAAGCTGGGAGTCAGTCGTACACCGATCCGGGAAGCGATCCGTAAGCTGGAGCTGGAAGGTCTGGTGACCATGATCCCCAGAAGAGGAGCGGAAGTAGCGCAGATCACGGAGAAAAGCATGAACGATGTGCTGGAAGTGCGTCGTGCACTGGATGCTCTCTGCGTGGAACTGGCATGTGACCGTATCTCACAGGAAGAATTGCAGCATTTGAAAAAGGCATGTGATACCTTTGAAGAGGCGGTGAAGACCAAAGATGTGAAACAGATCGCACAGGCGGATGTGGCACTGCATGATATCATTGTGGAAGCTACGGGGAACCAGCGCCTGATCCAGCTGGTGAATAATCTGTCTGAGCAGATGTACCGTTACCGGTTTGAGTACATCAAAGACAGCAGCCAGCATGAACGCCTCGTGGAGGAACATAAGGTGATCTACGAAAGCATTGTCAAAAAGGATAAGGAAACGGCATCACATATGGCCAAGGTGCATATCGACAACCAGAAAAAGGCCATCATCCGCCAGATCCGACTGGAGCGGGAGAAAAATAAATAACTTCGGAATCGTATAATCTATCCGGAAAGTGGAAATTCTTTCCATAAACCATAAAAGGAAAGAGGTTCACTGATGGATAGATTATGTGTTTTTTATGAAAAATTGCGGAGAGTGGTATGGCAGGGGATCCGGGTGTCGGCGGTCTGCACAGCCTGCTACGGCTGGTGGGGAGTGATCTACCCGGAACTGGCCATGCTACCGTCCACTTATGAGATCGTATGCGAGGAGCAGGCAGAGGAGACCAAGACTGTACAGAAAGATGCGGAAGTGGTAGAATGGAATTCCGACAGTCAGATCTACTGGAAGATCCTGGAGGCGGATCCGGAACAGATCCACTTCAAGAGCAGACTGCTTACGATGTTAAAAAGATAGAAGGAGAAATCCCATGTATCAGGAGAATATAACTGCACTGAAAAAAGATGCCCCCATCGGGGTATTTGATTCCGGCATCGGCGGACTGACTGTAGCCCGGGAGATCATGCGGCAGATTCCCAATGAGAAGATCATATATTTCGGAGATACGGCGAGAATGCCCTACGGCAGCAAGTCCAAGGAAACGGTCACCGGCTTCTCCCAACAGATTGTGCGTTTCCTGGAAACTTTTCAGGTGAAGACCATCGTGGTGGCATGCAATACGGCAAGCGCCTATGCACTGGATGAACTGGAGAAGGAACTGGATATTCCCATCATTGGTGTGATCAAGCCGGGAGCGAAGACCGCAGCGGAAGTGACCCGCAACGGCCGTATCGGCGTTATTGCCACCGAGGCTACCATTGGCAGCCAGATGTATAATAAATACATACAGGAACTGAACAAAAATGTCACCATCTACGGGAAAGCCTGTCCCCTGTTTGTGCCGCTGGTGGAAGAGGGACTGTGGGAGGATCCCGTGACGGACGAGATTGCAAGACGGTATCTCACAGAACTGATTGACATAGATATTGATACTCTGATTTTAGGATGCACGCATTATCCGCTGATCCGCTCTACGGTAGGACGGATCATGGGAGATCAGGTGACACTGGTGAACCCGGCATACGAGACCGCCAGAGAACTGAAGGAGCTGTTACAGCACTATGACATTCTCAATGAGGAAGAACCTCATCTGGGAGAAAATAAATATCAGTTCTATGTCAGCGACGGTGCGGAGAAGTTCAAACGTTTTGCCAACTCTATTATTAAATATGGTATTTTATCAGCCAAGACGATCAAGATTGATGAGTATTAAAAGGACGGATGAAGATGAATCGGGAAGTAGAACTCGTCCTGTCCGGTCTGCACGATGCTGAGGGCGCTTCGGATAAGGATGCAGTGGAGACCGCACAGACAGCACAATATTTTAAGAGAAACGACAGCCATTATCTTCTCTATGAGGAAGATTTGGAGGGATTCGACGGAACCTGTAAGAGCCGGATCAAGTTCCGGGATAACCTCCTGGAGCTAACCAGGCAGGGAGCCGTGGAAATGCATATGATCTTCGAGGAAAATAAGAGACATGTGGTGCCCTACAATACGCCCTACGGACAGCTGTTGCTGGGGATCAAGACCCGCAGGGTGCAGGTAGAAGAACAGGAAGATCGGATCTGTGTGACGGTGGAATATATCCTGGACCAGGAGGGAGAACCTTTCAGTGAGAGCTGTTTAAAGCTATATATCAGGGAGAAACAGTAACGATTCGGAATTCTATGCAAAAAAATAGCAGATGCTCATATCTGCTATTTTTTAATGGTTCTGAATCGTTATTTACTTGACAGGCTTTGCTCCTGCCTTTTCCTGTGCGGAAGCGATCATGCGCTTGAAGAAGCCTTTCTTTTTCTCCGGAGCGGCTTCGGTCTTGCCGTGCAGTCCCTTGACATCCAGTACATAGATACCGCTGACAACGGCCTTTACTTCCTTTTTCACGGGAACACTTTCGAAGATCTTCTCATCACAGATCAGGGATACGATCTGCGGGCCAACCTTTGCCTTGATGATGGGAAGCTTGGAACCACGCATCATCTTCGGTGTCTGATCGATCACCATCTGGGGAAGACCGGCATCTTTCATTTTCATGCGTTTCTTATCAATGATCAGCATGGATACGGTCTGCTTGTTGGCATCTAACAGCTCCTGCTGTTCTGCCTGCTTTTTCTGTGCTTTCTTGCCTAAGAAATATAATACTGCAATGATGATAGCCAGAACTATCACGATAACTAATAATGTAATTGCAACCGGACTCATTTTCAGTCCCTCCTTCAGTTAATAGGAACAAATTCCTAAAAAACATTGTAACATAGATGTGATGAAATACGCAACCATACATTTATGATTTCTGTCTTGTTTCCGGTTCTTGTAAGGAAGATTGTCACCATGTTACAGTCTTTTTGTATTACAAAAAATTATGAAACACGTATGTCAACCGGTTGATATACGCGCGGTAAAATTATATAATGTGAAAAAAGAAGGAGGTGCGGAAAATGAAAGTACTGGTAGTATCAGATGTACATGCGAACATAGCCGCATTGAACACCATTTTGGAAAAAGAGGCTGATTACGATGTTCTGTGCTGTGCCGGGGATTATACAGACTATGGAATCTATCCGACGGAAGTGATAGAACGGTTCCGCAATCTGAAAAACACGCATCTTGTGTATGGCAACCATGATCTTCACGTTATAAATACTTATGAAAGTAAGGAATGGAAAAATGTAGAAGATGGAAAATACAAGTGGGTTCACTATAATTGTGAACAACTAAACGACCAGGGTATCAGGTGGCTGAAGCAGTTACCGGAAACCGCATATTTTGAGGCAGACGGATGGAAATACGGAATTGCCCATCAGTATGATAGTGGCTATGGGACGATAGAAAGCAGGTACGCGTTTGATAAATATTGGGCGGAGCATTACGGAACAGATAATACAGGGAACAGAAGACTGATTTTCGGGCATACACACAGACAATGTATTCATATTTTAGGTGATGGAATGGAATGGCTGAACCCGGGAAGTGCCTCGTATCGAAGACCCGATGACCCGGATAAGACGGCACATTATGCGACGATTACAGACGGCGAGATCCGATTGAAACAAATTCCCTACGACAGGAAACCACAGTTTGAAAAGGCAAAGGAATTTATAAGTACCGATAAAATGATGAGAACAGAAATTCAGGATTTTATGTTCTTTTTTGGGGATGCAGAGACATCGAGAGAACCGTTGGAACGGGGAATAAAATAACAGAGATAAAGAAGGAATGGAAAAGAGATGAATTGTAGAAGATATCGCCTGGATCAGGTGGCAAATTTCAGAGATCTGGGAGGCTATGCGTGCGACGGAGGCGTAACAAGATATGGTGTAATTTTCCGGAGTACAGCTTTGAATAAGGCAACGGAGGAGGACATTGCCAAGATAGAGCGTCTGGGAGTCAGTACGGTCATTGATTTAAGATTTCCCAGTGAGACAAAAGAACTGCCGGACAGATTGGGAAAGGATATGGACTATATCAACTGTTCGCTTATGGGCACCACAAAGCTGGAACAGTTGGACATTGTAAACAGTAGTGTGGTGGAGACCAAAACGCTGCATCGCATGTATCGCCTGATGCTACTCAACGGAGGAAAAGAGATCAAGAAAGCTCTGGAGGTAGTCGCTGATTCCGAGGGAGCGGTATTGTTCCATTGCGCAGCCGGCAAGGATCGCACCGGCATTCTGGCAATGCTGATCTTATCATCCGTGGGAGTGGAGAGGGAAGATATTCTGGTGGATTATCAATGTAGCAGTACCTATATTACAAAATTTACGACCGATATTTCCGGTTCCAATATCTACAACATGAAATGGATTCTGAACTGGATTGACCAGGAATGGGGTGGAGTTCCGGAATATCTGCGTCAAATTGGAGTACAAAGTGAAACTATACAAAAAACCAAATCCAAGTTTGTTGAAAATTTATATATGTAACCGGTTGACATACAATAAAAATTAGTATATATTCTTAAATGGTTATTCCTACGATGATATTATTCCTGGTATTTCAGAAGCAGTTTGTGACATCTGTGACATCCAGCGGAATTAAGGGGTGATAAAGTGGAAATCAGATATCTCGGAACAGGCGGAGCAGAAGGATTCTCCAGTATTTTCTGCCAGTGTGAAGCATGTCGTAAGGTAAGAATGTTGTTGGGAAAAAATGTAAAGACACGTAGCTGTACTCTGATAGATCAGGTGATGATAGACCTGTCCCCGGATATCTTTTCACAATGCATTAACAGCCATGTGGATTTATCGGAGGTGAATCATGTGGTATTTACCCATTCCCATTCCGATCACCTGAATACTACAGAAATATGCTTCCGACTGCGGGAAATGGCATCCGTGATTCAAAAAAAGATAAAGAAGTAATGGAAATTTATGGCAATGATGCGGTTCGGGATGGTATTATGGAGATAATAGCTAAGGATCCACATGTAGATCTGACAAGGATGAGATTTCACCGGATTCAAAAGTTTGAACCATTCCGGATAGGTCATTTGAAGTTTACACCTTTAAAGGCATATCACAAGCTGGATGAGGAAGCTCTGATCTTTGTGATCGAGGATGGAAGATCGATCTTATTGTATGCAAATGATACGGGGGCTTTGTCGGAGGAAACACTGGATTTTATAGAACAACAGAACATAAAATTT
>ERZ1031540.101-NODE-101-length-17794-cov-5.727268_pt1 | contig 17794 bp, 12 predicted proteins | sample MGYA00519031_ERZ1031540 | MGnify/ENA primary metagenome ERZ1031540 (study PRJEB33719, sample SAMN04261166) | wastewater metagenome | biome: rural village; feature: human; material: feces | host: Homo sapiens | place: El Salvador | collected 2013-01-07 ... | reverse complement strand
TGTAGTTTGTTGATTTTTTTTCTTATTAATATAATTAAAAGGGGAATATGAAATATGAAAAAGGTGTTGTTGATTTTATTGTCATTTTTATATGTTAGTAAAGTGGTGTTAGCGGAAGAATTAAATATTAATGAATATAAACAAGTATTGAAACAATGTTATAATAATTTTGAACAGGATGAAAAGCGTTGTTCAGATTGGAATTCAAGATGTTTTAATCAGCTTCTGGCGGAGCAAGAAAAACTGCAGAAATGTTATCAGAAAGTTGCTGTTAGTATTTTTACGAAATTTTATGATTTATCAAATGAAGATGCTATGCAAAAATTTGATAATTATAAAAATTTTTTACAGATTGAGTATAAGTTTATTTATAGTGATTCAATTTATTGTAAGAAAAATAATTGTGGCATAGCACCGAATTTATATAGTGAATATGCCACAAGCCAAGGTTTATATAATTATATTAATAAAACAATAAATTATATTGAAAATCAATAAGTATTGCTTCTTCTTATCCAGCCTTTTTCAAAGATTTTTTGAGATGCATCTTGTTTTGTTATATTTTTTATTCTAGATTTAACATTATTAATGAAATTTTGTTTAATCGTTAGATAATTAGCGTTGTTAAAAGCATTTAAAGTGGCCGGGCCTATTATTCCATCATCCTTAATTCCTAAAGCTTTTTGTAAAAGTTTTATACTTGTATTCTGGCCTTGTACAACACTATTATCAAATACAATATCAGCAATTTCATCTGGAAGTAGATTAATTTTAGGTTTAATCCAATAATCTCTATAAAATATTGCACTGGCTCGTTCAGGTGTCATATTTTTTATATTTTCATTAGGATAATATTTAGAGCTAATTCCATAATTAGTTTCGCCACCTTTATCGTTTTTATTATTACTATATCCTCCTTCAATACATTTAGTTCTTTTTATAGCTTGTTGAAAGCGGTTGTCATTGAGAATTTCATTAATATATTCTTTACTAAAATCATCACCATATAAAGAATAATTTATTTTAGGAGAATTATTTGGGAAACCCCAAGCACTTTCGGTGGTGTAACTGTTTGATTTATTTAAAGGCTTTAGGCTTAAATCCATTTGCAAGGATGGTGTATTATTGAATAATTCCATTGAGTTTGCTTTATTCAAACTATTAGACTGTAATTGATTTAAAGTTTGAGGCGGCGTTTGAATATTAGCCGTATTAAATGTTCCATTATTGCCAACAGTATTGTAAACGTTATTTGGTTTTAGGTTGTTGGTATTAGTATCAAAACCATAGTTCTGATTTTTAAGCGAATTGGTGACGTTTTCAATATTATCACTGATGTTGGAGGAGCCGAAACCATAGTTATTAGCCGGATTGCCGCCCCAAAAGTTGGTGTTGTACTGCGGATAGTCTTGCGTTATGCCTTGATTGTTGTAGTTTTTTATCAGTTCGTTTTCCCGATTAGTTCTCGCCATTTGATAAGATACTTCATCACGCAGGGAAAAGTTACTGTGGTCAACGCCGTAAGAATCTATTTTGTTTTCACCATTTTCATAGCCTAATTGAGATTTAAAATTTCTGTACATATTTTTCTCCAAAGTTTATTGTTTTTAGCTTATTAAATAATTTATTTCTTATTATATATGCGCGCAAAATTAAATAGCAAAGCCTTAATCAACCGCAATCATAAAACAAGATAAATTATATCAATGAAATATTGTTATCATAAATATCTTTTAATGTCAAGTTTAAAATAAGAAATAAATTATAATTGTGCTAAAATTATTATTCACAGTAATTAAAAAAAGTGCTTTACATCTAGAAAAAGTGTGGTATAAGTGTTGACAACAATAAAGAATTATAGGAGTGGAGCTGAAAAGCCCCGCTTTTTTGTTAAAGGAAATTAAATGCAAAAACACTATTTACAGGATTTGATTGAACCCGTGGTGGAAAAGGCCGGATTTGAGTTGGTGCGCGTGATGACTATCGGTCAGGCGAATCCCACCTTGCAGGTGATGATTGATGTTGCCGACCATTCGCGTGATTTGACAGTTGATGACTGTGCTGAGGTTAGCCGTAAACTTTCGGATGTTTTAGATGAAAAAGACCCGATAAAAGAAAAATATTCGCTGGAAGTCAGCTCTCCGGGGTTGGATAGACCATTGACCAAACCTGAGCATTTTCAGCGTTTTTGCAACTATGTCATTAAGGTTGAAACCGCTGATAAGGTGGAAAACCGCAAACGTTTCAAAGGTATGCTCTTGCGTGCCGATGACAAAGAAATTGTTATGGATATGGATGGAGTTGAATATACCATTCCGTATGATGCCATGACTAAAGCCAAACTGGTTCTGACTGATGAACTTTGGGAAGAATATCAGGCAGCTCATGAAGCTGTTGAACTTTAATTTTTTTGATGAGGAAAAAATGGAAAATTTTGAAAATATGCCGAGACCTGAAATCGTGTTAGTGGCTGACACGGTTGCCAGAGAAAAAAATATTGATAGAGAAGATGTTTTTGTGGCGATGGAAGTTGCTATTCAAAAAGCCGGACGTACAAAATATGGCTTTGAGCATGATATTCGCGCGACTATCGACCGTAAAACCGGCGCTATTTCTTTGGCTCGCTATCGTGAAGTTGTGCCTGATGACGCTATTATTGAAAATGAAGCGGCTCAAATTACATTGAAAGACGCTAAATGCTATGACCGCAATTTGAAAGTGGGCGATTTTATTATTGACGCTTTGCCGCCGATTGATTTTGGCCGTATTGCCGCCCAAACCGCTAAACAGGTTATTATGCAAAAAGTACGTGAGGCAGAACGCAACAAACAATTTGAAGAATATAAAGAAAAAATCGGCACCATTATCAATGGTACGGTTAAGAGAATTGAATTTGGCAATGTGATTTTGGATATTGGCAAAACCGAAGCTGTTTTGCGTCATGATGAAATCATTCCAAGAGAAAAATTTAAAAACGGTGACCGTGTTCGCGCTTATGTTTTAGATGTTCGTCGTGAAGTTAAAGGACCGCAAATTTTCTTGTCCCGCACATGTCCGGAATTTATGGCAAAATTGTTTACACAAGAAGTTCCAGAAATTTATGATGGTATTGTGCAAATTATGGGTGTTGCCCGTGACCCTGGTTCAAAGGCCAAAATTGCCGTACGCGCAACAGATAAAACAATTGATCCGGTTGGTGCTTGCGTGGGCTTGCGCGGTATCCGCGTTCAGGCTGTGGTAACCGAATTGCAAGGCGAAAAAATTGATATTGTTCCTTATTCTGAAGACAAGGCGCAATATATTGTCAGCGCTTTGGCTCCGGCAGAAGTTTCTAAAGTTGTTTTAGATGAAGAAAATAACCGCATAGAAGCAGTTGTTTCGGAAGACCAGTTTTCTTTGGCTATTGGCCGCAGAGGTCAAAATGTTAAATTGGCGTCGCAGCTGCTTGGCGCAGATATTGACGTATTGACCGAAGAACAAGAGCATGAACGCCGCGCTAATGAAAATAAAGTTCGTCTGCAACGCTTTATGGAAGCTTTGGATGTGGACGATATGATTGCTCATTTGTTGGTTGCCGAAGGATTTTCTACTATTGATGAAATCGCTATGGTTGACCTGAAAGAGCTGGCGGATATTGAAGGTTTTGACGAAGATGTAGCTGCTGAATTGCAAAATCGTGCCAAAGAATATATTGCTAAACGCAATGCAGAATTTGCTGAAAAGAGTAAATCTTTGAAAATTGATGAAAGCTTAAAAGAAGTTAAAGGCTTGGATCAGGATATGATTATCACTTTGGCTGAAAAAGGTGTTAAAAATATTGATGATTTGGCTGATTTGGCTGCTGATGAGCTGCGCGATATGCTGGGCGAAAATTCTTTGTCTGAGGTTGAAGCCAACGATATTATCATGTCGGCGCGCGAACACTGGTTCAAAGAAGAAAACAGCGAAAATAAATAATAGTTTTTGCTGAAAGGAAATTGCAATGGCTAAAGAGTTGGAAACAAGAAAATGCGTGATAAGCGGAGAAGTCCTGAACAAGGAAAATCTGCTGCGTTTTGTAACGTTGAAAGATGGTACAATGTTGCCTGATTTTAACAAAAAAATTGACGGACGCGGTTTTTATGTTTCCAACTCAAAAAAGCTGCTGCAAAGTCTGGTAGAAAAACACCCGTTTAACAAAATTCTGCATAAAAAGGTTGAATATGCGCCGAATATGCCGGAAATTGTTGAAGGAATTTTAACCAAAAAAGGTTTAGACGCACTCAATTTGGCGCGTAAAGCCGGCGATTTGGTTTTAGGATTTGAAAAAGTAAAAGAATTGATTATAAAAGGAAGGGCAGCCTTTGTGATAGAAGCAACAGACGCCGGTGCAGACGGCAGGCAGAAAATTGCAGAATTGTCCGCAAATTTAGAAAAGTTTACACTGTATGATACTGAAACTTTGAGTACAGCATTTGACCGTGAAAATACTGTCTATTTGGCGGTAAAAAAAGGTAAAATGAGCGATATGGTCAGATTGGCTTTGAAACGGTATCAGACATTTTTGGATATATAATTGGAGTATTGACTAGATGACAGAAGAAAGTGCAAAGGGCAAATTAACATTGTCTGGAAAATCGACCCTCACTTTGAAAAATCTTAATAAATCACCGGCCGCTGACGGTAAAAAAGTGGTGCAGGTTGAAGTGCGTAAAAAAAGAGTAATTAATCAATCGGCGCCGGTTGCTCCGAAAAAAGAAATTGATGAGGCAACAGCGCAAAAATTAAAGCTTTTGGCAGAGGCTAAAGAGCATGACGCTAAACGTAAGCAGGAAGAAGAAGCTCGTAACGCTCAGCGGCTTAAACTGCAGGAAGAACGCGCTAAAGCTCAGCAAGAAAAAGAAGATGCTGAAAAAGCTAAGGCTCAAGCCAAAGCTGATGCCAAAGCCGTTGCTGAAAAGGCTGAAAAAGCGGCTGAAGAGGCTAAAAAGCAACCAGAAAAAAACGTTGCTAAGCCTGCGCCTAAAAATGAAGGTCTTGAACATCGTTTGAAAAAGTCTAAAGAAGATTATGACGATGATGATGACGAAGAAGAAAATTATCATAAAAAAGGCAAAAAGTCGGCTGTGGTTGAAAAGCACGTTATGACACGTGAAGAAACCTTTGAGCAGGAACGTAAAAAAATTCAAAAACGTAGTTTTGAGCCGCAGCGCCGCAATAACAAAATTAATCTGAACTCTTATATGAACAGTGATGATGACGATGATTATGGTTATGGTGCGCCGCGTCGCCACTTTAAGAAAAAACAGCCAAAACCGGTACAGGTGCAAGCTCCGCAAGAGAAAATTGTTAAGGAAGTGATTATTCCGGAAACAATTACCGTGCAAGAGTTGGCAAACCGTATGGCTGAAAAGAGCGCCGACGTGATTAAACGCTTGATGTCTTTGGGCGTGATGGCAACAATTAACCAAGCTATTGATGCTGACACAGCGCAAATAGTGGTTGAAGATATGGGACACAAATTTAAACGTGTGGCCGATAGCGATGTGGAAGAGGGCTTGACCGGTCCGGCTGATACAGAGGCAGATTTGCAGCCGCGCGCGCCGATTGTGACAGTTATGGGACACGTTGACCATGGTAAAACCTCGTTGCTGGATGCTTTGCGTGAAACAAACGTGGCAGCTAAAGAGGCCGGTGGTATTACACAACATATCGGTGCTTATCAAATCAAAGTTGCCAGCGGTCAAAAAATTACTTTTATTGATACTCCGGGACACGAAGCGTTCTCTGAAATGCGCGCCCGCGGTGCTAAAGTTACTGATATTGTGGTTTTGGTGGTTGCCGCCAATGACGGTATCATGCCGCAAACCGTGGAAGCTATCCGCCATGCTCAAGCCGCTGAAGTTCCGATTGTGGTAGCAATTAACAAAATCGACTTGCCAGGGGCTGACCCGCTGCGAGTTAAAACCGAATTGCTGCAATATGGTATCGGCGTTGAGGAGATGGGCGGCGAATGTTTATGTGCCGAAGTTTCTGCTAAAAAACGCATTAATATTGATAAGTTGGTTGAGGCGATTTTGCTGCAGGCAGAAATGCTCGATTTGAAAGCAAATCCAAATCACGCGGCCGAAGGTGCGGTTATTGAAGCAAAAATGGAAAAAGGACGCGGCAACGTGGCGACAGTTTTGGTTCAGCGCGGAACTTTGCATGTGGGTGATATTTTGATTGCCGGTAAAGAATGGGGACGCGTACGCGCTATGTTTAACGAGCACGGACGCAAAGTCAGCGAAGCCGAACCGGCTACTCCGGTAGAAGTTTTGGGCTTGCAGGGTACGCCTATGGCCGGTGATACTTTTGTGGTGGTCAAAGATGAAAACCAAGCTAAAGAAGTTACCGGTTATCGTATTCGTAAAGAGCGTGATGCCAAATTGGTTAAGAGTGCTAAATCGGCAATGGAACAGATGATGGATAAGATTAAATCCGGCGAGTCTAAACACTTGTCTGTGATTATTAAAGCAGATGTTCAAGGTTCTATTGAGGCATTGGAAGGTACTTTGAAGAAACTTTCTAACGATGAAGTTTCGGTGCAAATTCTGCATTCAGCCGTTGGTCCGATTTCTGAATCCGATATTACTTTGGCTAAGGCTTCTGATGCGTTTGTTATCGGCTTTAACGTCCGCGCCAATGCTCAAGCTCGCGATATGGCTCACCGCGACGGGGTTGATATTCGTTACTACTCTATTATTTATACGGTAGTAGATGATGTTAAAAAAGCCCTTGAAGGTATGTTAACGCCTGAACTGCGCGAAAAGATTTTGGGTTATGCGCAAATTCGCAGCGTATTCAATATTACCGGTGTGGGCAAAGTTGCCGGCTGTATGATTACTGAAGGTATGGTTAAGCGTGGTGCTAAAATCAGATTGCTGCGCGATAACGTGGTGATTCATGACGGTAATCTGGGGCAGTTGAAACGTTATAAAGATGATGTTAAAGAAGTTAAAGAAGGTTATGAGTGCGGTATGAGTTTTGAAAACTACAACGACATTCAGGTAAATGATTCTATTGAGTGCTACGAAGTAGAAGAAATTGCTAAAACCCTCTAAAGAAAGGAGTTAAAAATGGCTCATGAATTGTCACAGCGACAGCTGCGTGTGGGACAGGAAATCCGCAAAGTTATTGCTACGGCTTTAGAAAAAGGCGAGGTGCGTAGTCCGGAGATTGCCGAAGCTTTTATCACTATCACGCAAGTGATTATGTCGCCGGATTTGAAATATGCCACGGTTTATTTAATGACCTTAAACGGCAAAAATCTGGGCGTGATTTTGGAACAGTTGAATGCCGAAAAATGGGTATTCAAAAAGCTGGTTGCGTCAAAATTAAAGCTGCGTTTCACTCCAGACATCAATTTTAGAGTAGATGACACTTTTGAAGAAGCGGACAGAATTAATAAGTTGATGAATGATCCGAAAGTTAGAGCTGATATAGAGAAACTCGACTAATTTGGTGGGGAAACTCGTCTAATGGTCTACTACTTTTAACTTTTTGTGCTTGTGTACCATTTTGTACACGGCGCAAAAAAGTTAATGCGTATTAGCCTCATTATCCGAGTTTCTGAGAGCTATGTGAGTTTGGTGCTCGTGTACTATTTTCTGCACGTCGCTTAAAAATTCCGTCGCATCTACGCACGCTATCCGAGTTTCTGAGAGCTAGTGCCGGTTGCAGCAATAAGCAGCCGGTTTTTTTTATGTACTAGTTTGTACACGGCGCAAAAAAAGTTAATGCGTATTAGCCTCATTATTCGAGTTTCTGAGAGTTAGCGCAACGCGCCTAACATCACGTTACTGTCATCCTTGGCTTTGAGCGTCAGCTCATTCGCCGAGAATCCAGTATGGTATATCCGCTTAAAGAATATAGACTTTTTATTTCTGGATGCTTGAGACAGTTAGCTGCGCTCACGCTCAAGCATGACGCTGAAAAAGTAGGCGTTAAAGACGCAAAATTATACAATCCCCACTTCAACAATCAAGGTTTTAGGTGCAGCGATACTGTACAAGATGAGTTTTCTTTACATTCCTGACACACTTTTTTAATTTGTACAGGCGTTGCATTTTTTATGTTTGTGCCATAAAAAGCATCTTTTTGAGTATAACCGCGCCAATGGTTGGGGTCATCGTCATCTTCTTTATTTCCCCAAAAAGTTATGACGCTGTTTAAATCTTGAGCGTTTTCTTTTGCCAAATAAATCATATTTTCGCAAAAGCCTTCTGAAGACGGTGTTAAGGCTGAAGTTGTTTTGACTAGCGTAACATCAAAATTTAACTGAAAAGCACATTTCAGTTCCTGACTGTCTTTAGATATTGTCCAGCAGTTTCTCCCATATGTGCCGGAGTAACGATTTCCCAACTTATCAAACAAATAATTTTCTCTATAAGTTAAACCGGCGGGGACTTCGCCTAAGGCATTTAAAATGCTCATAAGTCGATATTGCGTATTGTCTGTTTTATGCTCGCGGCTGAGTTCGGTACGCAGCCTGATGAACGAATGTAAAATTTGGGCTATTTGCTCTCTTTGCTGGTTGGAGCGCCACATCATCATCGCTTTGCCATAACCGGCAATACCACCAACTGATAGAACACCGATAATTGCCAGCACGCCCAGCATTTCTATCATGGAACGTCCTTTTTCCCAATTTTTATACATTTTTCAAACTCCGTTTAATGTTACATAAAAACAAAACCCGCTTTGAAGCGGGCGGATGTTCGAAAACCGTGAATCAATAAATAAAAAACGGCTCGGCTTATTCAGCATATAGCCTTATTCACCGACATCCGTCCAAAAACAGAGGTCGGCATAACAAAATAGAGTCGCTATGCACAGCGGCTATTTATTGATTCAAAGGGTTTTCGACGCCCTAGGCAGACTAACATCTACCTGTTTAAGAGTTTAACTAAAGAAATAAAAAATGTAAAGTAAAAAACTAGGGCCGCTTAGCAAAGCTGTTGACGCTGGTAGGAAAAAGATTTATGCTGACGTAAAATTTATGTCGGAAAGGGTATTTTATAATGTTTGAAAGCGGATTTATAAGTTTGGAAAATGATAAGGCTAAATGTAAATTGGCGCTCTGGGGCGCGGATTTGTTTTCATATTGTCCCAAAGGCGAAGAGCATGATGTGTTTTGGCTGGGAGATTTGAATAAATTTGACCATAGTCAAGCTATTCGCGGCGGTGTGCCTGTTTGTTGGCTGCGTTTTGCGGCAGAAAAACTGAATGATAATCTTCCGCGTCACGGTTTTGCCCGTATTTCTGACTGGCAAGTGCAAAATGTTGTTTCCAATAGTCAAAAATCAGAGATAGAGCTATGTTTACAGCCTGATGAAAAATATAATTTGTCGGTTAGCGCAAAGCTGTTAATAAAAATTAGCGATAAGCTGGAATATTGCTTGGAAACCACAAATAACGGTGCTGATGATTTTTCTTTTAGTGAAGCGCTGCATTGTTACTTTAATATTAGTTCGCTTGAAAATATTACAATAAAAGGTTTGAGCGGACATCAATATAAAAGTTCATTAGACGGCAAAATATATGAACTTGCCGAGGATTTGCAGATTGGCTGCGAATTTGACGCGGCATTTTTAAATCATAGCGGTAATATAGAAATTGTTGATAAGGGCTATAAACGGAAAATATGTATTGAAAAAAGCGGTTCAAAATCAACAGTGGTTTGGAACCCGGCTAAAGATTTGGCAGAAATGTCGGCTGGGCAATACAAGCAATTTGTTTGCGTTGAACCGGCTAATCAGGGGGATTATTTTGTACGTTTGAAACCGCATGAAACACATCGTATTTCTATGGTAATTCAGGTTGAAAAATTGTGATGATTTATTTGAGCGGCGGGAGAAATCTCGCCGTTTTTAAGCAATTGACATTTACCTTTAGCTTATTTTCTGTCTTCTGGTTCCCACGGGAAGTTTATCCATAATCCCATAGGTTCAGAAATTGGAAAGTAATCTGGTTTTATTTCCGGATTTTTGTTGATTAGGGTATAGATTTGCGCCAAAGGATATTTATGGCGTAAATATTGCACTGTTTCGCCGCTGTCGCATAAGTCGTCGATTATATAAGTGTTGGCGGCGTTAGGAATTTCATCTAGCGTTGTATCAACCATTTCTGACTGTGATTTGCTTTCGTCGCTGTATGAAGAAAGGCGTATAAAGCGAATGTCTTTGTGTTTGAGATAGTGTGAAATAATGGTTGCCGGAACAAGACCGCCGCGGGAAACAGCTGCTAAAATAAAGCCGTTTGGCGAGCGTTCTTGGATTTTTTGCGCAATCATAAAGCAGGCATTATCTACTTGAGCTTGAGTAATTTCTTTCATGGTTCTATCTCCAACAAATTAAATAATGCTCTGCTTTATAACCACAGAAACAGTAAAGGTCAATAATTTTATTAAGAATTTATTTGTAAGCGGCAAAATTTGCGGAAATATAAATATTCGGCAATGCTCAGCGCTCCAAACGCAAAAATGTAGAAGCCGACATAAAGCACCAGAGCTGCTTCTCCAAATGACTGGTATGATAAAATCAAAAAGGCTAAAATAATGCCCAATATACCGCTTAACATACTCCAGCCCCACGGCAAGCCAAGCTTTTTAATGTCTAAACTGCCGGAGATTTGCATAACGCCGGTAGCCAAAAACCAAAAGGCAAATAAAATTGGTAAGGTTTGCACGGTTAAACCAAGATTGGTTAATAAAATCAAGCCGATAAATAAATCTAATAAGCCGACAACAAAATACCAGCCTGAATATTCGCTGAAAGAAAAGGTAATATAGCCGCAGCCAAGCAAAAATACGGCACCGCCGAAATATATTGCTATAGCATAAAGCGACGACAGCGGGTTTGCCCAAACTACAATACCTAAAATCAGCATGATTATGCCGGAAATTAAGTGCCAAATACTGCATCTTCTATCTTTCATAAATTTTCTCCTTTATCAAAAAAATATGCTCCGGTTTTGAGGTATGATTTTTTTGCTGAAAAACAAGGGAAACAGAAGAAAAATGTTGCAAAATAATGAGGAAAAGTCTATAATCCGGTCAGTTTAAAGCAGACGGATGAAAATCCGTGTGCCTATTATTTGGTGAATATAGCTAAGAGTGTGGATTTATCAGGGGTTTGGCTGTATTCAATTTAAACGTTTTATAAGTTTAACCTTCTGCGGACGGGATTGAAAGTTTTTTCAAAAGAATTGCCGCAGAATCAAAATGTTAGAGGAAATATACATGAAAGAGTCTTATACGGAGAAAAAGCGTGTAAGAAAAAATTTCGGCCGAATCGAAGCAGTTGCTGATATGCCGAATTTAATTGACGTTCAAACCGGCTCTTATTCAAGCTTTATCAATAATGTTGACGCTAACGGCGAACATTGTGAATTTGGCTTGGAAGAAGTTTTCAAATCTATTTTCCCAATTACAGATTTTTCTGGCAACGGAGAGTTGGAATTTGTAAAATATGTTTTGGAAGAGCCAAAATATGATGAAGAAGAATGCTTAAAGCGTGATATGACATATGCTGCTCCAATCAGAGCAACTTTGCGTTTGGTGGTTTGGGATATTGACGAAGCTACCGGCGCAAAATCTATTCACGATATTAAAGAACAAGACGTTTATATGGGTGATATTCCGTTGATGACGGATAAAGGTACGTTTATTTTTAACGGCACCGAGCGCGTTGTGGTTTCTCAAATGCACCGTTCTCCTGGCGTGTTCTTTGATAGCGATGGCGGAAAAACAATTTCTTCAGGTAAAAAACTATTTTCTGCCCGCATTATTCCATACCGCGGTTCTTGGCTTGATTTTGAATTTGATGCCAAAGATTTGGTTTATGCCCGCATTGATAGACGCCGTAAACTGCCGGTAACTTCTATTTTCTATTCTCTGTACTCCAAAGAAACCGAAGAAAAAGCTGCAGAATTGGCTAAAGAAGGCAAAACTATTGAATTGGCCGACGTAAAAGGTATGGATAAAGAAGAAATTTTGAATTACTTCTATGATACCGAAACATATTTGGCAGATAAGAAAAATTGGAAAATGAAATTTGAACCTTCTCGCATGAAGGGTGTTAAATTCAATTTTGCTTTGATTAATGCAGCCAATGGCGAAACAGTTTGGGATGCCGGTAAAAAATTAACTCCGAGATCTGCTCAAAAATTGGCTGACGAAGGTTTGGAATATTTTGTTGTTTCTAAAGACCAAATGTATGGCAAATTCTTGGCAAAAGACATTGTTATTGCTAAAACCGGCGAAGTTTTGGCCGAAGCCGGCGATGAAATCAACGAAGATTTGATGAACACTTTGACTGAAAACAAAATTAAGTCAGTTGAAACATTGTTTATTGATGGTCTGAATGTTGGTCCGTATATCCGCAATACTTTGGCTGCAGACAAAAATAAATCACGTCAGGAAGCTTTATTTGATATTTATCGCGTAATGCGCCCAGGTGAACCTGCTACATACGAAGCTGCAGATGCTTTGTTCCATCAGTTGTTCTTTGATTCTGAACGCTATGATTTGTCGGCTGTGGGCCGTGTTAAAATGAATGCATCTTTAGATGTTTCATTTGATGAAGCTCCGGATACAGTTCGTATTTTGCGTAAAGATGATATTTTGCGTATTATCAAAAAATTGGTTGCAATCCGTGACGGTAAAGGCGAAGTTGATGATATTGACCACTTGGGCAACCGCCGTGTCCGTTCTGTCGGCGAACTGATGGAAAATCAATACCGTATGGGTTTGCTGCGTATGGAACGCGCTATTAAAGAAAAAATGAGCGCCGAAATTTTGAACAACGTTAAACCGCAGGATTTGGTAAATGCTAAGCCTATAGCTTCTGTAATCAGAGAATTCTTTGGTTCTTCTCAGTTGTCACAATTTATGGATCAGAACAACCCATTGTCAGAAATTACACACAAACGCCGTTTGTCTGCCTTGGGTCCTGGTGGCTTGAGCCGTGACCGCGCCGGTTTTGAAGTGCGCGACGTGCACCCAACTCACTATGGTCGTATCTGCCCAATTGAATCTCCAGAAGGTCCAAACATTGGTTTGATTAACTCACTTTCTACATATGCTCGCGTAAACAAATACGGCTTTATTGAATGCCCATACCGTAAAGTTGTTGACGGTGTGGTTACCTCTGATGTTGTATATTTGTCTGCCGATGATGAAGGTAAGGTTGTTATTGCCGAGGCTAACGCTAAAGTTGATGACAACGGTCACTTTGTGAACGATTTGGTTACCTGCCGCCGCGGTGGTGAAGTAGAATTTGATAAACCGGAAAACATCAATTACATCGACGTTTCTCCAAAACAGTTGGTTTCTGTGGCTGCGGCTTTGATTCCATTCTTGGAAAACGATGATGCTAACCGTGCGTTGATGGGTTCAAACATGCAACGCCAAGGCGTGCCTTTGTTGCGTTCAGAAGCTCCATTGGTTGGTACCGGTATTGAAGCTACAGTGGCTAAAGATTCCGGCGCTACTTTGGTTGCCAAATATGATGGTGTTGTTGACGCCGTTGACGCCAACCGCATAGTTATTCGCTCTAACGACAATGATGCACACGATGTTGGTGTTGAAATTTATAAATTATCAAAATTCCGCCGCTCTAACCAAAACACTTGTATTAACCAAGTGCCGTTGGTAAAAGTTGGCGATAAAGTACAAAAAGGCGATATTATCGCCGATGGCCCTTGTACAAATTTGGGCGAGTTAGCTTTGGGTAAAAACTTGCTTGTGGCCTTTATGCCTTGGAACGGCTTGAACTACGAAGATGCTATTTTGCTATCTGAAAGAATTTCACGCGACGATGTTTTGACTTCTTTGCACATTGAAGAATTTGAAGTAATGGCGCGCGATACCAAATTAGGCCAAGAAGAAATCACCCGCGATATTCCAAACGTTGGTGAAGATGCTTTGCGTAACCTTGATGAAGCTGGTATTGTGTATGTTGGTGCACATGTTAAAGCCGGTGATATTTTGGTTGGTAAAGTTACACCAAAAGGTGAATCTCCAGTTACTCCGGAAGAAAAATTGCTGCGCGCCATTTTTGGTGAAAAAGCCAGCGATGTTCGCGATACGTCTTTACGCGCACAACCGGGTATTGACGGTATTGTCGTAGACGTTCATATTTTCTCTCGCCGCGGCGTAGAAAAAGACGAACGTGCTTTGGCTATTGAACAAGAAGAAATTTCTAATCTGGCTAAAGACCGCGACGATGAAATCGCCATTATCAGAAGAAGTTATGAAGCTCGTTTGAAATCAATGCTTGACGGTCAGACAGTTGTTGATGCTCCGAAGGGTATTGCTAAAAACGTTAAGTTGACTTCAGATATCTTGGAAGCAATTCCGTCATCTCAATGGCGTAAAATTGTTGTTAAAAACGAAGATATCATGGCTAAAATTGAAGAGTTTTCGGCAGCTTATGACGCTCGTATGGAAAACATTCAAAAACGTTTTGAAAACAAAGTTGAAAAAGTTCAGCGCGGTGATGATTTGTTGCCTGGTGTTCTTAAAATGGTTAAAGTTTTCATTGCAACAAAGAGAAAAATGCAAACCGGTGATAAAATGGCCGGACGCCATGGTAACAAAGGTACGGTTTCGCGCGTATTGCCACTGGCCGATATGCCTTATACAGAAGATGGTACTCCGGTTGATGTAGTTTTGAACCCGCTTGGTGTGCCTTCACGTATGAACGTGGGACAAATTTTGGAAACACACTTGGGCTGGGCAGCCAAAGAACTTGGTGCGCAACTCAATGAAATGTGCGAACAATATAAACGTGGTGAAAAAACTATTGATGAATTGAATGCGCGCTTGAGAGAAATCTACGGTGATAAGCAGTATAAACGCGATGTTGAGCCGCTTACCGAACCAGAAAAAATTGAAATGATTTCTAACTTGAAACGCGGTGTTCCTATGGCTACTCCGGTATTTGACGGCGCCACAGGCGATGATATCAACAATATGTTGTCAATGGCAGGTTTGCCGACATCTGGTCAAATTGACTTGTATGACGGTCGTACCGGTGAAAAATTTGATCGTAAAGTAACCGTTGGTGTTATGTATATGATTAAACTGCACCACATTGTTGATGAAAAAATGCACGCACGTTCAGTTGGTCCGTACAGCTTGGTTACTCAACAACCTTTGGGCGGTAAAGCTCAATTTGGTGGTCAACGTTTTGGTGAAATGGAAGTTTGGGCTTTGCAGGCATACGGCGCTGCCTATACTTTGCAAGAAATGCTTACCATTAAATCAGATGACGTTGCCGGCAGAACAAAAGTTTATGAAGCTATTGTTCGCGGTGAAGACAGTTTTGAAACAGGTGTACCTGAATCCTTTAACGTATTGGTTAAAGAAATCAAGTCTCTGTGCTTGAATGTTGAAATGTTAAATGAAGAAGCGTAAGCTGAGGAGTCATAACAAATGAATAATGAAATAATGAATATGTTTAATCAGCAGCAGCCATCGACTGAAGAAAATTTTGACGAAATCAAAATTTCGATTGCTTCTCCTGAACAAATTCGTTCTTGGTCTTATGGTGAAGTTAAAAAACCTGAAACCATTAACTATAGAACATTCAAACCAGAAAAAGACGGTTTGTTCTGTGCTCGTATTTTTGGTCCGGTAAAAGACTATGAATGCTTGTGCGGTAAATATAAACGTATGAAATATCGCGGTATTGTCTGCGAAAAGTGCGGTGTGGAAGTTACTTTGTCAAAAGTTCGCCGCGAAAGAATGGGACACATTGAATTGGCAGCTCCGGTTGCACATATTTGGTTCCTGAAATCTTTGCCGTCACGTATTTCTGTGTTGACCGGTATTCCAATGAAGGCTTTGGAAAGAGTTTTGTACTTTGAAAGCTATGTTGTGATTGAACCAGGTTTGACACCGTTGACAGTTAACCAATTGCTGACTGAAGATGAATATCAAGATGCTATTGATCAATATGGCGAAGATTCATTTAGAGCAGGTATTGGTGCCGAGGCTTTGCGCGAAATCCTTTCTAATATTGATTTGGAAGCAGAACGCGCTTCTATGCGTGCAGAGTTGAAAGAAACAACTTCCGAAGCTAAACGTAAGAACTTGGTTAAACGTTTGAAATTAGTTGAAGCTTTCTTGGAATCAAACACCAAACCAGAATGGATGATTCTGACTGTATTGCCGGTTATTCCGCCTGATTTGCGTCCGTTGGTTCCATTGGACGGTGGTCGTTTTGCTACATCTGATTTGAACGATTTGTATCGCCGTGTGATTAACCGTAACAACCGTTTGAAGAGATTGTTGGAATTGCACGCTCCGGATATCATTATCCGCAATGAAAAACGTATGCTGCAGGAATCTGTTGACGCTTTGTTTGATAACGGCCGCCGCGGCCGCGCCATTACCGGCACCAGCAAGCGTCCGTTGAAGTCTTTGTCAGATATGCTTAAAGGTAAACAAGGTCGTTTCCGTCAAAACTTGTTAGGTAAACGTGTTGACTACTCTGGTCGTTCAGTTATTACTGTTGGTCCGGAACTTAAAATGCACCAATGCGGTTTGCCAAAGAAGATGGCTTTGGAATTGTTCAAACCTTTCGTTTATGCCAAATTGGAAATGTATGGCATGGCCACAACCATTAAAGCCGCTAAGCGTATGGTAGAAAAAGAACGTCCGGAAGTTTGGGATATCTTGGAAGAAGTTATTCGTGAACATCCGGTGTTGCTGAACCGTGCGCCGACTTTGCACAGATTGGGTATTCAAGCCTATGAACCGGTTTTGGTTGAAGGTAAGGCAATTCACTTGCACCCGTTAGCTTGTACAGCGTTCAACGCCGACTTCGATGGTGACCAAATGGCTGTTCACGTTCCATTGTCTATTGAAGCACAATTGGAATCCCGTGTTTTGATGATGTCTTCAAACAACATTTTGTCGCCGGCTTCGGGTAAACCTATTATCGTGCCTTCACAAGATATGGTATTGGGTATTTACTACTTGTCATATGATGCCGATGATATGTTGGGTCAGGGCAGCATTTATGCAAGTCCGGAAGAATGTATGCTGGCTTTGAATGCTAAAGTAGTGGATATGCATGCTAAAATTAAATGCCGTATGGATTATGTTGGTGATGACGGTAAATTGCATCATGGCATAGTTGACACAACTCCTGGGCGTTTGATTATCTCTGACATTTTGCCAAGAAAAGACGGTAAGCTGATTGAAGGTGTTCCGTTCTCACTCGTTAACCGTTTGATGAAGAAAAAACAAATTTCGCAAATCATTGATGAAGTATATCGTGTATGCGGCGGTAAAGAAACTTGTATCATGGTTGATAAAATCATGGGTATGGGTTATAAATACGCTTGCTTGTCCGGTATTTCATTTGGTAAAGACGATTTGATTGTTCCGGCTTCTAAGGAAAAATTGATTGCCGAAACATCTGCTCAAGTTAAAGAATTTGAACAGCAATATCAAAACGGTTTGATTACCAAAGGCGAAAAATATAACAAAGTGGTTGATATTTGGGCTGCTTGTACCGATAAAGTTGCCGATGAAATGATGAAAAACATTTCTAAAGCCGATCACGGTTATTATAACTCAGTATTCATGATGGCTGATTCCGGCGCCCGCGGTAGTGCTGCACAAATGCGTCAATTGGCCGGTATGCGTGGTTTGATGGCTAAACCGTCTGGTGAAATTATCGAACAACCGATTATTTCTAACTTTAAAGAAGGTTTGACCGTGTCTGAATACTTCAACTCAACCCACGGTGCGCGTAAAGGT
>ERZ1031540.92-NODE-92-length-18587-cov-5.462443_pt1 | contig 18587 bp, 20 predicted proteins | sample MGYA00519031_ERZ1031540 | MGnify/ENA primary metagenome ERZ1031540 (study PRJEB33719, sample SAMN04261166) | wastewater metagenome | biome: rural village; feature: human; material: feces | host: Homo sapiens | place: El Salvador | collected 2013-01-07 ... | reverse complement strand
TATAAACAACTATAAACAACTATTAACAACCATAACATAAATTACACTAATCGTAAAAAGGACACAAAGCCTAAGTTACGAGTAGCAGCATATTGCAGAGTTAGTACTGACAGTGATGAACAGGCAACTAGCTATGAAGCACAAGTTGAGCACTACACAGAATATATTAAGAGAAACCCTGATTGGGAATTTGCCGGAATATACGCTGATGATGGTATTTCCGGTACCAACACTAAGAATAGAGAAGAATTTAACCGACTAATTAAAGACTGCGAAGCCGGTACTATTGATATGGTTATCACAAAGTCTATCAGCCGATTTGCCAGAAACACCTTGGACTGTTTGAAATATATTAGGCGTCTAAAGGAAAAGAACATTCCGGTATTTTTTGAAAAAGAATCAATCAATACAATGGACGCAAAAGGTGAGGTCCTTATTACAATTATGGCCTCTCTCGCCCAACAAGAATCACAATCACTAAGCCAAAATGTTAAACTGGGATTACAGTTCCGTTATCAAAATGGACAGGTTCAAATTAACTACAATCGTTTTCTTGGTTACACCAAAGATGAAAATGGAAACCTTGTAATTGACCCTGAACAGGCTGAAGTCGTAAAAAGAATTTATCGAGAATATCTCAATGGTTACAGCATGGATAAAATAGCCTCCGGTCTTGAGGCTGACGGTATTTTAACCGGTGCCGGAAAAAAGAAATGGTGGACCAGTACCATCAACAAAATTCTGCGTAATGAAAAATATATGGGTGATGCCCTACTTCAGAAAACATACACCACTGATTTTCTTAACAAAACAAGAGTAAAGAACAACGGGATTGTACCTCAATATTATGTTGAGGACGACCATGAAGCCATTATTCCGAAAGAAATCTATATGATGGTTCAAGAGGAATTGGCACGCAGAAAGGTTGTAAAAACCAGTGCTAATGGAAAGAAACGTAGCTATAGCTGCAATCACTGCTTCTCCCAAATCGTCATCTACGGAGAATGCAACGAAATGTTCCGAAGGCTCCACTGGAACAATCGAGGAGTTAAATCTATCGTCTGGCGCTGCATCAGCAGGCTAGAATCTACCAGATTGGAATGCCACGCCAGAACCATCAACGAGCTGGTCCTTCAGGATGCTGTCGTCAAAGCAATCAACTAGATGCTTGGAGACAAAAGTAGCTATCAGGCACAACTACAACTAAACATTGCTTCAGTCATTCGAGCTTCGCAGGCAACCTCCGTTGAAAACATCGATGAGAAGCTGATGGCCTTGCAGCAGGAGCTTATCCAGAAAGCCCAGAGCAAAGAAGCCTATGACGAAATTGCTGATGAAATATTCAGGCTTCGAGAACTGCGTAAGCAGACCACTATAGACACTGCCGCAAGAGACGAACAGATAAAGCGGATCAATGATCTACAGGATTATATTGCACAACAGACTACCCACCTCACCGAATTTGACGAATCGCTGGTACGACGCTGGATCAAACAGATCACTATCTGGGATGACCACATCACCGTCGAACTAAAATCCGGTGTTAATATCGATGTGGATGCATAAGTCCCATAGATGCACGAAGGCTCCTCACCACTGGATAGTTTCCGGTGATGGGGAGCCTTTATCTGTCTACGACAAATTATATTTTGATACAAAAGTTAGCACCATTTTCTTATAAAACCCATCTATAAGAGATACTTTATTATTATCAAACCAGCCCAGCATATACGCATCTAATAATTTTATTGTATCTGCGCCTAAGAAAGATGCAATAGTACTCGTGTCGCTATCATCAGCATAATTGTCAGCATACATTTTACATATAGAACGTCTACCATAATAATTAAAAATAGTTGCCATAGTCGTTGCAAGAGTCTCAATATTTGCTGGAAAATCTGAACGTGTTATTAGTTCCGTTGCCAGATTTAATGGCATTTCAACAAAATCTTTTGCCTTTTTGGTTCCACCGAATGTTTCTATTCTTTGGCCCATGTCAAAAGAAAATGGTTCATATATATTACGAGCACCTAGTATTCTCATAAAATCAACTTGTGCAGCATGAAACTCAGTATATCCCTTGTTTGACATATGCTTTACTTTATCTTTTAAAGAATATACTTCTGCATCCCAAATATGAGTGAACTCATGAAAAACTAAATATTGCGCATTCATTTGTGGAAGATATAATTTTGACCAAATCTCAAGAGAATGCTTTCCTGTGGGAACGTCATAAAATACTGCAGCAGGCGCATCAAATCCCTGCGTTGTAGATTTTTCTAATGTCATTTCCTTTGACTTGATAGTAAAATCAGGGAAAGCACTTATCCCAACAAACTTCTTGTAGTCCTCCACACAGGACTGTACAAAATTTTTAATATCTATCGTAATCGCTTCCTTTCTTAAATATTATTTATATCATCTATTTCACTGCCAAATCTGCCTATTAGTATCGAGTGGCTTAAACTGCGGTCAGCTCTGATAACAATTTCAGTGCCACAACCCCTGACATCTAATCCACAGCCTAAACCCTACCGCATTTTTTCGACCATCCACTTTTTCTCCAGTCAGACAAAAAGTAGATATGTTTCCATACAAGAAAGCCGAGCTTTCCGCAAGGCTTCTCTGATGATTCTAACCTCCGAAAAGCCCGGAAATACGCCGCTTTCTGGCACTTATTTATCTTTCCTTGACATCAAGAATACGCACTCAATATGGGTTGACACGATAGAATGTATGTCAGCCCCGACTGTCCGTTCGTGGAAACATATCCACGACCACTTTTTAACGATAAGTTTTCTATCGTTAAATGGTTATTGTGCTACTTTTTTATACTTAAACATCAAAGCTTCAAGAATTGCATTCATAATATCCATATTGAATTCCTTCTTTGAGATATCCATTGACTTGAGCATCTTCTTGTTTTTTCTAAGTGACTTCCACAAGAGCTTCTTATCCTTGTCGTCTAAATCGATCATGTAAAGCAGATTGGCAAGAGAAACAATGAAGTCTTTATATTCTTCACAAGTACTCTTCTTTGCCTTTCTATCCTTCCAAGACATGAACTCCTCAAAATTCTCCATAGAATATTTAGGCATTAAGCCTTTGATCGGATTTATTAAGAGCTGTGTTGAAGAAAGCATCAAATTCACATAAGAGCCAAGTGCGTATTGCTGCTCTTCTGTCATCAAATTATAGTCTAGGCCAAACGTCTGAATATTCTCAATTGCTTCATTCAGCTTTCCACTCTCATCGATAATACGGGAGATACGTTCTTTAAGTTCTACAATTGCAAGCTCATATGATTTTACATCTCTATAGCTGATGGCTGTGAATACATTCTCCAAATGCTTTTTATCACTGCTGCTCTTCCAAAAAAGTAGACCACTCGCCACAAGTGACACTCCTGCAATAGCCCATCCGACCGGACCTGCTAAAGCAAGAAAAGCTTCACCAGCAGCCATTCCTCCTCCGCCAGCAGCAAGAGCACCTCCGCCGAGCCAAGCTAATGCAGCATTTGTAGCTGCTGCACCACTAAGAGCAGATATTGCTGTTCCTGTTGACGCAACACCAAATGTAGTTGCAACTCCCATCGCCACTGTCGGTCCCATCGTTACAACTGCAACACCTAGACCAGCTCCTGCGGCACCTGCACCTACATTTTTGATAGCAGTTTCCTGATAATCTTTCTCAATCTTCTCAGCCTGCTGTTTCCAGTTTAATCTTATCTGTTTAAGTTCTTCATATTGAAGTTTCTTATCGCTAGGAACATTTCGAATCTTATCAAATAATTCCTGTATACTTGTCAGCGACTCATATAATCCACTTGTATGGCCACCAAGCTCTTCAATCGTTTTATTTGTAAGATTGATAGCAGCTTGCGCCTTATCTTGAGCCTGTTGAAGTTTAGATTTCTTTTTGCCTTTCATCTATGCGTTTCCTCCTTTGAAGTAAGCATCAATATCCGCTTTATTACTTAATATCTGATCCTTTGGAACATTTCTTTTCTCAGCCAACAATGTAGACTTTTCAAAGGCCTTTATGTACATGTTACTTTCTTTTAGTTCTTGTGTGAACAAAAGCAACTCTTTATCGTCATACACTTCTGCAAGGAACTTTAACCCCTCAACATAATCAGCAACAATGATCTTCTCTCGTCTTAAAACTACGACTTCTTCTTTTAAAGAATGTCGTTTTATTCCTCTGCTAACTTCTCCATATAATGATATTGTGAATCTTCCTACGCCAACTATGTTCAATCGCATGAAAAACTCAGCTACATTAAATATGCCGCCAACAGTAATAAATCCGCGTGCAACTGCATCACCTGCATCAACAAGGCAGAATGTTCCATGAGCTACGGTAAGCATACGTTTTACTGTTACATTGCTAAACGGCTCACAAGCTTTCCACAATGATGAAAATGTCCTGCCTGGTTTTTCCGTTGTAGTAAAAAATCTTATCAATCGTCTAATTGAATACATCGACCTAACTAAGAGTTCATTTACAAATACAGGTATGGCCTGCACAGCTTGAAATCTAACATCATATCCCTGCTTATATATCTCAAGTGCCAATTCATTAAATGATTTATCAAATTCACTGACTGGAATATTCCGTTTTCTCTTAATTGCAATTATGTCATTTGTCCAACTCCAGAACGGTGACGGAATACCCATACCGCGTCCTTTGCTACTTGAAGATCCAGACATATCTGAAATCAGATGACCAAACCAATTTATAAATCCACAGAACATTTTGCTAGGGACATTTTTTCCCTGAAGCTCAAATTTACCATCAGCGTCCTGTAATGATATTAATTCACCACCAGACATAAAATGGGAGGTATTCGTAAACTGATCCAGAATTGAGAAAAACAAACCCAACAGTGTTGGATTGTGCCCTAGCGATTTGAAGTGATGGTTCTTAGGGCTGAGATCGAATACCCAGCTAGCCGCATCACCTGCGCCTCTCTGATCATATGGAATTTTGAACTTCTTTTCTAAATGCTTTATGGCGCCAGACAACGAATTATTATTCGAATCGTCCCAACCACACATCTTTGCAAAATCCATAGTGCGATTTTCAAACCACTTATCTGTAACATCCCCAACAGGAGACTCTCCAGGTTTCCCCACAAGGAATATATCCATCACACCACAGATTGCACCACTACATGCTGCCAAAGTATAATCGATCTTATCGCACTCTGGTGTTAATTTTTTAAGGGTGCTGGAGCTTTCATTCAGTTTTGAAGTGATTGCAGATAATTCCACTTCAGCACTCGCCAGTGCGGTCTTTATGTCAGAAACAAATTTATAACCGTCTTCGCTTATACCTAGCTCTAACAGCATTATTGCATCTCTTGTATTATCTTTAGTTGAGATACTCATTTGCTCCCCTCCATTCAATCTTTTTAAGAATTTGAATTGACTATTGTCCTGATTCTTCCAATACGATTAAGTCTATTCTTTTCAATATATAACTGAGCAGCTAATCCATCTGTAAATATCATCGCTTCTTGGAGATCTGTAACTCGCTGCCCGTTTCGTCCAAGAAAAGCAATCTCATCGCTATCATATAGCTGAATGCGGCACTTCTGGTTCATTTTCAATTTCCTTTTGTTCTATTGATTTCTGTACTGTAATCCATAAAACTCACAACATGATCGTCAAATGCAGTTTTATCGTTCCAAGAATCATAAAATTCTTCTGCAGCATTGCATATTTCTTCGATAATATATCTAATGCCCATTTTCACAGAAAATGATCTTTCCTGTGCTTGATCATCCATCCAAACAGATGCCTGTATTAGCAATTCACCTATACCATCTTCATTCTTTTTAGGTTTCATCAACTCGAATTCACTGATGTAAACATGTGTAGTTGGGTCGCCTGTATTCTTATACACCCCACTATCTCCGCTATGTAAAAAATGGCATCTCAACTGATACAATGCTGCTCCAGCAAAGTTTTCATCAACATTCGTTGGATTTTCATAAAAAATATGTTTATTACTCCAATCAATATATCGCTCTGTCACTTTATTAACCGTTGGATTCTCTATTGCGCTACATATATCTGGTAATGTTAATGCCAGCGCTAATGCAGGCTCGTATAATTCCAACTCATTAGCATTTCTGACTGCTTCTATTTTTTCTAAAAACTGACTCATTTTTCTCTACCCTTTTTACAACTTTTGGATACCGGCACTTACCATGACATTATATGTAGAATCAAATCTTGTTTCATCTGGAATAAATGCGATGAAACCGTCTCTACCCCTAGTAAGGAGAACTCGGTAGCTGTTTATTCTATATGTGTTAGCATCGCTATCAGCACTTTCATTATCTTTAAACTTAGCCCAGCCTGAACCATCCCAAAGCATATCCGTACCCCAACCAACTATTGGCATATCAACCTCAAGTCACTGACAATCGAATTCAGAGACTGTTACCGATAACTGACAACACGATCCTGCCTCTGACGGAGCCCTATTAAACCAAGCTGCCACGTCCGGCTGGAATTGTGGCTTCATTCTATATGAGCTTAGATTGTACGCTTTTGATGAAGCCATAAGGCCGAAACGTTTATTTTCATTTCCTGCATATCTATTAATGCAGTAATTCTTTGCAGCATTCAAGTCTCTAGTAACATACATGTTAAAGCCTGCCGCAAGAATCGAATCAGACAGAACTTTCGCACCACTAATATCGCCATCGACGATGAGGTTTACAAATCTGCTCACATCACTAGCTAGATAACTTCTTAACGTTGTATTCAAGTTAAGATTGTCGTTTGCAATCACATCATGATCATCTTCGAATATATGTATAAGCTTCTCTGGACATACCACTTCCCAGTCAAGGTAAGATCTGTTCAATGCTGTATTCCATTGAACAAGTCCTGAATTTTCACCGTTGTTAATTTCCTGTCCTTCACCAACAAGAATTAACAGAAATGCCAAATCAAGCTCTTTATCTGCAAACTCAACCAACACATCCGGCTCTGATTTATCAGTTCTTCTCTTGCTGGACATCTGCTGATTATCCCAAGCTCGCTGACCTTCATCAAACACAAGTATGTTCTTATTAAATTCCTTAGACTTTCCTGCAATGTACTCATTAACAACCGTATGAATGCTCTTAACAAACATCTTACTGTTAAGCGCATCTGTAAGCACTTTGATCAGTGGGCCATTTCCTGACAGATACACAGAGTTTGCATTTTCATTGGATTCACAAACATCATAAACATACTGCAATCTCAGAAACGTTTTACCGGCTCCTGGAACACCTGTCACAAGAGCAAGCACATGGTTCTGGTTTTCTTTTGCATCATCTGTAAGTTTTTTAAGAAATCTGATCGCGTCTGGAATACCAGTGCTATTTACTCTTCTTATATTTGGAAGCTCTTCATGCTTCATAAACATTTTTGCTGCATCAACAATAGTTGGAAGCGGCTCATACTTTGAATCCATCCAGCTATTTAAATCACAAGGAGTTACTGTACTTAACGATTCCTAGTCAACTAACTCAGGTAGATAATCTGCTGATACTGTTATCACACCATTTGGAAGTTCAGTTGGTTCTTCGTCAGTTGTCTTTGTTAAAAACAGTACAGGTATTACTACCTTGTCCCTTGATTCATAATGATATTCTTGAATATCCCTTGCATACGCAGCAACCTGGTCAATATCCTCAGGTAAAAATGTGTTCTTCATCTTAAATTCAAGAATTATGACCTGCTCTTTACTGACTAAAAGTACATCAGGTCTTCTGCCTGATTCATATGGAAGCGCATATTCAAAAATAATACCGAACTGCTTATTGCCATTATCAATCAAAGGAAGGTACTTCTGAAGGTTATCGTAACAATCCTTCCAAGCATGTTCCTGTGATGTTCCAAGACTCAATACATATTCATCCGAAAAAGCTGACTTCATTGCTGTAAGCCAAGCACTCTGACTAATATTAAAGAAATCTTTTAATGATGATCTATAACAGCAACGCTTGTTCATCTCAACTTTAACAGTTGAAGTGACTGTTGTTGACACTGGCGCAACAACAGATTTTGATGAACTACCTTTCTGTGATGTAGGTGTTGCACCTTTACCACATAATCTTTCAACTAATGCTAATCTTTACGGAGTCTCTTTTGCATACCAAAACTTATTAGCTCTATGCCATCTGAATCCGTTATTTTTTAGTTCTGTACGAACGGACTCATCTGGGATTCCCTCAAAAGATATCTCAAGGCCATTCTTTTCTGTATTTCTATTGAATGTTGGCATACAAGCACACTCCTTTACCACCCTGTGTTTAAGATATAAAACGCAACAACCACCTGCATTATCATTATGAGTGGTATTCCAACTGTGAAGTAATCCTTTTTGGTTTTGTGATGCAACAGATACATTGCCATCAAACCGCCTACGAACCCTCCAATGAAAGCAACTCCTAAAAGAGTAACTATTCGAATTCTTGACCTATTTTCTGCTGCGTTCACCTTGTCTATCACAAACATAACAAACGCCACGAAATTAATGATTCCAAAATAAATCAACAGAAGCTTATAATCCGTAAAGAATTTTCAAAACGCAAATGTTATCGTATCAGCATGATGGCCTTTCACCATCAGCAGTATTACCACTTGTATAACAAACACACAAACAATAAAGACTCTAGACATCATATTGTCTTTTACGTTTTTTCTATCAAACAATAGAATCGCAAGCAGTATTCCTGTAGAACCTCCTGCTAATGATAAAATGGTTAGAAATTTATCCACTTGACCCTCGGCGGTATGAGAATATAACCACATGTTGATCAGATAGAGAAGGAAACCTATTCCATTTACAATTATCAAATAATATTCAAAAGTCCCCATCTGTCGTCTTCTTCAATTAACGATCTTTAAAGGAATGATATTGAATCGTAATTTTCTTATCATGCTCTACTGGCATTCCTTTTTTAATCGCATCTATACCTTCAATCAATACTTGCTGTACTGCTCTTTCTTTTTTTATCCAGCCTGTTGTAAGATCTTTCAATGGCAATGTATAAACTTCAGTAAATCCAATATCCACAAGTTCACTTGCAAGCTGATCAAAATCTCTCTTAATCATTTGACGATCTGAATATGGAAATTCAAATTCCTTCTTAACATGGAATGTAATAACAATTTCTGCATCATATGGCACCATTGTCCCTTCAGCAAGCCAGGATTGACCGTTAATGACGATCTGTTCTACTTCACCAACATATTTAGTACTTCCAACATAAATATCCTTAATAGGTACTGTTTTATAATTATTGAATCCCGCTTCTTTAATTTCTTCTACAACAGAATCCACGTTATCACCAACAAGATCAGAAGTCGCAAGCTCTAATGCTAAATTCTTCTTGTTGAAAAAGAATGCTTTAATTCTTTTATTTCGCTGTTTGCGTTCCTTGTCTTTTTTTGCCTGACGGATTCTTCTCTGTTCCTCTGCGATTCTCTCAGCTTCGAGTCGTTCTGCTTCTTCTCTTCTAGCCTGTTCTCTTGCCTCAGCGGTATGTTTTGCTACCGCAACAACGCCAAGCCCTAATGCTAAACCAACCAAACTTGATGCTAAATCAGATGAATCATCATCACTATCATATAAGCTATAGTCGTCATAATCGTCTGACGAATCGTATCTTGATGAAGATCCATCTGCATCATTGAAATATCCGCTTCCATCGGAATATTTATATCCATCACTTCCATCGGCTCCATGATAGTATCCACTTCCATCAGAATAAATGTAGCCGTCGCTTCCATCAGCGCCATGGAAATAGCCGCTTCCATCAGAGTAAATGTAGCCTTCACTTCCATCAGCACCATGATAATAGCCACTTCCATCAGAGTAAATGTAGCCTTCACTTCCATCAGCACCATGATAATAGCCACTTCCATCAGAATAGCGATAACTATCCCCATCATCACCATTTATAAATCCGCAATCATCAGAAAATAGAAAATCTCTTCCTCTATCTTTTGGCATACAATCATTTCCTCCTGGTGCTGAATCATTTAAAAGCACTCTTCAATAATACTAATCAATCGAACATCCGCCGGCAGCCACTTAACATCATAAAGCTGATCCTTGGTAAGCCACCTAGCATCTTCTGCTTCCTTGAGAACAAGGTCTCCTTTAACAATCTCGCACCAGAAGCAGTCCATAGATAAATGAAACGTCGGGTAGTCATACTCAATCGTGTGAATTAGTTCACCGACTTTAATCTCTGTCTCTAATTCTTCTTTAATTTCACGAGTAAGAGCCGCTTCAGGTGTCTCTCCGAGCTCAATCTTTCCTCCAGGAAATTCCAATTGACCCTTAAATTCACCGTACCCTCTTGCCGTTGCAAATATCTTATCTTTGCTGCGGATAACCGCAGCAACAACTCTAATCGTTTTCATATCTCTACATGAACTCCAACAACTTCTTCTGCATGCAGAATTCATACCCCATCTTCTTTAATCCTACTTTTTCGAATTGATCAGCTATTGTTGTCCCTTCAATGGCAGTGATCACTCCAATACCGAATGTTTTATGTTTTACCTGCTTGCCTACTATATCTGATTGAATTACAACCTGAGGTTTAGATTCCGGCTTAGGAACAACTGGTGGAACATACACCGGTTTCTTTACACCTTTTTTCTTAGCATCAGCCATCATCTTTATGTATTCAGCATCTACATTTTTTCCACGCGTCTTATAATCTTCCATGTCTTTAAACACAAACATCGGCGGTTTCTTAACATCATTATCCGGAACAGGTCGAATAGGAAACATCCACATTTTTCGATCTTGTCTATCCTCTCCTGGTTGTGTATCGACATAAGGTTTTGTAACAAGCTCTATTCTTCCGCAGTATATGTATTCGCCAGCGTCCATAACTTCAAACAGATGAATATCGACTCCATTACGGCCATAATTTGCAAGAGTCGCATTCTGGGCCCAGTTAATGTCCTGATCACCATTTTTACCCATACCTGTATAATAGAGAATTCCGCCTATCCATTTATCATGATAAATACCTTTGGTATAATCAGAAATCAACACTAACGTATTAGTAGTTTTTAAGTGACGCATGCCACCCATATTTCCACACTTGAAAGTATCAACAATATCTGACCAATACTTAATCCGGGATTAAACATGGCGCCTCCTTACTCTGGATCTGATAGCTTCTTATCTCCCCAGACATACTCTTCGTTATATTTGTTTCTCATAATCAAAAGCAGTGCAGCAAGATAATCCATGTACATCTGATATCTCACGTCTGGCTGTGGATGAATCATCCAATCTTCGCCAGAACGATCTCCTGCTTTCTCAAGTTTTTCATATTTTCGAATGTATCGTATTAAGCTATCTCGTTATTTTATCATTTCCTGATAAGAGGCTTCTTTAAACTGCTCCGCATACATTTCTGGGCTGATCCATCATATTAGATCGTCTCCTTACTGAATTCGGGACTTCATATTTTCTACGATATCCCAGATTTCTTTATCTAACACAAACGGTTCTGAAAAAGTATTTAATACAATACCCGCTAAATCCTTATCATTATTTCTAGCGAGAGGTATTACTTCCAATATGTGTTTTTACACTTTTGAAAAATCATTACCATATTCACCCATTGCCTCTTCATTAGAAAAGATTGGGAAGAAGAATGCTTCTCCATTCTGAAGAATATCCGGCACTGATCGTGTCTCATCATGGGCCACAAATTCTTCACCTATTAAAGCCTCTGGATTATCTTCTAATTCTGAAACAAGTGCTTCAAGTCTCGCCTGGTCTGCTTCGCTCATGATAGCTGTACAAGGTACCCACACAAAACTGTCTCTTAGGATTTCAAGAAGCTCTAAGAAGTTCGGTTCATTTCTTTCAGCGTTGAACTTTGTTACTGCTGCTTCAAGCATCGTTCCATCTTCAAGATCCTCTGCAGTAATCTTTGCACTTGGGTTCATATCTGAATAACAAATAATTCTGTCATCATCTATCTTCTGTACAAAAAAAGCGATTTTTTCTCCCTCATGATACCCAAAATCCTGATCCGGCTCATTTAAGAGAATACCCATAAAAAAGTGATCTCCTAAACCAATGATTCTTGTCCAGCATCCTTCTGGTTGATTTCCATTCTTGCAAAGGTATACAAGGATGTCATCGATATAATTCTCGTGCCTGCAGCTATCCAAGAAAGACATTTCTCTCGTTTTTTCAACTTCTTCATCAGCATCGTAATGATGAAGAATATCAATCTTATCTGCATATCGTTTTGCTAAGCTTCCATCCTCATCTGCAAAGAAAAGGAAGTCATCATCAGCAACTGCACCTGCTCTGATAAACGATCTTGTTTCTTTCGAAGGTTCACCGAAACTAGCGCTATCACCTTTTACCTGAGCTGCAGCAATAATTTCTAATGTTAATCCTGCCTCTCTTTCATAGTAACCATATGTCAGTACACCGTTAGCCTTTTTCGCACCTGAGAAATCTGCTAGAGCTGCCTTGGCGTTTTTTGTGATTGGCAGCACACAAAAGTGATGATAAAAAGGTCTAAAGCCTGCCTCTTTATAATTCATCTGTTTTTCCTCCTCTATCTTGATATGACATGATCATACCAAATATGTCATGCAAAAAAGTCTCCCGGTAAGCGACCCTACGTCAATTCCAATTGCAGTACTTCATCGCAAACTGTTATAAAGCTTTCATAAAGCACCCGATAGTTTAAGTTATCTTTAGCTGCTGCATAAAAGACAACAACATTAGTCTTCTTATTTCCTATCTGCTCGTAACTAAGCGGTTTGTTATTCATTTTCTTCAAGTGAGGATATCTTTCTTCCTCGATGCCCATCACAATATTCCCAGAATCAATGATGTAGTAAATTGATACCACCCATCAATTCATGTAAGGCGTTGAGCTAGGTGTACCTTGCCCAAACTGCTACTTGAAATGGGCGCCATCGCATTCAGGTCTAACAGAGAAACCGTATGGTGTTTTAGATCCTTGTGCTTTCTTGGATATTGCATTCTTATCGGCCTGTTCAATAAATTTTATATACGCCTGCTCAAATGCATTAACTGTTACTTTTTTACCTAGATCACTTGTATGTTCACCTTTTGCAGAAGGCTTCTTATTATCCTTTTGTGCCTCAAATAGCACAAAACGCTGTACTTCTCCAATACACTCATCGATCGTTTCCAAATAGTAAAACCAGGTTCCATCCGATGACGGATCGCAATGATATGAAGTCTTTTGAGACCATTCGGTAGTCACATTGAAAATCTTATATACTTCCTCTTCAACGCTAACCCCGCATACCAATAATTACTGGAAACGTACTGAAACCACATTCTTATCTGCAGATATAATGACAGAAATTGTATTAAGTATATTTTTAACACCTTCAAATAAATCATTAAAAAGTAGCTCAATAACATCTGCGACTACTGCCCCTTCTTCATATAAACCGTTTGTCCATATACCGCGTACGCTATCTTCCGTTTTGCCTATACGTCTGTAATATACCGGACCTGAATATGGGTAATCCTCACCTAGAACTAGATATCTTCCATCATCAAGTCTCTCGAACAAATGCGTATGCTTTTCAAAATCAATACCTTCATTGGTTCTGTTGTAACAAAAGTCAGCCGGAAGGAAACTATTTTTATTGATTTGATATACTTCCGAAACCATAGCATATAACTGATCATTATCCATGATGGATGATATACCATTAGAGCTAACATAGTCATTAATCACTTCAGTAATCATCTCTTGAATTGTCATGACTCAGTCACCTCCAGTTTATCTCTTAATTCTTCCAAAGTTTCTGGCATACGTGTAAGATCGACAAAGTGTAATCTTACTGTTGTTCCATCGCCAGATTCAAATTCAATATCAGCATGATCGCGCATCTCATCGTTCAATGGATAAAGAAGACAAATCTCTGATGTTTCATATTTCTTCGAGTACGCATACATCTGATACATATCGCTCTGAGAAATACCATAACTAGCTCGTTCGCTGTTGATGAGGCTCTTCCACTTTGTATCCATAATGACTGTTCTATCACCACGTTTACAAACGATGTCCGGTCTAAGAGCAAACTGACGTCTAGGCTCCATAAACAAATAGTATCCTTTGTCCTGGCTTGATACTTCCCATCCTGCTGATCCTAAGACCTTCTTCATCTGCTGCGCCACATAGCTTTCATATACGCTCTCCATCGGGAATAACAATGCTCTTGATGTATTCTTTCCAGAGAATGTAGTGAATGATTTATTCAAAAGAAATACCTTAGACCACTGCATGAGCATTTCATAGTCCTTAGTATTTCTATCAATTTTTACCTGTGAAAAATCCTTCGTATAATTCGTAGAAGGTTCCACCATTTCAAAAGCAGTTAACAACTGTCTAATCTCTTTTGAGTTTTCGGCACTTGTTGTCAACTTCTGTAATTTAAGCAATGCTGCTTTTACCAGTTTGTTCTCTGGTCTATTAGGATGGAATTCGTCATAGGCCACATAGAATCTCTCCTTGTGGGCCATATTAGTCTTAATGTGCTGGCTTGTCAGAAGTTTACCCTTATAAAATTTAAGGTTGTCTTCCTGTCCAACATATGCAGATTTAATTCCATGCTTAACCAGCTGTCGTACCTCCTGCAGATACATGTTTATGAAAATCTCATAGAGATTCATGCGATCTACTTTTAAGCTCGCATCGTTAAACACCTTACTCGGAAAATCCTTCATGCTTTTCAGCATCTTCAGAAAAATTCTCTTTGTCTCTTTGTTTCCGGCGTCTTCACCAGAATCAAAACTAATCTTAGGAAGCACCTGTACCTGATAACCATTGTTCATCTGAATCAGGCCTACATAATTTTTGATGGTTACAACATCACCGACATTACGTTTATAAGAAATGCGCATGAAGTCCAATGCATCAGCATTTTCTTCATCTCCTGAGAATTCATGGATAAATTCCATAAGGTCATGGAAGGCCGCTGCATCAAGATATTTATATTTTTCATCATTTTCAAAGTCGGCATTTCCGGTGATCGTATCGAACTCTCTCACCTCAAGCAATTTATCCATTATCTCACCACGCTTTAAATAATCTGTTTGTAACTTTCAAGGTTATCAAATGCCTCAGCATTGATGGTGTATTTCTTATCTGGAAGATCTACAACATCGTCAGCATTTCCCTTGAAGATATTTTTAACCTTTACCTCTTCATCAAGGATGAACTTTATTGAAGGGTCTGTCTTTCCATTGTCACCAAGAACCAACTGAATCTTCTGATAATCCTCATAGAAATATTCCTGAAGAAGCGGAATGACGGATTTCTCAAAGATTGCCTTTAATATTTCAATGGTCGGAGCTTTTGCAAGCTTCGTAAAGAATGCATGACCAATCGTGTGTTCTCTATCATAAAGGAAAGTAATACGTTCATTAATCTTTTCAAGCATTGCTGCAACATCAAGATCGTCTACCTTATCTGCACCAATATCTCTAAGAACGTCTGCATCCGGCATCATTTCCACAAACTGGAATCTTCTACGAAGAGCAGTATCCATTAATGCGATAGAACGGTCTGCAGTATTCATAGTTCCAAGGATATACACATTAGCAGGAACACTGAATGATTCTCCAGAATAAGGAAGAACTGCTGCTGCCTGCTCATCCATGCCTTCACGTTTTGTATCTTCGATCAGGGTAATAAGTTCACCGAAGATCTTAGAAATATTACCTCTATTGATTTCATCAATAACGAATACGTGCGGTTTTGCTTTTTTCTTTTCAGTCTTAATCAGCTTGTAGAAATTCTGTACTTTATGTTTTGATCTTGCGATGGCAAAATTAGAGAAACATCCACAAACAATACCAATATCAGCGAAAGTCGCTGACAAGCCTGTCACTAACCAATTAACTTTACGTTTCCAATGGAATGGTTCACAATCGATCTCTGATACTTCTTCATCATCAATCACGCCCAATGCTGCGATCTTGTAATCTCTTCCCAGTACAACCCAATCTCCCTTTTTCATTCTTGAAATCATATTGCACTGACGCTTGTCGTATTCATCGTTTGTTTCTACCATGATTACGCCATTCTTGTAGAGATAGTCTTCATAGTCAAACGGTACGTCTGAATCTCCAGCTCTACTTCTAACTGCCCACAACTCGCCAAAGCACTGAATGTCATTATTCTCTGGCATACGAGCATCACCACAGAACTTTTTAAACACACCATCTTCAATGGTATATCCAATATCTGAACCGCCATTTAAGATAGGTTTAATGCCTTCGATAAATTCTTCATATCCATATGATTGATGAAAGGTAGTAAATGCTACTCGACCCTCTGCTAACAACTCACGATAACGAATCATCACTTCGTCATACTCCATAGCCTTTACACTATCCAGATCAATCTGATCACAGATAGCCACAGCGTAAATTGCAGTGCTGTATGTTTTACCTGTTCCAGGAGGGCCAAACAGAATCATATTTTTATCATACGAAATTACTGATTCTTCCTCTGTTGTAAGATCAATATGAGATAAATCCATTTCCTTTAATGCCTCCTCCAACTCACTTCTAAATTTCCAAGAGTATCTACGTTTACCCTTTTCAACTACATATCTTCCGACAAACGGAATCGTATAATAGCGCTGACGATCACCATCAACGCACAACGGACAGTTTGTCTTTCTGTGTACTCTTTCACCAAAGATACGACCCCAGTTGTTATATGAACCAGCTGAACCACCATAGATTTCAGCAAGATTAGCACATGTAGACTCTCCATCTAGTTCAAGCATCATCTTAAACATTCTGAGATTATCTTCATTTGTCACATCCGGATCGTTTAATAATTCTACCCATTTTTCTTTTGTGATTCCTGGGTCATATTCTTCTAAGCTTGGCCAGTAAGTAGCATCTTCATTTTTCTTACCAATAAGCTCAAGCCACATTTTTCTTAATTCTGGCAGAACACTTGATTTAATCTCAATGCCAGATCCCAATGGACTCCATAGCTGGGCAGGAAGTTTAATTTTAAGATCATCCTGCATCAACATTGGTTCTGAATCATAATCCTGAATCCAGTCATACTCAGCATCAATATGATTGGATTTAACTCCTGCTGCAGCCTTTTTAGGATCATAGTGGTCTGCTTCATAAGTGCCTTTCGCTACATATCCATGAGCAAGAATTCCTCTAGGTGGATCCCCTGTCTTAATTAAGAAAATCTCATCACCCACAGCGGGCTGCTTACTTGCACAAGTCCAAGGCTCAACAAACTTATTTCCAAGCTTTGTATCTTTACACCACGCTTTATAGTTTGTCCAATTCCAGCTTCCAGGATTCCATGTTAACAGCCATGCTCGACCGTTTGATGGTGCAGCTGCTTTTTTCATCACCTCTGGGTACTGCTCCTTAACAAAAAAGAATAATTCCTCCATTGTCATTTGGAGACTATTTATATCAAATTCATCTGACATGCTTAATCCAGTAGGATACGCTTTATCAGGAAACTCATCCATCATCGATAGTCTTCTTGCAGTAAGATCAACTGCTGAATCCGCCCTCAGATAATTCTGTGTGTGCTTTTCATTATCTGCATTGACCCACCATGAAACTCTGGCAGAATCAACTTTACTTGTTATCAATGATTGAGCTTTTTTTACTATATCCGACTGCTTGAAGAACATATCTTCACGAGTAGCATTCGGATTCAATGTATACTGTTCCGCTGCTAATAACGCTGTTGCAATCCAAACAGCATCATTAACACTGTATTTGTCCTCAGTATCATCATCAGATACTTGTTCAACTGTATAGCCATATTTCTTAAAGAAATTGACCGTCTCTGTTCCTCCACTAAATCCATCGAGAGAGAACTCTTCTCCGGTAGCGATTGAATATGCCATCCCGCGAATATATTTAGACGGAAGTTTCTCACCTTCATATATCAGATAATATGAACGCGGTTCCGGATGCTCCGGTTTTTCTTCTATGAACTTTTTTATCGCCTGATCGACGTGTTCCTTTTTTACTCTAGACCAATCCACGTCCACACCTCCTATAACTCATCCTAATAGTACAAAATCAGGTGTCCATTATTTAGGACTCGTTCGAAATTGTAAGCTTTTCTCCGTTTTAGAGAATATAAGGCTGTTCAAATACCACACCGAGCTCATTTGCAATCGTCATAAGCTCCTCCGTACTTACAGTTTCTCTTTTTAATTTCTTATTGAAATTCTGTGGTGTCTGTCCGATCCTGCGTGCTAACTCTGCAACACTTATTCCTTTTTCTTTACACAAGTTCTTAATCAAATTTGAAGTGTTCATAATCTCACCTTTTCCAGTTGAAGCTCAGTCACCTGAGAACACACTAACGCTAAATTATATTATAAACCAAATGGTTGATATTTTCAATATTCGAGGTCTGATATTTACACCACGTTCTCTGTGTTGTAAATAGATATGACCCATTTTAGGGTAAAAATAAAATACGATTTAATATTTCGCTTGTTTTACTGACTTTTGATTAT
>ERZ1031540.91-NODE-91-length-18661-cov-4.495217_pt1 | contig 18661 bp, 14 predicted proteins | sample MGYA00519031_ERZ1031540 | MGnify/ENA primary metagenome ERZ1031540 (study PRJEB33719, sample SAMN04261166) | wastewater metagenome | biome: rural village; feature: human; material: feces | host: Homo sapiens | place: El Salvador | collected 2013-01-07 ... | reverse complement strand
GGTGTTCTTTACTGTGACAAATGTTTTATACTTTTTTGATTTTTCTTTTACTGCTTTCTTCACACTATCACCAAATAATATTTATACTATAAGATTATAGTGTCAAATTGATTTTGTCAACACTAACAGTAATATCAGAAGAACCTTCATTCTTAATATACCAATATACAGCCACTAAATTTTCTTTAGTCTTTTCATTATAAGGATATGTTACCATATTAGTAACTACCGGAACACTGATTAATTTTTTCGTTTCAGCTGTAACAACCAGTCTACAATTAGCAGTTTGAGTGTCTCCATGAGCACCGGTAGCAGTTAATGTCAATTTTGTTTGACCAACAGCCTTACCGGTAACTACACCCTTACTATCAACTGTTGCTATTTTACTATCTTCTACTTTGTAATTAATACTTGTTCCTTGAGCAATAGCAGAAAGGTCAATAGTCTTACCAACACTAACTGTTGCTAAAGAATAAAACTGCTTAATACCTGCACCCTCGCCTGTAGAAGCATAGTCAGCGTTAGTACCGAATCCACTTTTAAAAATACCAATTAGGTTTTTAGTATCTACATTAGTATTATCAGCACCATAGTAATTTTCGCTATCTTTCAATCTAGGTTTTACACAAGTTGCATCATACGGAATCTCTGCATGATAAAGAGAGTATTCGGAATTAAATGCCTCTATTTTGCCATGCGGATACTTAGAAGCCACAACTGAATTACCTGGAGTAACACCATCACCCCAATAGTGAACTGAAAAATCAGCAGGATTAAAATTGTTTGAAGTATTAAATCCAACATAAACATTTTTCTTGTTTATATCATTGATAACCTTGTTACCGGTATTAGATTGTAAATGTTTATGGGTTTTCATAGGATTATTAACACCTACATATGTGTTGGCATAGCCAGTGGAAGCAACACCAGAAAGATAAAGTGAAACTGTTTGAGCTTTTAGTTCACCGGTATTCTTTATCTCTGTTTTATAGCACAATCTTTTACCGGCAGGTACAGTTTTACCATTTATTTCAGAAATAGAAGTTGTATCATAAACTCCCTCTTCACTAGTCATTTCGTAAGTTTTAACATCAAAATTTTTACTAGAAGTTTGATTATAAGAATTCTTACTCCAACTAAAAGAATTACCGTTTCCTTCTTTAGGTCGGGTAAACCATGAGAAAGTGTTGGTCGTAACACACAAAAAGCATAATATTAATGATAAGCACAAAATTGCAATTATTCTTGTTTTTCTCATAGTTTCACCTCGCTATTTCTTAATTACTCGGAGTATAAGTCCATGTATCAACATAATAATGTTGATTAGTATCTTTGTCATCCTTTAAATAATAAGCAGTACCATCTTTAAAATCACTAATTTCTACTGTCTGCTCTGCACCCTGCTCTTTTTTACCGTTACTAAATACTAAACCTGTATAAGTTGAGTCAATTTCAACCTTATAAACTGCCTGACCTTGGTCGTTTCTATAATTTGTATCAGTCATTTCTACACCCGGGAATTTACCGGTAGTCGTAGCATTCCAAGCATAACAATAAACTTTCTCCCAGCCCATATTAGCCCATATTATTGGTTAAGTAAATTGTATATTATTCTGCAGGAGTTTCCCCAACATACTTTGTCCAATAACCATTGTACTGTGTATGGGATGTATCGTAAATAAAACAATTATTTTCATCACCGATTTTTGGAATAGGAGAGTCCTTAGTTTGACCTGTCCAATCATCTTTGTTTTTAAAAATAATTTTGGTATATTTTACATCAATATCGACTTTGTAATAATTGTCGCTAACCTTAGTCATTTCAATTGATTCATTATGGGTTTTGTCATACCACACATAAGCATAAGGTGGTGTCCAACCCGGAACATTCTTGAAGTAAACTGTCACCGTACTTTTACTTTTCTTCTCAAACTTAGCATAATAATCAGTAGGTGTGTCGTTATTAACAGTAACAGACAAATTCAAGTCAAGATAATTTTCTCCAACTTTATTAGTACAATTCTCATCAGTAAACCAACCCTTAAACTCACTGTTTGCACCAGGTTCAGCAGAAATTGTTGCTGTTTCACCATAGTTTATTATGTCAGTAGTATGTGTACGGTTAATGTTTACAGTTGAAGTATCTGTTGTATTATTCTTTACCGAATGAACAGTAATTTTCTTTGTTTTTATCTTAAACTTAGCATAAAAACTCTTTTTGTTATTACTTGTCTGTGTGTCACCTTTAAATGAATCAACACTATAAACATTTTCTCTATCAATTAAAGTATCGTCAGCTTTATTATACCAACCCTCAAATTCGCAGTTTTCGTTTCCTACAGCTGTAAATGAGAAGGATGTTCCATACTTTACAATTCGTGTATTATGAGTTTCTAGTGTTTCATTATCTGATTTAATTTTACCATAATTAACCTGTTCACTCAAATCTGGTGTTTTATCATTATAGCAATAGGCATATACATCAACAGTATATCGCTTTAAAACAAATTTAGCATAAATATTCTTATCGGCTTTTACTGAGCTAACTGTGCATCTTTCCTCACTTGAAAGTTTATTAGCAGAAGAACAAGCCTTATCACTATACCAACCGTCAAACACATAACCGGAGCCATCAGCAGGAACAGCCTTAAATGTTACAGAACCACCATGATTTACAATAACTTGAACTTGTGCTTTTGACTCATCACCATAGGTGATTTTGTTTCCTTGTATGTTTTCATCATCATCTTCAGAAACTGCACTTGCAGTAACTGTATATTTCTTGATTTCAAATCTAGCATAGAAAGTTCTATCAGTTGGTTTTGTACTATCAATTCCTACATCAGTGGGATTTACACCTGTTATTTGGGTACCACCTGTAACGCTATCATACCAACCAACAAAGTCATAACCTTCATTAGGTGTCGCAGTAAGTTTTACTGTTTCTCCAACAGTTACATCACTTTTAATTGCACTGTTAGATGCAGTACCGGAATTAATCTTAACTGTACCACCTTTGTGATTATTTTCATCATTATCAGTTACGGCAATAACATTAACGGTATAAGTTTTCTTAAATAACGCATATAAAGTTATATTGCTGTCACTACCTATTTCAAATTTACCGTCTGTTACAGGAACTTTATCTGTATCTGTACAATCAATATCTTTGTACCAACCCATAAACTTGTAACCCGGTTCTGCACTAGCATTTAGATGAATCGTTTCGCCCTCTTCTCCGTAACAAAATTGCTGATTATTGCTACCAATAGAAATCTTACCCATTGTTTCATCTGAGTCAGTGCCATATTTCACTTCTACACGCTTATTGCTAACAACCAGTGTAAAGTCATTTACTGCTACATCTCCGTTATTGCCACCGTTAGAATCTTGAAGCCAAAGAGAAATTTTTACTTCTTTACTAGAATTTGCAGGTATAGAAAATACCGGTAAAGTCACTTTTTCGTCTGAATTAGTATATTTGTCAAAAGCGTTAACCGTAGTTTTTGAAAGCTTACCGTCAGTAGCTGCTACAACATTTTCAGTATCATCTTTATTAGAGAATATCTTAGTAACACCATCAACTGTAATAGCAATTCGCACTCTGTTGTCTGTTACTACATCTTTACCGATTGTGATTGATGGTATTTTACCAAACTTAAAATCTTTACTTTTATTTTTTTCTTTATTTACTACTTTAAGATTATAACCAATGTAGTTTACATTACGGTCATTTACAGTTGATTGACGATAATTATTGTTATCACCAACAATAGGGAAATAAAAGTTCTGACCGTCAGCACTGGAACAAGTTGATAAATGAACGTTACCAGCCTTTTTAAAATAAGCGTCTAGATCCAACGCTTTATCGTAACCACTGCCGGAACCGATATTGGCAACTGTCTTAACAGGATTGTCAATTATACCACCACCGGTAAGTGCCAAAGAAGAAATTGTTTCTACCCAAGAAAATGTTGTACCGGTAATTAAAAGCATTATTTGGATAAGTGCTACAACTGATAGTACAATTGTCTTAATTGACATACGACCAAGGAAATTATCACTTTTCTCAGTTTTTTTGCCATGTAATGGCCTTTTCTTATTCATTTGTGACATCTCCTTATCTTAATAATTCATTAATTTGTTCTATGAGCAACATCATTATTTGAAATTTCCATTGTAATATTCATACTTCTATTAAATATAACATTTTTATCTATTTTAATTGTCTTTGTATCTGATTCGCTCTTTAGCACAAAAGCAGTTAAAATCGAATTGACTTTCATCTCATAATCATTAATCTTACCATTATTATCAATCTTACAAACATCATTGTCCAATTTCATAGGAACCAATGTTCCATCGGTAAACTTAGCATACATTTTGTAACCATGATAATTAATATCATCTTTTAACCAAGTCTTTTTATTAGTAGTTATGTTAAAGTCAATACCTATCTTAATCTTAGCATTTGGATCTTCAACAATTTCACCACCGGAGCCACTGCCACCTGAACCGGAACCACCACCGGAAGAAGAACCACCACCGGAAATATTTTCGTAATCCCAATAACCCAAACAAGGTGATAATCTCTCTGATATATCCTCAGTTTTACTATAACCATTACCACCAAGAGCTGTATAAACAGTTTTTCTTGTACCATTTATTACTCTGGACTCTTGAAGTGGAGCTTTTTTTCTGTCAGTATTTAGCTTTTTTGCCCACATTGTTTCAACCTGATCTCGGGTATACCATGCGTTATAAATCATTTCATCGTTAAGACTGTATCTATTAAAGGTTATATCTGTTACAACTTTTTCAGGAATTGGAGCAACCCATGTTGGATTACCCTTATCATCATTACCGTTTTCTTGCATAATAACTGTTCGATAAGGTGAACCTGTTGTAGTAATGTCTTTATAAGTCATAGTTACAATACAGTCATTGTCCTTATTAATCCAATGTGTTACTGAAGCATCATCATCACCTACAGTATCATCTACAAAAGTAATCCATTCCATATCTTTAAAATTACTTTCAAGTTCTATATCGATAGAAAGATCTTTACCTGCATATTTATCACAATTATCACCTGTGCCCTCAAGCCACGCAACCATAGTCACCTTCTTTGGGGTCGTGCCCTCTAGTGTAAATATTGGCTTACCTACTGCGTAGTAGTAATCAGAGAATGAAATGGAAGTTGAATTTTCTGTATTTATAACCAAACCAGTATCCAAAGCAGTCGAACTAATTGCCGGATAAGTCTTTGCATATCTGTCAACAAGGGCAGTTGGATCAAAAACTGTTGGTTTATCCTGACTGTCAGTAATGAATGCAATCCTAACAGGACAAGTATCGTGAGTAACAATACCGGTTGGTTTCAAAGGGTTATCTTTATCTTCAAACAAAATCTGTGTTGAACCATTAAATGTTTCGTCACCGACTGTAATTGTGTAACTCTTTACATAAACATTAGTTTCCTTTGAGTCTGCGCTAACAGTAAAATCTTTGTACAAAAACCTTTTGTTCTTGTCACCAACAGTAGCATCTCTATATTGCAATGAGTAGGTTAAATTACTATCACCATCTACGTTATTATTCGGAAAAAATAAATTTCTGCCATCAACACTTGATGCCTCATCAATTTTAAAGTTATCAACTTTAATATGATTTGTAATATCTTCACCATCATTAACACGAAGCCCTGTACCTGAATTAAAATTCATAATATTTGAATTAATATTTGCATTATCCTTAATTGTAAACCAAGATACTGTTGTACCAACAAGCACCATAACAACTAAAAAGAGTGATATATATGAATAAGAAATACCCTTAAAACTATGTGAAACATTACCACAATGTTTTGAAACATACTTTTCTTTTTTCACACATATCACTTCCTTTCAATTTAATGCTTTATTATAAGGATAACTTAATTGTTGCCTTAAACTTTCCACCAACCATAGCAAATCTTGCTTCATCATCTTCACCGTCAACCCAAATATTTACTGTTGTCATACCTGTAGCATATTTATCACTAGGTTGTTTTTTTGTTAAATTGGCAAACACACAGTTTTTGCCTAATTTAAAATTATTATTTGTGTTTGTAATAACACCTTTATATTCTACCGGTGCTGTTCCTTGAGGCACGCCTGTCTTGCCATCTGAGTTTTTCGCTACTTTCCAATACTTATGTATAAACGTATCGCCGGAAGTATTACCTAAAGTAACTTCCTTTTTGTCACTGTCATAGTGAATTTGAGGTGCAGGTATCCAAAGATTTTTTATTGTGGAATCTGTACTGTCTACAGTAGAAACAGTAGAAAGTCTTACTGCTCCAACAATACAGTCTTTAGAAAAATTACCGTCGTCACTTTTATTACCGGATTGTTCACCTGTTAATGTGGTAGAGATTGGAGAAATCTCTGTTCCTGAATTCAAATTAACCACATGATCTTCACCTGTTTTCATATAAACATCAATTGATAAATAAGCATCCTTATCAGCAACATCCCACACACTACTTGTATCAGGCTTAGCCTTACCATTTTCTTGAGTAAGCTTTGGTTTATAGAAATCCGTACCGTCACTTGTAATTTCGATAATTGACTGTTCTTTCAAGAAAGGATACGCATCTTTAGTTAACGTAATTTCCCCTTCTGACCACTGAGTTTCATCATTAACATCAGGAGCTTCTTCACCATGTCTTACTACTGCAATTTTTAGACCTTTAGGTGCTTCGCAGGTAACATTGATACCATCAGCAGTTGCCTCGGTCTTGTTTGTAAACCAAGAGATAACACCGGTTAGTGCGATAATAATAAGCACAGCCATAACTATTAAGTTTTTCATAACTAGGGATTTGGTATCCCTTTTTATTTTTACAAGTTTCTGGTCTTTACTCATATTACCCTCACTACTTTTAGGTTATTTAATATTCTCTAGTTCCTCAGCAGTAAACATTTTTTTCTTAGCTTTTAGCTTAATGGCTTTAACCTTTTTAGCCTCTTGCTCTTTGATTTCTTTAACTTTCTTATTATACTCTTTTTCCAGTCTTTTTTCAACTTCTTTTAGCTTTTGATTAAACTTCTTTTCTTCTTCAGAATAAGCCTTATCTTTCTGCTTCTTAACCTTAGCAATTTCTGACTGATAAATCTTTCTTTCCTTTGCTAAGGAATCAGCAGCACTTCTGTGTAGCTTTTCTATTTCTTTAGAATGGTTAGTGTTAATCTTGCTAATTTCTTTTTCTTGTTCATCTTTTAGTACAACAAGTTTAGCTTCATAAATCTTTCTTTCTTTTTCATTAGTCTGATTTAAGCTATCCTTTTCCTTTTGGAAAGATGCCTGTTGCTTTGACATTTCATTTTGAAAATTAGCTTTTTCATTAGCCATTTTCTTGTCAAAGTCAGCATTTAACTTGTTAATATTTTCAGCATTTTTAGAATTAATTTCTTCTACTTCTGCTTTATGCTCTGCATTAATAGAGTTAACATTTTCACTATGCTTTCTATTAATTTCAGCAACTTCATTTTGGTGGTTACTATTGATAGTAGAAATTTCTTCACTATGCTTTGTGTTGATAGAAGCAATTTCATTATTATGATTTGCAACTAAAGTATCAACTTCATTTTTATGTTCTAAGTTCAAACGGCTAATTTCAGCACTATGTTCTTTTCTTTCGGTTTCAATAGTGTTGTTAAGGTTTGCAACCTTATTATTTAAAGAAGAAATTTCTGCTTTTTGGTTAGCGATAATTCTATCTCTTTCAGCAATATCTTCCTTCAACTTAGCAATAATACCGTTTAACTTTACGATTTCTTTATTTAAAGAATCAATCTCTGCTCTTAACTGTTTTTCAAGTTCAAGTAGTCTTGTGATTTCTGCTTTCGCCTTTTCAAGTTCAGCAGTTAACTTTTCTACCTTATCTTCCAGTTCGGCAATTTTCTTTTTCTGTTCTTCAATGATACCTAATAATCTTTCGATTTCAGCCTTGAGTTTTTCAATTTCTTCTTCAAGAACCATAATCTGTTTCTTTAGGTCTTCAATCTGTTCATAAGCTAAGTTTAACTTATTGGTTAATTCAACAATTTGTTGTTCTCTTAGCTCAAGAGTCATATTTAACTGTTCAATTGTTGCCTTTAATTTATGAAGTTCAGTTTCTCTTTCACGAATTTCCTGAAGTCTGATATTCATTTCTTCCTGACGAACTTCTTTCAGCTTTTTCTCAAAAGCTATTCTAGACTTTGTACCTTGGTCAGCAAGAGCCTCTTCTTTAGCTTTTTCTTCTAAATACTTTTCGTGAAGAGCTTCCTTCAAAGCCGGACTTTGTTCAATTTCCATAACGAAACGGTTAAGGCTCATAAGTCCGTAAATATCACGCTTAATATCCTTACTCATTTCACCGTTAAAGGCGTTTTTCTCAACAACAAAGCCAGGTTTTTTGTATTTTTCTAGGAATGTCCAAAGTTGAACAGCCTCTTTAAAGTTAGGGTTTTTCTTCAAAAGGTTAGTCATTGTTAGTGGTGAATGAACCACTTCGCAACCAACTAACTCTTTCATAAGTTGTGAATTTAAAATACCCTGTGTAATTTGTCTGATTCTAACTACTCTGTCAAAGTCACTTAAATTTTCAACATCTTCATTATTATCTACTTTTTCAACTTCATGGTTTTCATCTCTAAAGTCAAAGTTAAACTTTATCCTCTGACCATGATAGTCAACATCTCTGTGGATATGTGTTTCATAAAGTGAGTCTTCCGGAGTTTCTCTTAACTTTCTAAATCTTTCCGAAATAAATCTTGAAATGTTAGTAAGAAGTGTAAACAACATTCTGTTTTCATAAATGTTATATGTATCTTCTTTTCTAACATTAAGTAATTTGTTAGGAATAACATCACCACGTTCATCAATTTTTGAAATATAATTAGCATGGGATGCTAAATGTTTAACAGTTTCCGGACCTACCTTCTTGATTTTTGCAACATTAACTACTTCTTCTTCTGAAATAATTGTTCTACGCATTTCATCAACTGCATTTTGGATATAAGGCAAGGCATATTCAATTGCTTCAACCCAGTCCATATCAATATAACGAGAGAAGATTTCACCACTGTGAACATCCTCACCGTTATCAGCTCTATCCATACCGTCAATATAATAATTAAAGGTGTAGTCATCCTTTAGGGTTTCACGCAATTCATAATATGCACGATACAATTTATTATATTTTTTGCCCATAGGACACACCTCATTCTCAATAAAATAATCTTAAATTAATAAGTCCACCTCTCCCATAAGGAAGAGGTGATATTGTTTTTATACTAGCTTTTGAAGTCTATGTAGATAAGCCTTACTTTCGCCCATATTTTCTCTACCATATAGGTGATCCATATAAGCAACCAGACCATCAATTTCGTCTCTAATATATGATAGGTTTAGAGATTCAAACTTTCTAAAGATTTTTCTTGCTAGGACATAGTCAAGACCGTCAATTTCTTTACCACCACAAGCAACATAGCATGGTGTAAAGGACATTACCTGACGCATAATTCTGTTACCAAAAGCAATACGGAAATGTTCAATAACATAGTCATCAAGCTTGTTTAGTTTATCAATTAGTTCTTGGCTAACAGGATATTGCTTCTTAGCATTGTCAAATAGACTCTCCAGATAATGATAGTTAATCTGTACAGGTGGAGTATCCGGTGCATCAAATGGAGTACCCTTACTATCAATATCAATAGGCATTGCTCTATCGTAAACCTTATCGGCAATAGCAAAAGTAGAGTCATCGTTATTAGCAGTACCGATATACCACATATTTGGTGGAATCTTAAAGTTACCTTGGTCAAAGTGTTTAGGGTCATCAGGCCATACATTTGGAACCATTGAGATTACCCATTCATCACAATCCGGCATTTCTAGAATTGATAACATTTCAGCAAAGTAATATTCAACTCTGGCGATATTCATTTCATCAAGTACAATAACATAAACATTATCGTTATAACTTGCTTCGTACATTGCACGCAATAGTTCTGTTTCGTTAAATCTCTTAGTAAATTCGTTGAAGTAACCGAATAGTTCAGTTCTATCTCTCCAAGATGGCTGTACAGGTGTGATGATTGAGTCATTACATACAAACTTACCAAATGCACGAGCAAGGGAAGTTTTACCTGTACCGGAGATACCTTGTAGGATGATAAGTCTGTTACTACCGAATGAAGCAACAAAATATCTAATCAACTTAGTATCATAGTATAGACCAAGTCTTGAACAAGCAAAGTTACGGAACTGGTCACAGAACTGTTCAAGTGTAATTGTATTGTTGTAAATTGGTGGCTGATAGTCTGCCCAAACTTCATCAATATGACATAACTTGTAGAAACGCTGAGTTGTTTCTTCTTCACCATTATTAAGAGCTTCAATTTCTTCCCCTGTAAGTTCAGAAATTTCGTTAGGGTTAAGACCAATCTGAGAAACCTTCATTGATAGAATCTTATCTTTCTCAAGGTTTAGTCTCATAACCTCTTTAGTTAGGTGATTAACTTCTGCTACTAAGTCCCCTGTATCCTTAACCTTTTTCTTATAACGGAAAAACTTTTTTAAGGATAGAACAATAAGCATTACTAAAAATACAAGGACAGCTGCAAGTAAAATCATTGCAAATATGGCAATTACCCATTCTAATCCTCCAAGTTCTGATGTGTAATCGCTAATAATCTTTCCGTATGCCGGAAAATCGAACATACCAACAATGCCCTTGAAAATTCCTGTTACAATACTCCAAAGTGAAGTAAAGAATTGTCCCAGAAATTCATATAAAAATTTGAATACTGTATCCATAAGGAATCTACTCCTCTTTCTGTTCTTAAAAAAGTTTTACCCTTAGTCCTATGACTAATCGCCTCAATCATAAACAAACAACAAATCTTTCCGGCGTTGCTGACCCGTTAGAAAGATTTATCGCTTATGTTTACATATTTGCTTAACCATATAATTCTTTCCGGTTTAGCCCTCATATGCAGTATTTTCATTAGTGTACTGCCAACTAAATTGTAGTGAAAATTCTCTGCAACAGTGGACTTTCACCTCTTAGCAAGCTTTTAATTTTATTCTTGGTCATTGGATTTTTCTTCTTTAGAAGATTCTTCCTTTGCCTTTTGACTTGCTAAATATTCTTCTATTGCTTTTTGCTTTTGCTCTTCACTAAGCTCTGCGTTTTCGGCAGCCTCTTGAGCAGCGGCAATAGCCTTTTCTTTAGTATAAGCCATCACATTACGGATAACACGAATTAGCTCATAGATAAAGAATAATATCATTGGTAGAACGATTACGAAGAAGAATCCCCAGAAACTCTGTAAGTAGTCAATTACAGAACCAACACCCTCAAGTTTCTTACCTTGATAGTCATTAGTCTGATAAACGCCCACAATCTTATCGGCTGTTAGCCAACCGTCTGTCTTTGCATCAGACGCTGCGTTGTTATCACCTCTTGTCAGGTAATACTTAATTCCGTTATCGTCCTTAGTCTTTATAATTCGATGGCATTTTACCATTTTGTATTCAATACCATCTTCCCCTTTATAGGAACTTTCAAAGAAAACAATGTCACCTTTGTTATAAGTTCCGTCTATGTCAGTTGATTTACCGATTAATAAATCACCGGCATAAAACTCAGGTTCCATTGAACCTGTTTGGATAGCATTTAGAGTGTATCCAAGTAAATTAGGAGACCCGGTATCTTGAGAAGTTAAAGATAATGTTAAAATTAGAGCTGATACAAGTAGTATTAATACTACAAGCACATCAATTACTATGTTTATCACTTTCTTAAAAACTTTCATTTACCTGGGTCTCCATTTCATTTCTTAATTAATTATGTAATTATATTTCAATAGAACTACAAATTACGCATTTGTATCAGTAGCAGCACTACCAGTTACAGTAAGAGTGATTTCATCAAGAATATCACCTGAGTTAGCATTCTTACAATCAGGATCTTGACCTTCAAACCATACGAATAACTTATAATATGCACAATCGCTACCATCTTCAGCACCATCAGCAGATAATGTGCCAACAGGAATTTCTAGATTAGTATTTGGTTTAATTTCATTTGCTGCTTCGTCAGCTGGTCTTACAGGTACTTTTTTACTACTTAAACCTAAATAAGCTTCTCCATCAGATGAGTATACATAATCCTTAAATGATTTACCCTGTTCATACTTAAATGATGTACCATTCTTTTCAGTAACAGGAACAAGTGCAATTCTTAAATAGTTAGATGGAATACCACTAATAGTAACTGTTACATTTTCACAAGCAGCTTTACCTTTGTTATGAATATTTAGGTTATCAGAAACAATATATGCATTGAAGTTCTTGCTATCATCAATATCTGTTAGATCAATAGCTGAAATGTCTGAAGCATCAGCCTTTGTAGCATAATTGTTAGCCTTTTCAGCAATCGCTGTAAACCATGAAGTACCATTAACTGTTGAAGCAGGCATAAACATTTGTTTCTTACCTGGAGTACCTACATCATAACTAAATGTAGTTGCGTAATTTGGTTTTAGTTTACTTGAAATTTCAAGTTCTGACACCTTTTGAGTTCTTACATTAATACCTGTTGCTCTTGCAGTTGTATTTGATGTAAACCATGCGAATGTTGCTGTACCTAGAGCAATGATTGCTACTAGTAGCATTGCTACTGAAGAGATAAGAGCTCTCTTCTTTGTTAATAGATGTGTTTTCATAGAGATTTTCCTCCTAAAATTTATTACCCCTTAAACACCACCGGGGTTTAATTACTTATATTCCATGTCCTACCCATCCCTCTTGTCAGCATTTAAGGTTAATAGAACATTATGGACTTTTTTGACTTTAATAGGTTTGTACTAACTATAAGTTTTCACATAAGACAAAATACTATCTATATTAAACTTTCTTTACGGGCGAACAATGTTCGCCCCTACATAACCTACATTGTAAAGTACATGTACTAACTATCCAGGCTCCCTTGTGTAAAGGGAGCTGTCGCCGTTAGGTGACTGAGGGATTGTTTTGGTACAATCTTTCCTATTTATCAATTTCATTCGATAGATATTATTTATAGTTTTATCTTCTATCTAAATATCATCTACCTTTAAATTTCTACTAGACAATCCCTCCACCACTTACGTGGTCCCCCTCCCTTTACACAAGGGAGGCTAGAGAGTTTGTACTAATTTTTTAAATTTTGCTGAACCGTCATATCTATGTATCTACACACACCATCAAAATTTTTATTTACTTCATTATTAGGAATTCTAACAACTTTTATATTAAATTTTGAAAGATATTCTGTTCTTGCTTTATCGTAATCTAACTCTTTTTCTTGATGATGTTGAGAGCCATCAAGTTCAATTACAAGGTTTGCTTTTGCACAATAAAAATCTGCAACATACTTGCCTAAGATTTTCTGTCTTGAAAAACGGACTTTATAATTTTTCAAGTAATCATACCAAAGATTTTTTTCTTCTTTGGTCATATTACTGCGAAGATTCTTTGCAACTCTTATCAAGTCTTTGTTATGTTTTCTATTCAACTTATGTCTCTTTATCATCCTCAACTGAGAATGTCATAGACATTTTCATATGACCACCAAGGATTTCGTTGATACATTCAGGGTCATTACCCTCAACCCACATTAGGACTGTATATTTATCAACTTGGTTTGGCTTAAAGTTTTCACTTTTTGTTGTCATAATTTCTTTATCATTTATCCAAGCCTTAGAATTAAGTGACTTTGGAATAAACTTGCTATCGTCTTCTGGTTCATTACTTTTATGCTTTTTGTGAGCATAAACAGTAGGTTCACCGTTTTTGAAAACAATAACTCTAACTGCTTCATCCATACTCTTAGCAGCACCCTTATTAATAAGAGTTGCATCATAAGTTAAGGACTGATTACCGGCATTCTTACAATAGAATGTATAAGCCAAGTAATTTTCACCGGCGTTATTAGTACCGACAATTTTCTTTTTATTGTTGTTACTGTCACCGTTATGACTGCCACCGTCAATGGACTTGTCCTTACTTGACACATACTTATCTAAATAAGAAATATCACCATTAAGTGTCATATTATCAGTTAGCCAAGCATAAGTAATGTTGGTTACATTATCAACGCCTTTACCCGATAAAATCGTTTCGGGATGTTTAAAATCTGAAGTTTCTGAAAGGATAATACCTTTCTGGTCAGCTAGACGGTCAACATCAATAACCAGGTCACCGGCTCTTGTCCACCAAAACATTAATAACCACAAGCAAAGTAGAAAAGCAATTAAAAGTAGACTTAACCAAAACAAAAGTCTTTTTCTTCTTCTGGTTTTGTCCAGAACCTCTGCATCTCTTGCTTGTCTAAACTCACCATATGAACTTTCTTTTCCGGTTTCTCTAGCACCTTTTCGAGTTAATTTACTAAGGTCACTTGGAGTAAAGTCCATATTTTCATTTTTCTTTTTCTTAAACAACTTTTATCTCCTCCCTATCTTAGTAATTTTTTATGAATTAACTTGCGTCAGCTTCTCCACCAAATGTTAGGATTGCTTCCATAGTTGATTCTTGAATTTTGTTAACACATTCAGGGTCTTCACCCTCAAACCAAACTCTAACTGTAACTTTCTGTGGAGTTAGCTTCTTAAGGTCACAAACTTTGTTTGAATCACTGTAAGTCATTGGTCTTGATAAATCAAATGTTGTTTGACCGGCAACTGCTGAGCCTTTGTTTGGTTCATATATAATAGTTCTGCCATCTTCATTAGTAAAGCTAAAGCGAACTGCCTTAACAATATCAGCCTTATCACCTGTTTCTTTAGTAGAAACCTGAGTACCTTTGATTCTGTTTTCATTGTCAGCATCATTAGTAATATGAACTGTTAAATCCTTAGTTGAGATTAAGTAAAGGTCAAATTCTAGGAAAGTGTTTTTGTTTCTTTCCATTTCTCTGCCACTTCTGCTTTTAAATGCTCTACCGTTTGAAGAAGTAACAGGATCAAGAACTTGGTCTTTCATTGTTGTATTAAATCTATCGGTTAGTTCCTTATCAATCATAGCACCTGTTACAGTCTTTACATATTGTTTAAAGTTACTACCGTGATTCTCTGTACTGATTCTAAGGTCCGGTGCAGTACCAATAGTCATATCTAGTTTTTCAACATTAGCAAGGGTACTAATAGTAAACCAAGCAAATGTTACTAAGACTAAACTCATAAATGAAATGAATAACAACACCAGACTGGTCTTTCTACGAACACGCACATTGACTTTGTCCATTATTTCTTTTTCAGCAAGAGCCTTTTGAAGTTCAAAGGTTAACTCATCCTTGTTATCCATCATTGCACCACCCTATTTCACCTTATAATAGATAGTTCACAAATCGTACATAAACTATCGGAACATTTACTATTATACTACAATTTAGTTGTTTCTTCAACAATATCTCCGAGTTTCTACCTTTTTCATAGTCAGAATTGCCACGATTTATGCAAAAATTCACAAAATCATCAAATCAAGAGTAAAGTTGCACAATAAAAATTTTCAATTTATCACAAAATGCACAAACAAAATTTACCATTTAATACATTTAGAAATTTTGCACAAAATTTATGTAATTTTAATTATGAACATACTGTAAATATACATGCGATAATTCTTTAACAAAATTATAGTAGCATATATTTCTACAGAACAAATATAATTTAAAAAAATATGTGTTAAATGTTTATTTTTGTTTAATTATGTGGTATCATAGAGAAAAACGATTTAGGAAGTATTATATATGAAAGCGAAATCAATTATTATCACAACTATACTCGTAATATTAGCTATTATTTCAGTTGTCTGTGCCGGTCTTACACTTTATGGTGTTGACATTGTTGAGGAAACAAAAAGTTTACTGAATATAACTACAAATGCTCAGTCCGTTAGTTTTAAGACAAAAGAAATCACCTTGGGTGTTGGTCAAGAATCTTCTCTTGATGTTGTCATTTCTCCTAAGGATGCAAAAAACACCTATAAATTATCCTCTACTGACAGTAGCATAGTTAAAGTTACCGGCAACAAGGTTATGGCACTTAAGAAAGGTGATTGTTCTATTAAAGTAACAACAGATAATAACCTTACTAATTATGCTGACATTACCGTTGTATCAGCACCTAAGAAAATCTCTGCACCTAAAAAGGTAGTTATGGCTGATGGTGAAAGCTACACCTTTAAACCGGATAACAGCGAAAATACACCAAGTGACTTCTATACATATAATATAGATAATAAAAATGTCGCTACTATTGATAAGACCGGCACAATCAAAGCAATATCAAAAGGTAATGCAACTATTACAATAACAAGCTACAATGGTATTGAAAAGAAAGTTAAGCTACAAATATTTAATGAACCTACCAGCTTTAAACTAAACCTAGCTCACACAACAATGGGTGTTGGTGGTACAATCAATATTGTTCCGGAATTTAATAAAAATGAGGGTACTTCAAGCTACACATTCACTACAGACAATGACCACATTGTTTCTGTTGATAATAAAGGTCTTGTAAAGGCACTTAGAGAAGGTGAGGCTAATGTTACCTGTACTTTATACAACAACCTTTCTGCTACCTGCAAAATTATTGTTACAGAACAAAAGGCTAAAATCCGTAAGAACCTAGACAGAACAAAGCCTATGGTAGCACTTACATTTGATGATGGTCCTGATGCAAGTAATACAGAGCAAATTCTAAAATCACTAAAGAGTGTAAACGGTAGAGCAACATTCTTCCTTGTTGGTTCTAGAATTGAGGGTGAAGAAGATATTATTCAGCAAGAATTTAATGCCGGTCATGAAATCGGTAATCACTCTTGGGATCACCAATATGCAAGTAACATCAGCGAGAAAGAGCAAAGAGCTGAAATGGACAAGACAAATGAGGCAATTAGGAAAGTAATCGGTGAATATCCTACTGTTTTCCGTTGTCCGGGTGGTATTACTTCTAATGTATATGAAACTGAAAATATTAACCCTATTATCCTATGGTCAATTGATACTCTAGACTGGAGTACAAAGAGCAGTCAGGCTACATTTAATGCAATTAAGCGTGTATTTAAGAAAGGTCAAAACCTTGATGGAGACATTGTTCTAATGCATGATATTCAAGACTCAACACCAAAGGCAGTTGCAAACATTGTTAAGTATCTTGATAAAAAGGGTTATCAGCTAGTTACTGTTTCTGAACTTGCTTACTACAGAAACACAACTATGAAAAATGGCGAAACATATTCTTGTTTCTACCCTACAACAAACTATTCTCAAAAGAGAAACAACAGTAATACAAACAGTAACCAAACTGAGTTCAGTACAAATCAAAGTAACAACTCAAACAATACAACAAGTACAACAGTAGCAAATAATCAAAATGTTGTAACCGATAATACAACACCTACTGTTGACTAAACAAAAGAATTAAGGAGTGGCCAAAACGGTCACTCCTTTTTTGTTTGAAAAAATTTTTAATTTTAAATAAACTTCTGTAAATCGAAGTTAGAAGTATCAACTTCTTTATCAAAATCAACTTCAGTTACCTTTTCAAGGAAAATCTTATTTAATTCTCTATACTTTTTAATATCTTCATCAGCAATACCATCTGTAACCTGATGAATTAGGTTAAATAATTTTTCCTTTTGCTTAAGAATAACAGGGTCTGCAACTTCTTTATTGATGAAAATTCTTAGAACTCTTCTATCCTTTTCATCAACTGCAGTAGTTACATAGTTACCTTTTCTCAAAGTTTCTACTTCTCTTGAAATTAGGCCTTTGCTAAACTCTAGGCTATCTGCAAGGTCACTTACTGTGTTTAATTCCGGATAGTATCTTAGTGTTGTTAAAACCTGTAAACCACAAACGCTTACCTTTTCACCTTCTACGGCAAGCTTGCTGAATGTACGGTAAGCCCTTAGGGTTGTTTTTACAACACGCATAACCTCTACACCGGTATCATGTAAAAATTTTTCGTCCATCATAAGCCACTCTTCCTTTTACATAGTAAACAATTTTACATCAATATGTTAACAAATATCTATTTAGTTGTCAATGTTATCACACTAAAAAGAAAACAAATAATAAATCAGTTATCTAATTTAAAATTCATTTATATATATTACTGCACATTTGTTTATTTTCATATAGTAAATATTGCATATACATATCATTATTTTTACATTTTATAGGTGTTATATTCATTGGTATTGATATTTGTATTTTCAATTTTGTTTGTGGGTAAAGGTGAGATTGATAAATTAGGGTTTTTCAATTTTGTTTGTGGGTAAAGATAAATTTGTAGTGAGAATATATACCATAAAATCATATGAAACTATGACTCACAGGTGTAGGGGACATCATTGATGTCCCGTTTGAAAATTAACCTTTCTATTTGTATTTTGTCCTTTGTAGATATTATAAATTTATAGTCTGCAAATAGGACAATAATCCCATAGGTATCACACTTTTTAACGGGCGAACACTGTTCGCCCCTACACCTGTGAGCCACAATACGATATATAAATTACTATTGTTTATGCTACAAAATATCGTTGTATTTTGAATTGTACAATCACATAGTTTACA
>ERZ1031540.80-NODE-80-length-19288-cov-7.782405_pt1 | contig 19288 bp, 15 predicted proteins | sample MGYA00519031_ERZ1031540 | MGnify/ENA primary metagenome ERZ1031540 (study PRJEB33719, sample SAMN04261166) | wastewater metagenome | biome: rural village; feature: human; material: feces | host: Homo sapiens | place: El Salvador | collected 2013-01-07 ... | reverse complement strand
AGAGAACTCCTGTTTGTCTACAAGTCGGTCTCCATCCTTTACGGTTATATCGCTGAGCAATACACGCCCGTCAATGGTAGACGTGTAATTGAACGAAACATTTCTTACTTCTTCACCGTTAGGAGAGATTACATGCATGCCATTGATAGTGTGATAACTTGTGTTGGAAAACTTGGCATGAGTGAACTTTATGCGGCAAGTACGCGAAGAGATGGCTGAAATGATACGTTTATCAGGATACTCGCTATGAACGGACGGCGACATACAATAACTGCCGTTGCCTCCTCCACTCTCCGTGGCAATTCCAACAAAGGGTTTGAAAAAGCTACGGTAGTCTGCCGGTTTCTGAAAATCGCAACGTGAGAACGGTTCTTTGGAATACTCATAACGTACAGTGTCTGTGTTATTGGCGGTTATCATTTGGCTGAGACGCCATGCCGTTACCGCTTTATAAGAGGGATCCGTTGTCTCGGGTATCTCGTGTACAAGCTTTATGTATCTGTAGTCAGTATGCTCACGTTCCGTGAAGTAATAGCGGTCGCCGTCAGGCGTAGTAATACAAAAATCGTGTACACCTTCATCATTGCTGCCACAGAACGAGATTACAAGGTCGGTTTGAGGCAATTGTATTATCTCTTTGCCCTTTATGATGAAACTGCCTGAATAACCGGCAAAGCTATAGCTGTAACGGTCATACCACGCATCCTTTTTGTAGTGTAGAATATCGGTAAGGAAAGAGGGGTCTATTTCATTTAGAGATATATGAGATTTGGCTTGCTCATCAGGAATGCCAAGCACAGAGCGAGATACGCATCCTCCTCCAAGCAGCGACCATCCGAGACCGGTCTCGCAATGTTCGTCGTCGGCCTTGATTCCTGCTGCATGGTATGAAAGAGCTACTGGCAGACTGTAGCTGCCGACGGACATGGTGTAAAGAGGTATGTTTACTGAGAGCACGCCGGTGTTGAGGGCTACGGGGTGGTCTACATAACGGCGCATCTGAGCAGCCTCAGGCGAAGGCAGCACCGTGCCGTCCGAAAGCGTATAAGGCACTTTCAGAGTGCCCTCATTGATAAGGTCGGTGGCAGAGTTCTGCGCATACGCAGCCGCAGACACAAATATAACAGACAATACTGCGAGTATTATATGTTTGACAGACCAAATATAACGCGAAAACTTTTTCATACCTTATATTCTTATTACGTGTTGAACATCAAGGACTACTGTATATTGAATTTCTCGGACGACACGCTACCGTTAGCGTTAAGATAAAGGACGTACTGACCTCTTGGCAAACCGGCGCAACTGATGTCAACGGAGTGATTCTCTCCAGGTTGGTAGTTGCCGGAGAAGGTTCTGAATGCCATGCCCTCAGAATTGGAAAGGACAAACGACACCGACGCAGGGCTGTTGACGGTGAACTCCACATGTATGTTTCTGCCGCTGTCATCCATGCTGCAATGATAGTCCATAATATTGTCGCTGTTCACATTTGACGGGTTTCTGTAAGGCACATACGTCCCGTCCTTTACCTTTTGGCGAATCTCAATGTTTGCCTCGTCAAGGTCAAGGTTCTCCTGTTCTTCGAGAGGACAGAACAACGAATATTCTGCTATGACTTGTCCGCTATATGAATACCGGCAACGCTCAGCTACGGGGTAGCGATAGCCCGGTGCGTACCATCTGCAAAAGTCTTCCTGCAATACAAGTGTGTCACTACTTATGCATGCCCGTATGCTGTCATCAGTAAAAACGCCGTAGTCGGACGGCACTTGCTCACGTGGGAAATAACTCACGTTCTCATAGCGGAGCGCACGCAGGCATATCACGTTATGCAGCGTGTCACCATCAATCGTAACAAGAGATCCCTGCTCGTCTGCGCAAAGCGAATAGCTGCCACATGAGCGCATACGTAGCTTGTCGCAGAAAGTGCCAGTGCCGTGGAACATTCCACTGATACGGTCGCCATAAGAAAAAGGAAACATGAGAATTGGCTCCTGCAGGTCATAACGTATGTATGTTTGATTGTCCTCCTTTACTGACAGTTTCAAGACATTATTCTCAAGAGAGAAATGATTTAAGGCATTCCGTTCAGAGAAGTATATATTGCGGAGAGAATCATTCGATTGGTAGAATTTCTGTAAAACCGACATATCGTCATCCTTCCCATGAATTGTCCATAGCTTTGTTTCCTTACAGTCCGTACTCTCTTCCGTCAACGTACACAGCACCTTCTTTATGACATCACCGCTACGGAACATGTTATGCTGCATGTCCAATTGTTGTGCAGTACAGAAAATGAATGAGCTGCACAGCATACACAATAATATGAAAACAGACTTTTTCATAAGGTGTAGATTAGGTTTTACATGTTGCAAATATAGCGAAATAATGTATAGCGTGTATGCGGAATAGTCGTTTTTAACATTGGTTAAGAAAGCCGTTTAACGGGGCATAAACGCAAAAAGAGCATATAAGGCTTGAAGAATCGCAAGCCGTATATGCTCTTTTGTATAAATGAAACGTGTGCTTACTGTGCACCGGCAACTGTAGCGCCGTCGTAACCCCACTTGTAGTAAGAAGCGCCGTGAACGAAACCTGCACCGAAAGCGGTGAAGATGATGTTGTCGCCCTTCTTCAAGTGACGCTCGTGATCCCACAAAGCCAAAGGAATTGTGGCAGCACTTGTATTGCCATAACGCTGTATGTTCACAACTACCTTCTCGAGCGGAAGATTGATGCGCTTAGCAACAGCCTCGATGATGCGGAGGTTAGCCTCGTGAGGGATAACCCAGTTGACATCTTCTGTAGTCATCTCGTTGCGCTTGAGCACTTCCTCGACGTCGTTGCCCATGTCGGTAACGGCGTAGCGGAACACGGTGCGTCCCTCCTGATAGAGGTAGTGCAGACGGTGGTCCACTGTGAAGTGTGACGGCGGACATACCGAACCGCCCGCCTTCATGTGAAGGAACGGAAGTCCGATGCCGTCGGTGCGCAGGAATGAGTTCTGCACGCCTACGTTCTCCTCCTCGGTAGCCTCAACGAGCACTGCGCCCGCTCCGTCGCCGAACAGCACGCATGTAGCGCGGTCGGTATAGTCGACGAGCGACGACATCTTGTCGGCTCCGATAACGATGATCTTCTTGTAGCGTCCGCTCTCAATCATGGTAGCGGCAACGTCGAGCGAATAAAGGAATCCGCAGCATGCTGCCTCAAGGTCGAAGGCGAAAGCGTTCTTCAGTCCGAGTTTGCCAAGGACGATAGAAGCTGTTGAAGGGAACTTGTAGTCGGGGGTTGTTGTTGTGACAATGAGCGCATCGATTGTGTCAGGATCTACGCCGGTCTTCTTCAGAAGCTGCTTGGCTGCCTTGCGCGCCATGTAGCTTGTGCCGAGACCTTCCTCTGTGAGGATGTGGCGTTCCTTGATACCGACACGGGTCATAATCCACTCGTCGCTGGTGTCTACCATGCGCGACAGCTCCTCGTTGTTGAGGACATAGTCGGGCACGTAGCCGCCAACGCCTGTGATTACTGCGTGTATCTTACCCATTGTAATTATTCAGCAACTTCCTTAACGATAGCCACCTTACCACGATAGTAACCGCAAGTAGGGCAAACTGTGTGGTATACATAGTAAGCGCCACAGTTCGGGCATACTGCCAATGTAGGAGCTACTGCCTTATCATGAGTTCTTCTCTTAAGTGTACGTGTCTTTGACTGTCTTCTTTTAGGATGTGCCATTTTCTTTAATCTTTAATTATTGTTTTTAATTTTTCTAATCCATTCCAGCGCGGATCTACCGCTGCCTCTTCATTCTCGCCACTACTTCGGGTAGCTGAGTGTTCTTCGAGAACCTTTATCATCGCCGCGTTACATTTTCCAGGTGTATGCACGTGCTTAGCGGGAATGTTGAGTGCTATAAATTCGTAGATGAACCATGCCACGTCGAGTACGCCTTCGCGCTCGTCGACGGTGATGAGGTCATCGTCTTCGGAATATTCTTCTCCAAACTTGACGATAAGGCGGTCGTCGCTTTCTACGTCCTGGTCCATATCGTCGAGGCAGAGGTCGCACGGAATAACGACCGAGCCTGCGGTGTGGAAGTCGAGCTCAAAATAGTTCTCCGTGCGGCGCACGTTTAACGACACACTGACAGAGCCACGCTTGATTTCGTCCTCGTCTAACGACTCGAAATAAGCGTCGTCCAGGTTGAAATGGAGCGTTGTGAGGCCCTCGTTCAACTCCTTTAAATCTATCTTAAGCGATTCTAAATTACACATTTGGTGTGCAAAGTTACGAATATTCTGCGAATTACACAACTGATTACCAGAAAAGTTCTATTCTAAAGGTAGTTCCGACGCCCAATTCCGACTTTTTCACGTAGATTTTGCCGTGATGATACTCTTCGACAATGCGTTTGGCGAGCGACAGGCCCAATCCCCAGCCGCGTTTTTTCGTGGTGAATCCGGGTTTGAACACGTTGCCGATGTCCTTCTTGCGTATGCCTTTGCCGGTGTCTGCCACCTCGACTACGGCGCGTGCGCCTTCCTTCAGTATGGTGAGCGTAATGGTGCCGGCGCCTTCCATGGCGTCGACGGCGTTCTTGCAGAGGTTTTCTATCACCCACTCGAAGAGCGAGGCGTTGATGCGCACTATGACGTCTTCCTCGGGGAAGCGGCATATCATCTGCACCTTGCGCGACGTGCGGCGGTCCATATAGTCGACCACATGCTGCATTATCTCCTTCAGATTTGTCTCCACAGGTTCGGGCAGCGAGCCTATCTTCGAGAAGCGGTCGGCGATGAGCTGCAGGCGCTTCACGTCCTTGTCCATCTCGGGTATGAGCGGGTCGTCGGGGTGAGTCTCCTTCAGTATCTCGGTCCACGCCATGAGGCTCGATATCGGCGTACCGAGCTGATGTGCCGTCTCCTTGGATAGTCCTACCCACACCTTGTTCTGCTCGGCGCGTTTCGACGTGAGCAGGGCGAAGATGGCTATGACGACGAATATCATCACCACGCCCAACTGTATATAAGGATAGGAGGCGAGTCGGCGCAGCATGACTGAGTCGGCGTAGCAGACATTGATGTACTCGTCGGAGTGCGACACGCTGTCGGCGTCTTCGTTAAGCGCGATACGTATCACCTGACGCTCGGCGAGCATCTCCTTGCCGAGTTGCTCCACACGTCGCACGGAGTCGGCTGCCGTGTTGCATGTTTTCAGATTGATGTTGCGGTAAGCCTGCACGTCGCCGTTCGAGTCGAGCACGATGACGGGTATCGTGTTGTTGCCGTTTATCACCTTCAGCACCAGATTGATGTCGGTGTTCTCGTCGGCGTTGTTCAGCGTGCGCATAGCCTCAGCCCAGACCGCCATCTTGTTGTGCTCCTCCCTGGCGAGGTCGCGTATGAGGATATGCGACACGACAAGTGACGCCACGGCGATAATCACCGCGGCGAGCACAAGAAATATCTTCACTCTACGTATTTGGTCGGTCCATTGCATATAACTAATAACGCAGTTACGGGCAGAATATTATTGAAGAAAGAAGGATTATTGCGCTTTCAAACGCAATAATCACCAATGATCACCAAAGATTGCTGTCCACCACTCTATTCACGCCATCTGCTGCAACCGAATCTGCAGCAACTGTTTCCGGGCGTGTGTCTTGGCGTGCGTTGGTCATCACACCGATAACAACAAGCAGCAGCACTATCAGCGCAACGAGCACGGCGTTCACAACGGCGAACGACTTGCTCTTGCCTGCCAGCAGGCGTCTTATCTGGGCGATGTCGGAGGGTCGATGCTCGCGGTCGGCGGCGGCACACATGCGCCCTACCCTCGCAAGACTCTTGCTGTGCGCAGCCTCAGCCATGAACTCGAGCACCTTACCGAACGAATAGATGTCGGCGCTGGGGTCGCTCTTGGCTCCGGGCAGCAACTGTTCTGGCGCAATATAGCCGATTGTTCCAGCCGGAATCTTAAGTACGCAGAAGGTCTCGCTGTCTGAAAGTCCGAAGTCGATGAGCTTAACGTCGCCTCCGCGGTGGGTCACCATGATGTTCGACGGCTTTATGTCGCGATGAACGGTCTGCTTGGCGTGCATATACTCCATCGCGTCAAGCAGTTGGGCGGCAATCTTGCGTGCCTTCTCTTCTGTGTGCGTTCCGCTTGCGACGGCTGTCTCAAGGTTCTCGCCGTCTACATATTCCATGACGATGCACTCGCCAAGTTCTTCTACCGGCTCCATGCTTATGGTGCGACAGATGTTGGGATGGTCGAGCTGCAAGCCTATCTCAAACTCCTTCATGAGCGCCTGGCGATATACGGGCGTGAAGGCGAAGTCGGACTTCAGACACTTCAGCATATAGCGCTTGCCGTATCTCACGGCAGAGAGCAAGCGCGAAAAACCCGACTTCGAGACATAGACTTCGCTAATGTTCGAAAAGCCGCTGTCGTGCTGCGCGCCGCTGAAGCCGCACTCGCCGCCAAAGCCTGCCACGAATCCTGATGTGGGTCGTTTCTCCTTGTCGTTCATCAGCACGATTCTTTAACAACCCTAACTATCGAAAGTCCGCCGTTGCGACCCGCTACGAACGGCGGTGTGCGCTCGCCGCCGCGCTCGAGGAACGGCAGATACAGCGGTTGCTCGGCGATGAAGCAGCCCGTAACGAAACTGTCGCCAGGCAGCATTTTGCTGTTGTGCGACATGAGCACGGCATATCTGCTGTCGCCCTGATATTCAAGTCGCACAATGCGGTTGGGGCTCCAGCCTATCTCTACCTCGTCGCCGCGATTGAGGTCGCTGCTCATGAGTTGATGGGCGTTAAAGAACGACGAGTTGTAGCACGGACTCGTCTTCAGCCATGCCACAAACTTAGTGTAGTCGGCATGACCAATATAACGCGCCAGCACATTCAGCGTAGCCACGCGTGGCGTGTGCTCGTCGCCTACATAGTTGTAAAGACGCTTCAGTGTGGATGTCGACACGGTAGCATTGTATTTCTTCTTAAGCATCAGCGAGAACACCTCGAAGTCGGTGGACGTAGCAAGTGTGTCCTCGTATTTCTCCTTCACGAGACGCTTGAGTTCTTCTATTTCTGGTGAGTTCATTCTTCTACGATATTTTCAAAAACATTCCATTTTGCATTCGCACGATAGTATTTCTTCCTGCCTTTCGGCACATGCAGTCGGCAGGTCTTCACGAAGTCGGCGCCGGTTGTGGCGAAGGTATTGCTGCCACATACCGGCGGAAGTGGGGCTGTTATGTACAGATCGGTGAGCGGACAGCCGTCAAACACGTAGTCGGACAGCAGTTCGACGTCGTTGCCAAGGCGCACAGTCTTCAGGTCGGCACATTTCTGGAACACGCCGGTCGGCAACATCTTCAGTGTTGAAGGCAGCACAACTTCTCTTACCTTACTGTTATAGAAAGCACATTCGCCTATTTTGGTGAGTCCTGCCGGAAACACGAACTTCTCAATGCTACATTCGCGGAAGGCGTACGGACCAACTGCTGTCACTGTGGCTGGCAATGCGTAGTCGCCTCGCTTGCCCATCGGGAACCACAATATGCTCTTGGCGTCGCCGCTCAGCAGTACGCCGTCACTACTTGTGTATGATGTGTTGGCACCCGACACGCTTATCTCTTCAAGCGATGTGCATCCAGCCGACGGAACGATACTGCTTACGGTAGTCGGTATCACTATGCTGCGCAGCGACGAGCAGTTGAGGAAGGCGTCTTTTTCTATCCTCACCACGTCCATCGGCAACTTTATATTCTTCAGATTGCTACACGCGGCGAACAGTCCCACTCCCACAACGTCGTTCTCCGAATAGCGCGCAGCGTCATACACACCGCCTCCTGCGACAATGCGTGCTCCTGATATGTCTATATCGGCAAGTCGCCCGTTTGTAGCACTACCATTTATGCCGCGTCCTGCCATGTGGCGCAGGGTGCGAAGGTCGTCGCCGTTGAGCGGTCCGGCTATAGAGATGGTGGTGTATTTGTAGATGTCGTCGCCAATGACTACCGAAAGCATGCCTGCCTCCTCCAAAACCACAGCAGTTGGAGTTGTGAACGAAAGCGGTTCGCCCACAGCCTCGCCGTTTCTGTTCTTGGCGAATGGGCGTATTGTGTATGCCGTGCTCGGCTGCAGATTACCTATACGCAAGCGGTAGAATCCGTCAGCGCCCACTGAGCCAGTCTGCATTATGGTTGTTTCCTTTTCACCGTCGCTCATCGCGGCTCCATCCTGACGCGATATGCGGCAACCGCTTTCGGCGATCTCGTCGCCGCCGTCGTCAGCAATGCGATAACCCACGATTACACTCATCGGACTGCTGCTCAACACCTTCACGTCGCCGATAGTTGGCTGCAGATTCGGTAATGTTGTGAAGTTGAGAGTCTCGCCCGACAATACGGCGGTGCCGTTGCCGCCTTGCAACATATAATAATATGTGGTGCCTGCCGTGAGATTACGCAAGCGCATGCTCACACTGCCGTCCGCAGCGTCAAGCGCCTCCGAACGTTCGCTCATACTCTCGTCGGCTCCATAGCGGAACCACAACTGCGGCATATCCGCACCATTATCCATCTGGCACAGTCCTGATATTGTAGCTTCCGTTCGGGTTATGTCCGTAGCCGGCAGAGTCTGCAAGTGCGGCTCAAGACTGTCGGGTTTGTCGCTACTGCACGAACACAAGAGCGCCACTACTGCCACGAAAGTGATATAGAGCCGATTGAACATATTATTATAATGTAAGCTATGATTCATATCTCAAGTTGTTTTCACATATATTATATAGAAACACTATCTCAACGCTTGGCGGGTTTCGTTATCACGCTATTCTTTCCAATGCGTATGCCAATGCCCACACATCCCTGCCACTGGCTGCCGCCGATTGTAAGCGTAGAGGCGCTCACGCTCAGCCTGCCCTTTGTAAAGAGCACGCCAATCTCCGCTGCCACGCCTTTATGTGTGAGTCCGTCGTTGCGCAACCATCCTCCGCCTTCGCTTTTTGCGAGTTGCCATGCGGTGGTTTGCTTGGCGTAACCTACGCCCTCAAAGACGTTGAAGTTGGCGTTTATGCGGTGTATCAAACCCGCTGTGACGGCATATTCTGAAGTATGCGTGCTACCCGAATAGTATGGCTTCGCAGTAGCTCCGTCTCTATAGCCCTCGCGGTTGCATGCTCCTACAGTCTTCTTGCCAGAACGCAGATTGGTGCTGGCATGAACGTAGCCACCGTGACGACTCATCACGGCTATCATCGCTCCCCACGACGGACCGTCTGTGTGCATCGAGGCTGTGAGCAACGTATAGAGATGCAAGGGCACGACGCGACGCGGTGGCGCCACGGTAACTGTGTCTACAATAGTCTGTGTGTACACAACGGTGTCGTGCTTCTCCACAACAGCTGCCTGCGGCAGTCGAAGACGCATCTCGTATGTCATGCGACTCTCCAGCTTTGTACCGAACGCATAGTCGCGCAGCACTCCCCATTGCGGGTGTTTCAGCGTTATGCTCTTTGTGCCTTTAGGCAGGAAAAGCCATATCTCGCCTACCTTGTCGCGACGCTCAACGATGCCTAACGGCGAAGAGAAAGCGAAGTCGGCTGGGGCTACCACCTTCAGCAGGGCGCATGCCTCGTCGTTAAGGTCGCGCACAGCGTCGATGAAAGCGCTCACATCGGTGGGCAACTGACGGAAGCTCTCTACCGAGAACGTGCTGTCGGCAGGCGCGGACGCATCATCAGCAGCAACCGCTGCAGACAAGAACGGCACAGCTGCCTTAGCGTCTTGCAACGAGAGACAGCATAAAGCGACGGTATACGCCACACAAAGTATCGCGTTGCGTAGCGTCCGGCTTATACTTATTGTCCGAGAACTATTGTTTAGCATAATAGAATGTCTTTTTATTCAGGATTAAAGTCGGCTAAGATTAGAGCCGACTTGCTTTGTCTATTCAAGATTAAAGTCGGAGATGTCTATCACTCCTTCCGAACTGCCGACGGTTGCCGATGGTTGCCACGTTCGCACGTGTATGAGCGGCATGGAAGGATTGCGGAAGTCCCACAGCAGAAACAGCCAACCGTCGTCTGAGTAGCGGTCGCTGCTGTAGCGTTGGCGCAGCGAAACGCCGTAGATGCCGTCTTTCGTAGGATGGCGCATGATGCGGAAGTCGGAGAACTTCACGTCGACTGTCTTGTTGACGGCGAACACCTTGGCGAGTCGCGAGAGATAGTCGCGCTTGGTGTGCAGGGCATAAGTAACGCGCGAGTCGGACCCAATGCCGGCGGTCGTAGCCGACTCCTTCACCACATTGCCAACGATGATGAGTGCCTCGTCGCTGAACACCTGTCTGAGGAAGTCGATGTCCTTCGTGGTGTATGCCGTGCGCAGATGCTCGCAGTAGTTGAGTATCTGACGGCGGCGCGAGGCATCGGTCTCCGTCAGCTTGCCCTTCAATATCTTCGCCGCCTCTTTGTAGAACGGACTGCTCTGCGCTATCTTGCGTATGTCGGTCTGCGTGAGCTTCACCGCGTGTCCCTTACTCTCACGGCGCGACTTGCTGTCGGAATGACCAGCCGACTCTACAGACCGATTCTCCATATCCATGTTCTGCCTCGTCAGTTCGTCTTCGGGCACCACAGCCTTTGCTTGCGCCGCAGCACCAGCCGTGAATGTCACCATTCCGTTAGTGTCTACGTATCCCTCGCGCCCAGTAGCCATCTCGCGGAAGCGGAGTCTGCCGCCACGGAAGCGCGTGTCTATCATACATCCGCGCAGAGGAATGCGAAAGAGCGTGTTGCCTTGGGCGTCTTCCACCACATACTGGCGCTGTCCCGATGCCACAATCTGCTCCACAACCTCCATGCCTTCGTTCAGTCCGTAGCGCGTCTCCTTCATGTTTTTCTTATAACCACCAAAGGGCAGCAGCCATAAAGCCACTGCCCATAGGAGGAGCGCCAGCGCTACGGCTGACAATATGCCGGTAGTTTTCTTCATACGAATCGTTTTATTACCAGTTCTGCTTCTCGCCGCCAATGTTTATCTTCACCTTGTCGGGATTTTCGGATATGACGAGGTTGACAAGATGCTCCGTACCGGGCTTGAAAAGGAACTTGCTCTCGAAGAGATAGCTCACGCCCATCATCTCCACCTCGACGAGCGGCTGACGGTTGTCGATGCGTTGCGGCACGATTATCGCCGAATAGCTTGTATCGCCGTCCTGATGGGCTACGATGGTTTGGCGTGTGCCCTTAACGTAGCGTGTCGCCACTCCTGCCTGCAGGTCGATAGTGGCTGTGGGCACGGTGTTGTGGATGTATACCTTGGCGGTGGTGGGCATGTCGCCCTCGAAGTCCTCACCCTTTATCAAGCGAATCTTCAGTTTGCTCATGATGTGCTTGAAGGTGAGCCTTACGGGCGAATCAGAAGCCTTGACGTCCTTGGTTGTGGCGAAGAGAAGGTCGCTCGCCTCGTATCCGCCGAGAGCGGTAGCTGTCTTCGAGGTGCTCTGGTCGGTGCTTACGCTGAACGGCTGGTCGGTTACGCTCGTCACATCCTGCATGTACGGATAGTAGGCGTAGGCGTTGTACGAGCCGTCGTCCCAATACAGCGTGCGACCGGCTTCCCACTTGTTGCCGTCGAAGGTGAGCGCCTCGTTGTTCACCAGATTGCCTGCCAGCTCCAGCGGTTCTTTCGCGTCGGCTATGTACAGACCGATGCGGTCGTTGCGCTCGAAGTCGGTGGCTGTAGCGCGGGTCTGCCCTGGATAGTCAACGACGAATGTCATGGGTGTCGACTTTGGGTCTTGCGGCTGAGTCGGTTGCAGATCGTCGCCGCAAGCCGCCAGTGCGAACACTACCAACGCCAGTGCGACACATCTTATTATATGGTTGTTCATAAATCTTGAATTTCATCCTTCGTTTTCTCGCCATGGCATAACTCGAGCAAGCTCGGTTCTGCTCATTTGGCTTAACGAAAACGTTCGTTTTAGAGTTTTCTTACTGACGACTTTCCTATCGGTGTCTTCTCACTTTCTTCATCTGCAGCGGACTGCCCTTGTGTATCTTCGGGGCATGCTGATAGGTATGGGCGGTACGCGTGTAGCTTGTGCCCATGCTGCGTGTCGCTGTTCCGGCGTCGCGCTTGTCGTTTCTGACGAACTCCTCGAACGAGAAGGTCTCGCCGGCGTATCTCATGATGCGCTTCACGATGCTCTCGCGACTGATGGTGCTATAGTAGGGTATGTCGTTGTTCATGCATGAGTTCTGCTCCGAGCGGAACACGCCGCGATTGTGCATATAGCCGCCCTCGTAGATGTCGACGATGTCGCTGTAGCGGTCGTCGAAGATGAGGTGGCTCCAGCCTACGTTGTGCATCTTGCCGGTGAGCGAGAGGTTGTCGTACCAGCCGAGCGACTTCGCACTGTTGAACTCCAGCACGTGTCCGCAGCAGCTGCAGCCGCAAGCGTCGATGAAGGCGTTGTGGTAGATGTACTCGTCGCCGAGCTTGCCGAATCCGTGGCCGCCTGCCTCGTGCTGAACCACGCCGCGCGTGTCGAGCGGATAGTCGTATGTGCTGAGCGGACAGAACGCTATAGCCGATCCGTCGGGCCACATCTGGCAGATGCCGCCGTAGTCGGTGGTGTTGGGCACGACGATTATGAGGGTCTGCTTCAGGTTTTCCTTGCTGACGGTGGGCGCACCGAGGGCGTAACTGAACAGTTCGTCGTAATCGGCTTTCAGTCCGACGCCACCGGTGAAGGTTGTGCCGAAGCGGTTGTAGCGTATGGTGTTCACCGTGCCCACTCCGCTCTCGGTCGACAGCGGTATGGCGGTGTACACGTTGAAGTATTTGCGGTAGGTCTTGTACGGCTCGATGCCGAAGAAGTATTCCACCTCCTGACGTATATGCTTCAGATAGTCGCCGCTGGCAAGGTCCTTGGCGTTGTAGCCGTCGCCGAGCAGCACGATGTTGATGCCGCCGTTGCGTCCCTTGGTGGCTTTCTGCAGGGTTATCCATTCGTCCTCGCCGTACTCGTAGCCGTACTGCGAGACGGTGCACGCGTGGGTATAGTCTTTGTTCTTCAGTCGGAACACTATCTTGCCCTCGCGGTCGCTCGCGTTCTTCGCCATGCTCTTGATGGTGAGCGTCACTTCGGTCTTTTTGTTGCCGCTGGCAGGAGACACCTCACACCATTCGGGCTTGCTCTCCACTTCCCACTCGCCCTCGGCGTTGACGACCAGGGTCTGCTTGTGCTGTGTGCTCAACGCGCAAGCCACCGACGGGCGGCACACAAGTTCGTGGTGGGCTGCGATGCGCTTGAACTCGCACCAGCCGCCGGCTGCCTGATATTGCTGAACGGCAGACTCGGGCACTTCGAGCGTGAAGTTGTCTTTTGCCACGCCGTCGAAGGCGCCGCTTTGCACATAGGGCGGCATGGTGCCCTTGCATACTATAGATCCGACGCCGTAGCAGTTTTTGAATGCTCCGCCATAGCCTTGGTCTGAGCCTACGGTCTCAAGAGCGCTCGGCAAGACGATGCCCTCCAGACTGCGACACTCGGAGAAGGCGCCGGAAGAGATGATCACCACGTCTTCGGGTATCTCCAGCACGCCCATCAGTCGCCAGTTGTTGGCGAAAGCTCTTGAGCCGATGCTTGCTAAATTCTTCGGCAACTTCAGTTCGCCTGAGAAGTCGTTGTTGTAGAAACATTCGTCGGGTATGGTCCTCAAGTCCTTCGGCAGAACGAGTTCGCCCTTGAAGCCGTTGTTAGCAAATGCACTTGTACCGATAGAACCGATACCATCGTGCAGCTGCAGATTGCCGCCAAGCCCGCATCCTTTGAATGCGCCGGTCGGGACATAGGTAAGTGTCTGCGGAATGACAAGATTGCCAGAGAAGCCGCTACAGCTGTTGAAAGCCGATACGCCGAGTTTCTGTAGACGGCTCGGCAGTTTCAGCTCGCCATAGAAGCCGGTGCAGCCCATAAAGCATTGCTCGCCGATTTCTTCCAAACCGTCGGGCAACTTCAGTTCGCAAACGAAACGTGTATTCAGGAAGGTGTTTACGCCGGTTATTCTTTTGAGCGTAGACGGCAACGACAGCGTGCCGTTGAGTGTGGTGATATTCTCGAAGGCTCCGTTTTCGATGTCGGTCACGCCCTCCGGAATGTTGAGCGATCCGGAAAGTCCGCTTTCATGGAAGGCAGATCCTCTGATTTTCTTTAGCACATCGGGGAAAACGAAGCTTGTAAGGAGTCGTTTAAACTCGAAGCAATTGGTAGGCATCTCGTCGTCCTCACACATAATTTGATAACTCCAATTGCTGGCTTTTATTCTCACCTCTTTCAGGTTGAGAGCCGTGAGCGAGAACATGCTGTCGCGCATGATGTGGAAGTCGTAGGCGTTGACGGTGCCTTTCACTTTGAGGTGCTTCAGCTTGGTAAGGTCTTTGTTGGCAGCAGCAATGGCTTCCTTGAGGTGTCCGGCGGTAGAGTTCACGATGACGTATTCCTTGGCTGTGGCGTCGTGACTCACGAGGTCGTTCTCCCACGGGGTGATGCTCTCGTTCACGAGTGTGAGGTGATACTGTCCGCTGGCTGCTTTCTTGTCTACGCGGATGCTGAAGTTCATCATCTTGCCCGATACGTATGTGAGCGCCTCGTTCTTCACAAACTTGTAGGGCATGCCGCCGATGGTGATGCTGAAGAGCGTGGTGCCTGCACTGACGGTCTGCGGCACCACGATGGCGCGCCATTCGTCGTCGACGCGCGAGGGGATGGTGGCTGTGCTCTCCACGCTGCCTGAGGGCTTCACCTCGCCGGTGGCAAGGTCGATGCTCGCCTTGCGCACCAGATTGGCGCAAGCACTATCTTCTCGGTGTTAGCCCACTCGCCGTCGGCAAAGCCCGAGCCTTGAATCAGGGTGACGCGCGCGTTCGACATGCGGTGGAACAGCGGCAGACGGATGATGCTGGTCGTGGGAGCCACGTCGCCCACCTTGCCCCAAAGGAAGTCGCTCGCCTCGTAGCCGCCCATCTCGCCGTCGGCAGAAGCGCGGCTCTGGTCTTTCTGCACCTCAAACTGATAGTCGTCGATGCTCTCTGGGTTGGCGAAGGGATAGTAGCCGTAAACGTCGATGTGCGTGTGCTTGTCTTTCCAGTAGATGTCGTTGGCGGGTTTCCACTGGTTGTTGGCTTCGTCGAATCAGTACAGCTGTGTATATATGGAAGTTCTTGTGATTCGTATGGGTCATGTCAAATGCAATGTTCTTTTAATCGTTTCTGTTTCTTTTACTGCGTCAGCTTGCCACACCGCCGTAGTCTATGCCGTCGCTCTCCCATGCGCTGATGCTCACGCTCAGTCCGCCGCCTTCCTTGCTGAGCGTGGCGGTGAGCGTGTGGCGCTTGCCGCCGACGAAGGTGACGGTCTTCGAGATGTTGTGGTCGGTTCCGTCGACGGTGATGGTTATGAGGTTGTTGCCCGTGGCGGTCTGCGGCACGACGAAGGCGCGGTAGACGGCGCCGTCCTTATAGGGCGTGAGGCTGCGCACGCTGCCATTGGCGCTTACCGTGGAGGTGGCGAGGTCGACGGTGGCGGAGGTGGCGAGATTGTTCATCTTCACCGACACATCCGCGTCTGCGAGTGAGCTTTCGCTATATCCGGCACCTGCCTTGAGCACTATCTCCACCTGACTCATCAGGTGACGTGCCGCGATGTTCACCGGCGATGCCGATGGAGCGGCGTCGAACGTGGATCCTGCGATAAGGTCGGACGACTTGTATGCGCCCAGACTGCTCTGGTCGGCACTGACGCCGAACGGCATTGCGCTCACGCTTGCCACCGTCTGCGTGTAGGGATAATACATATAGAAGTCGGCATGCGTCTGGGCGTCCTTCCAGTATACTGTCTTTTCTGCGTTCCATGTCGTGGTATAGGTGTACGGCATGTTGTCGAGATGATTGCCCAAGGGTTTCAGCGTCGCCGCGCTGCCGTCTGCATTGCGGTTGACAACGAACAGCCCTATACGGTCGCCACTCTCGAACGCCTCCTCTGTGGCGCGGGTTATCGTGGCGCTGATATTTATAGGTATCTGTGCCGCGGGCTTGTCGGGCTCGTCGGGCTCGGTGGGTTTGTCTGGCTCGGCGGGCGTAGGGGGCTCGATGGGCGTAGGGGGCACGTCGGGGTCGTCGTGTCCGCACGACAAGCATGCTACGAGAAGAGCTAAAGCAATTAGAAAGACAGGTTTCTTATCATAAGCACTCATATTATTTGCGGTGTTAAAGCTTAACAAATACAAAGTTAAGCAATTAAACGATAAAATACAAGTTCACAATAGTTCACTTTTCACAAAAAACAATAGTATGAGCCGATGTTTGCTTGGCTTAGTCTGATAGTATATGTGCTTCGAACGGGTATTACCGCGTACTGGTAACAATATTCCCAATACGCGGTAACGATATTACCACGCTGCGGTAACGGTGTTACCACACTGCGGTAATTCTGTTTGCGCTTCGCCCTTGCGGAATATCTTGTAGCCGATTGCCGCCACAACGACGCTCATTATCGGCGAGATGATATTGAAGAAGCAATAGGGCAGGTAGGTGGTCGTCGCCACACCGAGCACGGTGCTCTGCGTCATGCCGCAGGTGTTCCACGGCACAAGCACTGAGGTCACGGTCACGGCGTCCTCTGTGGTGCGGCTAAGCAGGCGACGCTCGTAGTTCTCGCGGTCGTAAACGTCGCGGAACATGTTGCCGGTGAGCAGGATGCACAGATACTGGTCGGCGATGGCTACGTTGAGCATCACGCCGGTGGTGGCTGTCGACGCCACGAGCGACGTGCGACCCTTCACCATGTGGATGAACAGTCGGGTGATGCCGCCCACCATTCCACTTGCTGCCATCGTTCCGCCGAAACACATGGCGCAGATGATGAGCCAGATGGTGTCGGTCATGCCTGCCATGCCGCGCGTAGAGACGAGCTCGGTGAGCATCTGGTTCGATGTGCTCAGAGTCGTCTCGCCGTATACGCTCATCATCGCCGCCTTGAACATCGACGGGTCGATTTCTGCCAACACCTCGCGCTGGAAGATGAGTCCGCAAGCCACGGCGAGCAGTGTCGATAAGAAGATGGTGACGATTGGCGGGGTCTTGCGCGCGATGAGCACGCCGGTGGCTACGGGCACTGTGAGCAGCCACGGCGTGATGTTGAAGCGTCCGTCGAGGGCTGCCATGAACGAGGCTACTTCCTGCGTCTCCGTGGTGTCGATAGTGAGTCCTGCCACCGCGAAGATTATCAGCGCGAGGGTTATCGAGGGCACGGTGGTGAGCAGCATGTAGCGTATATGACTGAATAGCTGCACGCCCAGACTGCCCGAGGCGAGGGTGGTTGTCTCGGAGAGTGGCGAGATCTTGTCGCCGAAGTAAGCGCCGGAGATAATCGCTCCTGCCACCCAACCGTCGGCGAAGCCTTGCGCTCTGCCAATTCCCATGAGTGCGATGCCGATGGTGGCGATGGTGGTCCACGACGAACCGGTCATCAGACTGACAATGGCGCAGATAAGGCAGGTGGACGCCAGAAACACCGACGGATGGATGATGTGCATACCATAATAAATTAAGGTGGGCACCACACCGCTCACCATCCATGCGCCGCCCAAAGCTCCGATCAGCAGCAGTATTATCAGCGCACTCGACACGCTCGACACGTTCTTCGTGATGGCTTTCTCAAAACTTGACCACGGCACATTCAGATAGCCCATGCCGATGAGAATGCAGAACGCCGATACGGCTATCAGTGTCACCTGCGACGCTCCTGCCAGCGAGTCGCTGCCGAACGCTCGTATCGTCGCAACGAGCATTATCACGAGCAACGCAATCGGCGTGAACGACAGCAATGCCGAAGGGCGCTTCTTCAAATGTGCAGTTGCTGCGTGCTTAGCGGTTACTTGTCCACTTTTTCTTCCTTCCTTGTTATTCTCCATTGTATTCATCCTGAAACATTACGTATATTTATACATCATCATTTACTATTACGATATGCAAAGATACAGCATTTTCTGCATATATACAACATTTCACGCAGCAAAAGCGTATATAATTACAATAAAGAATAAACTAATGAATAAAACATTGTATAGATATACAACATTCGTAGCGGAGGTGAAAGCCTCCGCAGCAAGCAATGATATCTATCAAAAATTCCTGGAAGATATGGCAGTTTTTTTCACGTACTTATGTTTTATATCTGCAAGAGTATATTGATGAGATTTGCTCAGAATTAACTACCTTTGCGGTAGAATCACCAACCGGCGGTGTGTATTTTATAAACGAAGTGAAGCGAGCAGAAGAAAAAAATCGTCGTCAAGAAGTCCATATCCGTCAACTTTCGCTTAATTTTGCAGTATGAAAACATCAAGCACAATTCACTCCTTCCTGCTTAGTGAGCAGGAAGGACAAACACTACTCACGGCTCAAGAATACCCCTGGAGCGTGCTGCAGGTGATACCCACCACTCCGGCGGACTTCGACCGCACAGTGGCAGTTCTGGAGCAGCGAGGTTTTGTAGCCCATCACGACATCGACCGCACATTTTGCATCATCCATTTGACAAGCGGCGACCACGACGGACAACACCCGGAGCGACATATCGCCATCACTCAGAACAACTACATGCAGTTCATCGAGGAGTTGAAGAACGTAATGGCGCAGGCTGCAGTATGGTACGAGTCTAATGTTATACAACGTTTAAAAACTTACTAAATCACGGCTTACCAGACTCCGTCCGCGGAACAACGTTATAGCTAAATTATACAACATGTACAAAACGATTGAATTATGGCAAGGTTGTGATTTGCTCAGAATTAACTACCTTTGCGGTAGAATCACCAACAGATAAGGCAATTTATTAATTGACTTATTAGTTGTGATAACATTCAATTAGAATTATTGATAGTTGCCTAGTATGGCAAATGGCTGGCAGATGGCTTGTAAATGGCTGGCAGATGGCTAGTAAATGGCTGGCAGATGGCCAGTAAATAGCTGGGAGATGGCTGGAAGATAGCCCTCTCTGTCAAGTTATCTTCCAGCCCTTATCCTATTCACCATCAACCCGTTACGCCATTTCTGGAAGATATGGCAGATTTTTTTCACGTACAAGTTATATATAATGCTAACCATAGGAGGGTATAGCATTCTTGCCATAACCTCCTACGAGCACAAAAAAAAGGTCTCCAAAGTCGTTTGACTCTGAAGACCTCAAGTAAAGAAGGCAGC